>OOBN01000763.1_pt1 | contig 27773 bp, 25 predicted proteins | sample 1671091 | NCBI WGS metagenome assembly OOBN01 (sample SAMN06348121, study PRJEB24527) | human gut metagenome | biome: human gut; feature: ankylosing spondylitis patient; material: feces | host: Homo sapiens | place: China | collected 2015-10 | reverse complement strand
CATCCACGTCAAAGTCCTCCAGATTCTGGCTGGCCAGGATCATGGAGGACTCTTTCTTCCGTACCCGCTTAAGGCTGTTGCGGATGTATTCGATGGCGGTCAGGTTGCTCAGCCAGATATAAAGCTCGTCCAGCCCCGCCGCGGTACTCCCCTCTGTGAGCAGCTTGTCGCTGAGGTAGGACAGCACGTTGAACAGCAGGGCGTTCTTTACGTTCCGGCTGGCTTGAAGGAGTCCCTTGACGCCGAAGACCAGAAAGCGGGAGGTGGTGATGTTGGTGTGGCCGTTGAAGAACTTGCTCTCCGCGCCCCGGCACATGGAGTGGAGGCCCAGCAGGACCTCCTGCAGCAGTTCCCTTGGGTAGAGGGGATACTCCTCGCTGTCATAGTTTCGGTACGCCTCCTCGATCACGTCATAGAGGTCGGAGAGGACTGGATAATCCCTGGGAGACAGGGGCTGGAAGTCGGTATCGTCATCCATGCCCCATTTGGCGTACAGCCGCCCCAGCATCAGCTCAATGGTATCAATATGCCGGTCTGAGAACTCCTTATAGGCCCGAAAAAAATCCTTGAGGAACGAGATATGCTGGCTGAGCCGGGTCTTCTGGCGGAACGCGGCGGGAGCATCCGGGTCATCCCCCTCGCTGCCGTCATCCCACAGCTTCGGTTCTAAGGGATTGATCCGGTACTGTCCGCTCATCAGGTCGATGAAGCACCCGCCCAGGTTGGAGCAGAGGTCCACAAGCTCATGCTCCGTGTCCAGGCAGATGGCGGACTTCCCGGCCTCCAGGATACTGCACAGCAGGAGTTTCAGGAGATAGCTCTTGCCCTGGCCGGAGTTGCCCAGGATGATGGCGCTGCCGTTGGTCTTGTCCGGGGCCCGCCGGTCCAGGTCCAGAATAATGTTGGTTCCGTACTTATCCCGGCCAATGTAAAATCCCCTGGGGTCGGTCTTGCCGGAGTAGCTGATGGGGTACAGATTGGCCGCGCTGGAGGCGGGGAGCACCCGCTCGGCAAAGGAGCCGAAGGCATTCTTTCCCGCCGGATTGACGGAGAGAAAACCCTCCCGCTGACGCAGGAGCAGTGGGTCCGCGGAGAGCTTGGTGCGGAGGAGGACGGCCTGGACCGAGTCCTTCAGGCTCCGCAGCTCGTCCAAAGATTTGGCCGTAAGTTCCAGAAATACAGAACAGTGGACCAGCGGTTCCTGATTTCGGCGCAGGCCCCGGATGAGTTCTTCCGTGTCCTGGAGCTTGGCCTCCGCCGTGACACTCTGCTTCATATTGTTCCGATTGCTCCGCTCCATGCGTGTCTTATTGGCGGCGGCATGTAGAATGGCATTCTCCTCGGCGGCCGTGACCTCCCGCGTGGACAGATGCAGAGTGACGCCCTCCATCTCTCCCAGCCGCCGCAGGAGAGCCAGCTCTTCCGTGATTGGCGGGTAGGTCCGCAGGGCCATGACTGTGCGGTAGGTCCCGCCCAGGATGTAGTGGTCCGTGTTGAACTTCACCGCCGCCGGGGCGATCAGGTCCAGAAACTCCTTGGGCCTGGGGGGAGCTGCTTCCGCAGCCGGTTTCTTTTTCTGCTTTTGATTCTTAGCCATGTGCTGTCACCGCCCTCTCTCCATCCACATCCTCCGGGGCCTCAGTCAGGAGCTCCTGGCGGTAGTAGACCGACAGCAGCCGCTTCACATCCGATTCTTCCGCTAAATGCAGAGAGAGACCGTGACCAGAGAGCGCCTTTTCGCTCTGCCGCAGGCCGCTCTCATCCGCAGCCGATTTTTGATCCAAACGCTGAACGAGGACAAACTCCCGGGCAGAGGCGGAAGCGGACTGAATGGTATCCAGGTGCTCCAAGTCCTGCCTCAACAGTTCCCGCAGGGCCGGATTCGTCTCCTCCTCCAGGCGGGTGCGATAGAACTCTCGGTTCTGCCCAAAGGTCTCCTGGGAGTCCAGGGCCAGCAGTTCCAGGTCCGGCTTTGCCTTGAGCAGCGCCGTGAACGCCTGTACCCGCAGCCGGATCGCTTCCACGGACAAAACGGAGAGGTTATCTGGGTATACCAGAAAAAATACCAGCTCCTCATCCCCGGCAGTAAGGCCGTGGGCATTGATCCGGCGGATCCCCATGAGCTGCCGAGTGGTCTGCCGCTGTTTCAACAGCTGTTTTTGCTTTCGATTCATCAGTTCAACCCCCATTCGTAAAATTGCTGCCGCAGAAAGAGAAAGCACGCCGCCCGCCACAGAAAGTCCAGGATGCTGGAACCGTCTACTTGAATGGACAGGAAGGCGTACAGAGCTGTGATCACCAGAGGGGCCATGCCGATCCCCTGGGCCAACGCCAGAACAGAGAGGATAAGGCAGACGCCCAAAATGGCGATGTCTCGCAGAAGCCATAGCCACAGCATAGGCTTGGCCTTTAAATTTTCCGGATAGATAATCAATGTGATCTCCTTCAAAAAAAGCGCCGCCGGGTCATCCGGCGGCGCACAAGTTTGATTTTATTCGTTTTCTTCCTGCAGATCCTTCTGCTCCGCCTCAGTCTCCTGTTCGGTTTCTGCAACAGGCTCCTCCGCTTCATCCGCGAGGGCGTCCTGGATGCAGGCGAGGAAGAATTCCTTCTGCTTCATACCGTGGCGCTGGAGATAGTCCTTGAATTCCTCGAACAACTCTGTCGGCACTTGGAAGGCTACAGTTCTTGTCTCAGTGTTCATCATATTCGGTTCCTCCTTCGATTGATAAAATTCGGTAATGAGCCAGGTCATGTACTCGCCCAGACTCTTGCCGGACTGCTCCTGATGTTCCCGGACTTTGCGATGCAGGTCTATGGGGATCTGTGCACATAAATTCTTTGTTCCACCTTCCATTCAGGCACCCTCCTTTCCCTTTGCAGCACAAACAATACTAAAATAGAGATGGAAATGCTAGTACCAAACCCACTAAGAAAATCGGAAAAAAGCAAGCGGAATGGACAAACTATTTTCTCAAATTGCGGTGGCGTGATCGGTACCCTGTATGTATAATAAAGACAGCTTACTATCATTTTGGAGGGGGACCACATGAAGCGATGCTGCTGGGCAGATCCAAACTCTGAGCTCTATATCGCCTATCACGACCGCGAGTGGGGGCGGCCGGAGCATGACGACCAAAAGCTCTTTGAAATGCTGATTCTGGAAGGGTTCCAGGCCGGACTCTCCTGGCTGACGATTTTGAAAAAGCGGGAAGCCTTCCGCAGGGCCTTTGACCACTTTGACCCAGCCGCAGTCGCCCAATATGGGCCAGAGAAAGTGGAGAGCTTGATGGCCGATGCGGGGATTGTCCGCAACCGCCGCAAGATTTTGGCCTCGATCCAGAATGCAAAGACGTTTCTTGCAATTCAGGAAGAGTTTGGCTCCTTCGACCGATATCTATGGAGCTTTACCGAAGGTGAGGTCATTGTGAATACAGATGATGTATTTCCCACTCACACAGACCTGTCTGACCGGATCTCAAAGGATTTGAAGCGGCGAGGTATGAGCTTTGTAGGGACCACTATCATTTACTCGTTTCTCCAGGCGGTGGGTGTAGTCAACGACCACGAACTGACCTGTTTCTGCCATCCCAGAAATCAATGACCAAAGGCCTTTGTGATACGCCGCATAATGTATTCCACACATGGGATGGCAACACTGTTGCCCAGGGCACGGTAGCGTGCGGAGTCGGAAGCGCCCGGCACATCCGTCCAGCCATCCGGATAGCCCTGGAGGCGTTCACATTCGATTGGAACAAGCCTTCGAATCAAAAAAGGCTGTTCCAGAACTACGTCGGTGGCGTCTTTGCTCTGCCTGGCGCTCTGAGTCCCCGCTGTATCGGTCTCCCGAAACGCATCGGATCTGGGGCGGGCATAGACCTGCCTGGACGAAGCTGGCTTTGGCTGTGCCACCAAGCTGAGATTGTTGCCGCCGGTCCCCGCCCGGGCCGGGAGCGTGGGGGCAACGGAAAGGGGGCCCCTGTACCTGGCGTCGATCCCGTGATTTTCATAGAGGTCCGGCCCTTCGGACAGCACCAGGGGCTGGTGGCCGTGCTCCTGGGCCCGGAGTGTCCCGGAAATATTTTCGGAACATTCCATAATGCTGCCGCCCTGGTCGTTGAGACAGAGGACGGACGGCATGCAGTTTCCGCTGGCTGAGCCCTTCAAGGTGGGGGCGATCTGCTCTGAGTAGGCGATGCTTCCTGCGCTGGATCCGGCTCCGGCGGAGAAACCTGCAGAAAACTTGGTGTTTTCCGTACCTTGCCCATCTGACGAATCGCTGTCTGCCTCTGCATTCAGCTCCGAGAGCTCATCCAAGGAGCAAAGGCCAGCCTGGATCATCAGTGCGGCTTTCAATTTCTTCGGCAATTCTTTCCCCCGTCCCTCCGACCGGCGCAGGATTCCCCTGCAGGCAGTCTGGGATAAATAGTATTTCGAGGGGACTGTATCCAGCAAAATCTGCGATAAGGAAGATTCTACGACGTCGTTGGGGCACTCCGAGGTATTGAGCGTCCCAAGTGACCCAAGCCACACAGGATCGTACTCCCAGCACGGCCCCAGCATATTCCCAGCGCCCGGTCTCAGGTCTAACAACATGAAGGTACTGCTGGACAACGGTAAACATCTGCTGTTCACCGCTGGCATAGGTCACTTGGCCCACTGGACAGTTTTTCTGAATTTGCTGCTGCCATAGGTCATAGCAGTACAGGTGACCCTGACATTTAAACGGACTGGGCGTACAGCGAAGGCAGAAACGATATTGCTCTGTTTCCCAAACATACCCGTAGGTCTGCCCATCCTCTGTGATAGCCCCACCGTGTTTCTGGCAGTAGGCTTCCATAGAGGACAGACTTGCCAGCGGGCCGTTCTCCTGCATGGCCTCCAAAAACTCTCGCAGGAGCATTTTAAATTCCAGCGTATCGAATTGGTCATCATTGTGGGGATAGCATGTAGACCTTAACGGTAGAAAGCCGTGTCCGAAGTCCAGTCGGAGATGGCCCACAGTGCCTAGAGCCTCATCCTGCTCATCGTTGGAATAGAAAAGGCCCGCCTCCTCAATAGAAGCGGGCCGCAGGGCAAAGGAATATTCCTGATCCATCTTTTTATTTTTCATCTTCGTCACCTCCAGTTCTGTGAACACAACGAATACCACAACTTGGGGAATAAGTCTAGCCCAAATATCAGAGAAAACTCAAATCATTTTCATTCCCATTTCTGGCTCCGGGGCCTCCATGATCTGTTCCAGGTGTTTGGGATCTACGATGACCTCCGATTCATTTCTGCCGCCGAAAAAGGCAAGAATGTAACTTTTCTGAATCTGAGCCTCATAGACGGTGCCCTCCTCACCAAAGCGGTGGGCAAACCACTCCGCTGTGTCTCTGTCCAGCGTCCAGGAGAGCGCTCTAATATTCTTTGCATTGTAAGAGGTCACGCCGCGGTAGATCGTGACGGGGTCTTCCAGCTCCTGATACTGCTGTTGTTCCTCCTCATCCATGAGATACTCCGGAGAGACAGAGTGGAAAAGATTGACCAACTCGCCCTTGCTGATATTCGGATCCTGATTTGGCATCTCATTCAGGATCCATGCGCTGGACAGCATTTGACCCAAATCTTTATCAGACAGAGCCGGGGCTGCGTATTTGAGAAAGGCCAGATAATAAGATTTGTTGATCAGAAGGAAGATTTCATAAGCAGTCTCTGACAGATCGATCTGTTCCCCGACCTGCTGCCGCCAGCGGGTCAAATCCGCTGGATTTTCTATGAGGTTCCCAAAGGAGATATTCCCATCGTCATCTCTGAAACCCACGATTCCGCTGTTGGTGAAGGGATGACTCACAACCATGGGAGAATAATCTGTGAGCTGGATATCCAGATCAAGAAAAAGATGGGCAGTGCGCTTTACTTTTGCCAGATCGGTTTCATTCCGCATCAGGAAATCCCTCCTGCTATTGTGCAGTCATACTGATTCGGCGGGATGGGGAAGAGGATGGCGGCGAGACCATATCCCAAGCGTTCAGCATTATAAAGTTCCGCTTTGATCTGTATCATTTTTTTCCTTGGCGTAGATTTTCTCCATTCTAGTTCGCAGGCAGTCGCTGTCGCTGCTCCAGCAGAGAAAGCCGTGGGCCGGATAGGGACAGCCCTCACAACGCGCTGAATGCCGGCAGACAGGGGGAGGAACAGGTTCCGATGCATATTGCGGAGCAGGCGGGCTGTGAGTATACAGCCAAGACGGAACTTTCCACAGGGTCAAATAAAAGGCAGCGCCCTTTTTCGCGGCGCCGCCGTTACATAGACTGTTCAAAAGTATGTCCCTCCATTTCTTTTAATCGCTGTTCCAAGTCTGGGATCTGTGATTTGATTTGTGCCAGCAGCTGTCGGCACTTCTCCTCCTGCCGAATAGAATCCGGCCCCTGTTCACTGAGAAAACCATGGATAGCCCGGTAGATCTCAGTCATCTGCTCCTGGTCAAAGAACTGTCCCCTCGATACCAGTCCAGAGCGCAAGGCAAACGCCTCTTTCGCCCCCTTGTAGTCCAGCATGTAATAGCAGCCAAAATTAAGGGATGTGTGGTTATTGTCCCAAACCCATGTTATAAACTGGGTTCCGTGTTCCGTTTGGTGTCCGGCAAGTACGACGTTATTAAATTCTGACAGCAGACAGAAACCGCTCTCTAGTCCCTTAGTCTCTAAAACTGGAGCGGACTCCATTGCCGCTACGTATTCCTGTACGGTAGCGGCTAAATCTATGGCTTTCGCACAGGCATGCTCGGCTTCAATCGTATCTACATCTTGCGGGACATAACGCACCCCGCCAGTCTCAGTGATCCAACATAGGTGGCGCCCCTTCCATGCAACAGGGAGGCGCTGTTCCTGTTCTGGTAAAGGGGTAAATCCTTCTTTCTGCAGCACAATGGCCAACTCCTTAAAGTATCGTTCTCGTATCATCTCTGAGTACCTCCTTCTGGGCGAGCGCCCTTTTTCATTTGCTGGGAAAACAAAAAAGGCGCCAGTCTGATGGTTTTGTAAACCAACAAACTGGCGCCTGATTTTTTGTATATCTTTTTTTCTTCGCATTGCCCTTTTTGACCGGGAAAAAGGGCGCTGGGCGGTTTTAGAGTACACAAACTTACGAAAACACAGAGAAACCGGGGGTTCGAATCACCCCGACTTCCGAAATCACTGAAAAATATCTATGGAACAAACAACAGATTTTGAGCAATAAAAAAAAGTCGCTACCTCTTGATATTCTAGGCGTTCGGCCCAAAATATCTAGATTGTAGCGACTTTGTGGCAGCGGGAGAAGGATTCGAACCCTCACAAACAGAGTCAGAGTCTGTCGTGCTACCCTTACACAATCCCGCTATTTTTTGGTTTTTGTTCCGCCCTCTCGCGAGGACAGGTGCTATTATACGCAAGGCCGGCGGAAATGTCAATAGTTTTTTCAAAATTTTTTGACAAAAATTTTCACGCCTCAAAAAGGGCGAAAAGATCCCCCTCAGAGGCGGGGCCGGCGGTCGGTTCCGCCGGCCCCGTTCGTCTTGTTTCATCACAGCTCCCACGGCTGTCCCGTGGCAAAAAACCACAGCACCCGCCGGAAAACCTTCCGCCCGGTGACCCGCTCCAGGGCCCGGCTGTATGCCTCCAGCTGGGGGCGGTACTCCTCCGCCCTGGCCCCCTCGCCGCCGGGGCGGATGCGGTCGCTCTTGAAGTCCAGGACGGTGAGCCCGTCCCCCTCCGCAAACCAGCAGTCGATGACCCCCTGGAGGAGCACCTCCTCCCCCTCCAGCCCGGGTCCGTAGTCCGAGGCGGGGGCCAGGAGGGAAAACTTGAACTCCCGATGGATCTCGGGAGAGGCCAGCAGCCGCTTTCCTAAATCAGAGGCGAAGAAGGCCGCCGGCACCGCCGGGTCCACTGCCTCCCGCTGGAGGTGGGTGAGGAAGCCCCCCGCCGCCAGACGGTCCAGCTCCGCCCCAATGGCCTCCGGGCTGTGGTCCCCCTCCAGGGGGAGATACTGCATAGCCAGGTGGAGGGCGGTCCCCCGCTCTGTGGGGGTGAGCCCCTTTTCCCGGGCGATGAAGTCCGGCCGCTGAATGGGCTCCGGGTTTTTCTCCCGGGGCTTGGGGGTCTCCTCCGCCGCCTCTTGGTCCAGCACCCGGCCCTTCAGCTGGGTGGCGGTGAGCTTGGAGGGCATCTCGGACGCCGCCCCATAGGGGTAGCGCCAGGTGAGGGCCTCCATCAGCTCCCCGGCCTCCCCGGCCTGCTCCGCCGCGGGCAGGTCGGCAAAGCGGCCCTCGGGCTCGGAGGCCGCCTGGAGCCCCGCCCCCTCCACCCAGCGGATGTCCCAGGGGGGCCCCAGATGTTCCGTAATGCGCTCCGGGGTGCCGCACATAGCCCGCAGCCCCTCCGCCTCCGGCCGGGTGAGGGCGTGGAGGAGAATCCAGGCCCCCACGCTCTGCTGCCGCTCCAGGGCCGCCGGGGACACCGGGGCGTCCGCCTCCCCCGCCAGCCGCTCCAGGGCCTTGAGCCCCTCGGTGAGGGCGATGGACAAAATCAGCTTCTCCTGGGCCCGGGTCATGGCCACGTACAGCAGGCGCAGCTCCTCGGCCATCATCTCCCGCTCCAGCTGCCGGGCCACCGCCCGCCGGGCCAGGGTGGGGTACTCCACCATCCGCTCCCGGTCCAGCCCCTTGGGGCCCACCCCCAGCTGGGCGTGGAAGAGCACCGGGCGCATGAGGTCGTCCCGGTTGAAGCGGCGGGACAGGCCGCACACCAGCACCACCGGGCACTCCAGCCCCTTGGAGCGGTGGATGGACAGGATGGACACCCCCTCCCCCTCCTGGGCGGAGGAGGCGGCAGAGAACTTCCCGCCCGCCGAACGGATGCGCTCCAGACGCAGGAGGAACTGGAACAGGGAGCGGCAGCCGCTGTCCTCCAGCTCCCCGGCCAGGGCGTACAGGGAGAGCAGGTTGTCCTGCCGCTCCTGTCCCCCGGGCATGGCCCCGAACAGGCCCAGCAGGTTGGTCTTTTCGTAGATATGCCAGATGAGCTGGCGGCAGGTCATGTCCCCCGCCCCGAAGCGCAGCTTGTCCAGCTCCTCCAAAAAGTCCCGGCACTCCACGTCCCCCTCCTGGGCGGCGCGGACCACGGCGGAGTAGAAGTCCCCGCTTTTGCTCCCCGCCCGGAGGAGGGCCAGCTTGTCCCCGTCAAAGCCGTACACCGGGGAGCGCAGGGCGGCGATGAGGGGCACATCCTGGCGGGGGTTGTCCACAATCTGCAGCAGGGCCAGGGCCACGTTCACCTCGGTGGTCTCAAAGAAGTCCCCGCCGCTGTCCGCCCTCCAGGGGATCCCCGCCTGGGACAGCTCCCGAAGGTAGTGGTGCATCACCACCCCGGGGCTGCGCAGGAGGATCATCACGTCGGAGGGGCGCAGGGGCCGCTCCCCGTCCCCCTCCTTCACCATCAGGTGCTGATCCAGCAGCGCCCGGATGCGCCGGGCGGCCCACCGGGCCTCCAGGCGGTTCTTGTCCTCCCGCTCCCCCTCCTCCTGGTCCCCCAGGAAGGACAGGTCCAGCAGGTCCAGCTCCAGCTCTTTGTTTTCACTCTCCGGGAACTTGCCCTCGGGGACCAGGGCCTGGTCGTCGGTGTAGTCCAGCTCGCCGAACTCAGTAGACATAATGTTCCGGAACAGGTCGTTGCACCCCTCCAGCACCTGCCTCCGGGAGCGGAAGTTCCGGGAGAGCACCCGCCGCCGGGGCTCCCCCTCCGCCGCCTCGTCCCCGTCCGGGAAGCTGCGGTACTTTTTTAGAAAGATGGTGGGATCGGCCAGCCGGAAGCGGTAGATGGACTGCTTCACGTCCCCCACCTGAAAGAGCTTTCTTCCCCCGTCGGACACGGCGGAAAAGATGGCGTTCTGTACCTGGTTGGTGTCCTGGTACTCGTCCACCATCACCTCGGCGTAGCGGGCGCTCCAGGTCCGGGCCAGCTGGGTGGGCTCCCCCGTCTCCGGGTTGGTGAGCAGGCGGACGGCGAAATGCTCCAAATCGGAGAAGTCCAGCAAGCCCCGCCGGGCCTTTTCCGCCTGATAGGCCCCCTGGAAGGTCCCCACCAGGTCCATGAGCCCCTGGACCGCCGGGCGGCTCTCCCCCAGGGCGGCAAGCTGCTCCCCGCTGTCCCCGTCGAACCAGTCGGACAGCTTTCCAAAGCGCTCCTTCACAGCGTCCCGCAGGTCCTTCACCCGCTGAGTGGCCTCCAGGGCCCGGGCCTCCTCCATGGGGCTGAGTTCCACGGTCCGCTTCCGCTTCCGGCCCACCGCCGGGAAGGGGATGGGCAGGCAGGCGAACGCCCGGTCCCAGCTGCCCCCCTCGGCGGCGGTGCAGAAGGCCTCCACCCCCTCCAGAGTGGCCTGGAGGGAGGGGGCGTAGTTCCCCTCCAGCAGCTCGTCGGCGGCCGTCAGGGCCAGGGCCTCCTCCAGCCGCTTGGCGCAGTCCCGCCCCTGCCGGGCGGCGTCGGTAAGGAGCAGCCGGCCCCAGGCGGTCTCCCCGGCATCCGTCACCCCGGACAACTCCCACACCTCCCGCTGCTCCCTCAGCCAGCGCTCCGGGTGGGGGTGGCTCTGGATGCGGCCGAACACGTCCAGCACGATCTGGGCCAGGCGGCTGTCGTCCCGCCCGGCGGACAGGGTGTCCACCAGGACGGCAAAGGGGCTGTCCGGCTGGATTCCCTCATACTGCTCCTCCAGCACGTCCTCCAGCACCTGGGCCATGAGCACCTGGGCCTCCCCCTCGTCGCACAGCCGGAAGTCCGGGTCCAGGTCCAGCCGGTGGCCCTCCTCCCGCAGGAGGGCGGAGCAGAAGGAGTGGATGGTGGAGATCTGGGCCCGGTACACCAGGGTGGACTGCCGCCGCAGGTGCCGGTCCCCGGGGTCCTCCGCCAGGCGGGAGGAGAGCTCCTGGGCGATGCGGGTGCGCAGTTCGGCGGCGGCGGCCTTGGTGTAGGTGATGACCAGGAAGCGGTCCAGGTCCAGCCCCTCCCGGGTCACCCGGTCCAGCAGCCGCTCCACCAGCACCCGGGTCTTGCCCGACCCGGCGGCGGCGGACACCAGCAGCTCCCCGCCCCGGTCGTCTACGATCTTCTTTTGTTCATCGGTCAAGGGAAAGGCCATGGGGGTTCCTCCTGTCAGGTATCAATCGGTTTGGGCCTTGTTTGAAAATTGGAGATGTGCCCAACGGCGAGGGATTTTTTCGCCAGACAAGGCGATTTGACGCAGCAATACTTTGTGTATTGCAAGGAAAATCAACGCAGTATGGCGGAAAAAGACCCGGCGTTTGGGCATGTTGACATTTTTCAAACAAGGCCTAGGCGGGCGGATGATATCCGCCCCTACGCAGCTCAGGTTTCGTTGACCTGGACGGTGATCGTTCCCGACACATCCGTGCGGTAGATCTCCGCCCCGGCGGCGGCGATGCGCTCCACCGTCTCCTGGGCCGGGTGGCCGTAGGAGTTGTCCGCCCCCACGGAGATGAGGGCGTACTCCGGCCGGGTCTGGTCCAGCAGGGCCTGGGAGGTGGAATATTGGGACCCGTGGTGGCCCACCGCCAGCACCTCCAGATCGGGCAGCTGGGTGTGGCGGAGCAGCAGCTCCTCCACATCGGAGCCCATGTCGCCGGTAATCAGCACGTCAAACTCTCCCTGAGAGGCCAGGACGGTGAGGCCCTCCTCGTTGGTCTCCCCGCTGCCCAGCGGGGCGATGAGGCGGATGGTCCGCCCCTCCCCCAGGTCCAGGGTGGTGTCACTTTGGATATACAGTATCTCCGTACCCCGCTCCTGGGCCAGGGAGACGATCTCCTGCCGGAGGGCGCTGTGCGGCTCCACGTCAGGGATGGCCAAAGTGTCCACATCTACCCGCCGCAGGAGCTGGGTCACCCCGTTGGCGTGGTCGTCGTGGAAGTGGGTGAGCGCCAGCAGGTCCAGCCGCCCCACGCCCCGGTCGGTCAGATAGTCGGCGGCCGTGTCCCCGGCACTGTCATAGCCGTCCCCGCCGCAGTCCACCAGGGTCAGGAAGCGGCCGGAGCGCACCAGAATGCTCTGCCCCTGACCCACGTCCAGGGCGGTGACCGCCCCGGCCCCCTGCCAGAAGCTCCCATTGCTCAGCACCATGGCCAGGCACAGGGAGGACACCCCGGCGCAGATGGGGGTGATCCACCGCCGCTTCCCCCGCTGGAGGAGGACAAACAGGATCAGCAGGTAGACAAAAACCAGCCATATCCGATAGTAGGGCGTGTCCAGGGTGATGGCGGAGAAGGGGGCCCGGGACAGGCCCTCGATGCTCCAGGTCAGGTACCGCCCCAGCAGAGAGACCGGCCGGGCCAGCAGGGCGGCCGCCTGGGGCAGAAGGACTCCCGCTCCGCCCAGGATCAGCCCCGCTCCGAACAGTCCGCTCACCGCCCACAGGGTGAGCAGGTTGGACAGCAGGGAGATGAGGGGCACCGAGTTGAAGTACAGGGCGGTGAGGGGGGTGGTGAGCACGCTGGCCCCCACGGTGGCGGCCAGGGTGGAGACCAGGAAGCGCAGGACGCTCCGGGCGCACCAGCCGGGGCTCCCCCGCTTGGCTTCTGCAAAGGGGACGCGGGCCATCAGCACCTCCTGGATGCGGCCGGCGCACAGAAGGATGCCCGCCACCGCCGCGAAGGACAGCTGGAGCCCCACATGGGTGATGGAGAAGGGATTCCCCAGCAGAATGAGCAGCAGGGCCGTTCCCAGGGCGGTGGCGCTGTCCCGCTCCCGGCGGAGCAGCGGGGCAATCTGGAGCAGGATAATCATAATGGCCGCCCGGACGATGGACGGGGTACACCCTGTCATCATGGTAAACAGGATGGACACGGGGATGAGCACCAGAGCGGTCCCCCTCCGGCTGCCGCCCAGCAGGAGGGACAGCAGTCCCGCCAGAAGTACCAGATGGGAGCCGGACACCGCCACCGTGTGGGTGAGGCCGGTGCGCTGGAGGTCGGTGTTGAAGGAGTCGGACAGGTCCGTCCGGTTTCCCGTAACCAGGGCCCTGGCCAGGGGCGCCACATTCTGGGGAAAGATGCGCTCCACGCTCTCCTCCAGGGCCCGTGTCCAGCAGGCCGGCCAGTCCCGGATGGGCGGGGATTCCGGCCGCTCTACATCCAGGCGGCCGTAGGCCCGGGCGGTGAGAAAGACGCCCTGGGCGGTGTAATAGGTGATCTCCTCCCCGGAAGCGGAGCGGTCCGCCCGGGAACAGTGGGCCACCGTCTCGATTTTGTCCCCGGGGCGCAGGTCCGCCCCCTGCTCATCCAAATACAGTAAGGTGAGGATATCCGAGCCGGACTCGGGCTCCAGGCGGACCTGGACGGAGAAACCGTAGTCGGTCTCCTGGGGCCACTGGGCCACGATGCCCTGGAGGCGGATGGTGGTGTCGTCCAGGGCCAAGGCGGGCCGCCAGAACAGGGCGGAATACCCGGCGGTCCAGAGAAGCCCCAGGGCTAACCCGGCCGCCGCCCAGCGCACCGCCCTCCGGGCCCGTTTCTGCCCCTCCAAGGGAATCCAGGTGAGGGCGGCCAGCGCGGCCGAGGCGATTCCCAGAGGGATCAGCACCCCCTCCAGGGGCAGGTACCCGGCGCACAGGGCGGCCAGAGCAAAGGCAAAGGAGAAGATAGCCAGCCGGCGCATGGAATCTCCTCCTCTCCCTAAAATATAAGACGGTCTCATTATAGCGGATTTGGCCCAAAAGAACAAGTAGCCCCGCAGTCCCCCAGCCCTCCGGCGGGCGGCTGGGACGGAAAAATTTTCTCCTTGACATTTCCCCTCCGCGCTCTATAATAATAGTACATTTGTTCTATTTTGATTCAAGGAGGAGGGACAGGCGTGGAGCTCATGGACAAGCTGGAGATTCTGGCCGACGCGGCCAAGTACGACGCGGCGTGCACCTCCAGCGGCCTGGACCGGGCCGGGCGGCCGGGGACCATCGGGAGCACCACCCTGGCCGGGTGCTGCCACTCCTTCTCCGCGGACGGGCGGTGTATCTCCCTTTTAAAGGTGCTTATGACCAACGTGTGCGCCTACGACTGCCAATACTGCGTCAACCGCCGGTCCAACGACCTGCCCCGGGCCGCCTTCACCCCCAGGGAGCTGTGCGAGCTCACCATGGGCTTCTACCGGCGCAACTACATCGAGGGGCTGTTTCTCTCCTCCGCCGTGCTGGTCAGCCCCGACTACACCACCGAGCGGATGATCGAGGCCCTGCGCCTCCTCCGGGAGGAGTACCGCTTCGGCGGCTATATCCACGCCAAGGCCATCCCCGGGGCGGACCCCCGGCTCACCTACCGCTTAGGGCTCCTGGCCGACCGGATGAGCGTGAACATCGAGCTGCCCAGTGCGGGCAGTCTGGCCCTGCTGGCCCCGGACAAGAGGAAGGAGAACATTTTTGCCCCCATGGGGCAGATCCGGGACGGCATCTCCCTGGCCAGCCGGGAGCGGAAGCTGTGCCGCCACGCCCCCCGGTTCGCCCCGGCGGGCCAGTCCACCCAGATGATCGTGGGGGCCACCCCGGAGAGCGACCGGCAGATCTTGACCCTCACCCAGGGGCTTTATGACAAATACCACTTAAAGCGGGTGTTCTACTCCGCCTACATGCCCGTGTCCAACAGCCCCCTCCTCCCGGCCCCCCAGAATTTCCAGCCGCCCCTTCTCCGGGAGCACCGGCTGTACCAGGCGGACTGGCTGCTGCGGTTCTACCACTTCCGGGCGGAGGAGCTTCTGGACGAGGAGGCCCCCAACCTGGACCCCCGACTGGACCCCAAGTGCACCTGGGCCCTGCGCCACCTGGAGTTCTTCCCGGTGGAGGTCAACCGGGCGGACTATGATGCCCTCCTCCGGGTGCCGGGGGTGGGGGTGCGGTCGGCCCGGCGCATCCTGACCGCCCGGCGGGTGGGCCCCCTCACCTTTGAGGGGCTCAAGCGGCTGGGGGTGGTCTTAAAGCGGGCCCAATATTTCCTCACCTGCTCCGGGAAACCCTTAACGGGGCTGCGGGTGCGGGAGGACGGCCTGCTGCGGCACCTGGCGGCCCTGGACGCCCCCAGGGAGCCGGTGATGGAACAGCTCTCCCTGTTTGACGGGCCGGGAGGCGGCGTCCCGTAACCCCCGCTTTTCACGGCCGTCCGCCTGTGGTATACTGCAAGCAAAACAAAACGCCGTCTGCGAGACAGAGGAGAGGAACACATGGAACTTTTGGAGGCAATGGAACGGCGCCACTCGGTGCGCAGCTATGAGGACCGGCCCCTGGAGCCGGAGGTCCGGGCGGAGCTGACTGAATTTCTCGACCAGTGCAGCCGGGAGAGCGGCCTGCACATGCAGCTGGTCCTGGACGAGCCGGAGGCGTTCGGGGGCCTCATGGCCCACTACGGGAAATTTTCCGGGGTGAAGAACTACATCGCCCTGGTGGGCAAAAAGTCGGCCCAGCTGGATGAGCTCTGCGGCTATTTTGGGGAGAAAGTGGTCTTGAAGGCCCAGCAGATGGGGCTGAACACCTGCTGGGTGGCCCTCACCTATAAAAAGGTGAAGTCCGCCTTCCAGGTGGGCCCCGGGGAGAAGCTGGGGCTGGTCATCGCCATCGGCTACGGGAAGGACCAGGGGGTGCCCCACACCTCCAAGGCCCCGGAGGCGGTCATGGAGACGGAGGGCCCTGCCCCCGACTGGTTCCGGAAGGGGGTGGAGGCCGCCCTGCTGGCCCCCACCGCCATGAACCAGCAGAAATTCAAGTTCACCCTCCGGGGGGATACCGTGTCCGCCAAGGCCGGAATGGGCTTTTACACCAAGGTGGACCTGGGCATCGTCAAGTACCACTTTGAGCTGGGGGCGGGTAGAGACCGCTTCCGCTGGGCAGAATAAGACCGAAACACTTCAGAACAGCGCGGAGGTTGACATGAGAGAGGTCATCTTATACATTGCCATGAGCCTGGACGGGTATATCGCCGATGCACAGGGCGGCGTGGACTGGCTGGGCGGCCACGGGGAACCGGAGGAGGGGATGGAGTCCTACTCCCGTCTGCTCCAGCGGATCGACACGGTGGTCATGGGCTGGAACACCTACCACCAGGTGACCACCCAGCTCTCCCCTGACCGGTGGGTCTATGAGGGGCTGCACACCTATGTGATCACCCACCGTCCCCTCCCCGCCGCGCCGGGCATCACCTTCACGGCGGAGGACCCCTGCGCCCTCGTCCGGCGGCTGCGCCGGGAGGAGGGAAAAGCGGTGTGGATCTGCGGCGGTGGGAGCGTCGTCCAGCCCCTGATTCGGGAGGACCTGATCGACGAGTACCACCTCTCCCTCATCCCCACCATCCTGGGGTCCGGCATCCGGCTGTTTGGGGAGCTGGCGGACCAGCGGAAGCTGCGGCTGGTGCAGGTCCAATCCACCGGCGGTATCGCCGAGCTGATCTACCGCCGGCGGTAAGAGAGGAGGCGGTCTCATGCCCTGGACCCAGGTCTCTTACCTCTACGACGGCACCTACGCCGGATTTCTCACCTGCGTCTTTGACAGCTTCCGGCACCGGGAGGAGCCGGCGGACTTCACCCCATTTGACCAGGCGGCCGCCTCCTTCTACCCCCAGCGGGCGGTGGAGACCCACCGGGAGAAGGCCCGGCGGGTGTACCGCTCCCTGGACCAGTTCGGCCGGGAGGGGAAGCGGTGGGCGGTGCGGGGCTTCCTCACCTGCCTGGAGGAGCGGGAGCTGTGGCTGTGGCGGTTTTACCAGCTGGGTTTTGAGGAAAAGAGCGCGGTGAGCCGGGATCTCACCCACCCGGTGGTGGACACGGTGCGGAAGGCGGTGCGCCACCTGGAGGAGGAGGCCCACCTGCTCACCGGCTTTGTGCGCTTCTCCGAGCTGGAGGGGGTGCTGGCGGGGGAGATCTCCCCCAAAAACCGGGTGCTCCCCCTTCTGCGCCCCCACTTCTGCGGGCGCTACCCCCAGGAGCAGTTTCTGCTTTACGACAAGACCCACCGGGAGGCCCTCATTCATGTGCCGGGCCGGTGGTCCATCCTCCCCATGGAGGAGTTCCAGATGGGCCGGGCCGGGGCGGAGGAGCTCCAGTACCGGCGCATGTGGCGAACATTCTACGACACCATCGCCATCCAGGGGCGGGAGAATCCCCGGTGCCGCATGACCCACATGCCCAAGCGGTACTGGGACAACATGACGGAGTTTCAGCGGGAGGAGCCGGAAACAGGCCCCAGGGCGGTCCCCGCCCCCTGAGCCCCTCTGTTTCCCGTTCTTTCTATTCCACACATACGAAATTTTACCCCCGCTGTCACAACAGCGGGGGTAAAATTGTGTCATAGACAGAAGGACAAGAGAGGAGGCGAACGCCGTGGAACCCATCCGCACCCGGGAGGAGCTGGAGGCGCTGTACGACCGGCACGTGAACATGGTCTATCAGATCTGTCTCATGCTGCTGAAAAACGTGCCAGACGCGGAGGACGCAACTCAGACGGTCTTTCGCAAGGTGATGGAGTATCAGAAACCCTTTCGTGATCCGGAGCACGAGAAGGCCTGGCTCATCGTCACCGCCCGGAACGAGTGTAAAAACCAGCTGCGGCATTGGTGGAACACCCGCCGGGAGAGCCCCGAGGCCCTGGAGAGGCTGACCTATGACCCGCCCGACAGCGAGGGCGGGGAGCTGAAGCGGCTCATCTGGGAGCTGCCCGAGAAGTACCGGCTGACCCTGTATCTCCACTACTACCAGGGGTATTCCACCCAGGAGATTGGAGAACTGATGGGCCAGGAGCCGGCCACCGTCCGGGTCTGGCTGTCCCGGGGCCGGAAGAAACTGAAATTGCGATTGGAGGCGGAAGAGTATGGAGCTCCGTGAACTGAACCGTGCCTTTGACCAGTTTTCCCCCACTCAGGAACAGAAGGAGGCTATACGGGCGCGCCTCCTGCGGGAAGAAAGGAAGAGACGACCTATGAAGTGGATGAAAAAAACCATCGCCGTGGCGGCGGCCGCCGCGGTTCTGCTGATGGCCTGCGCCTTTACGGTGGTCACCGGACTGGACCAGCGAATCTTGAGCCTTTTGGGGGGATCGGCCCAGGATGAGGAACTGCTGGCCCCCGGCTTTACTGAAGTGGACCTGACCTCCACGGCGGAGAACGGGGCGGCCATCCATGTCTCCCAGATGCTCACCGACCGCTATAATGTGATCCTGCTGGGTGAGCTGACCGCCCCGGAGGGGACCGTTCTGGGGCCGGAGGACTACTATTTCTATCGGGAGCTGACCCCCTTGGACGCCGCCGGACAGGCCAGCGGCGAGTTCAGCGGCGGCCTGCGGGAAATGCGCCTTTTGGATGACGGGGACCCCTCGGACAACCGCATGACCTTCCTGCTGTGGTTCTACCTGTCCGCCTATGACCTGGAGGCAGATCAGTTCCGTTTGTCCCTGGACGACCTGGGGGTTAAGGGCGACACCCAGGTGGTCAACGGCCAGGAAATCCGCCTGGCTCCCCCGGTGGTGTCCGGGCACTGGGAGTTTGAGGTCCCCATGGCCGGAGAGCCGCTGGGCTCTGTGCAGCACCCGGACCACCCCCTCGCCTTCGGCACGGAAGAACTTACCATCTCTGAAATCCGCGTCACGCCGGTCATGCTTTTGATCAAGCTGGGCGACGGACAGGAAAATGTGCTCCAGACCAGCGACCGCTATTATCAGGAGACCGGCACCGTCTGGTGGGATACCATCACCCTTCAGGACGGAGACGGCAATGCCGTTCCCCTGGACTTTGCCTGGGGCAACGACACCACCCAGTGGGGCGACGCCGCGTTCTATTTCTCCCAGATTCTCGACCCGGCCCAGTTCGATGGCGGGAGCGTCACCATCCTGGGACAGACCTTCCCGCTGGATGACCTACTCCCGGCCGAATGAACGAAAAAAGGACGGCTTATGCCGTCCTTTTTTTCGGTTCCGCCTCAACATTTCGCCGCCCCCGATTGTATAATAAGCAGAAGGACAGGAAGGGAGGCGTTTGGGATGGACCCAGCGCGCAGCCGGGAGGAAGTGGCCAGCCTCTACCGGAGACACGTGGCCATGGTCTATCAGATCTGTCTGGTGCTGTTAAAAAACGTGCCCGACGCGGAGGACGCATCCCAGAACGTCTTTCGCAAGGTGATGGAGTATCAAAAACCCTTTCAGAGTCCGGACCACGAGAGGGCCTGGCTCATCACCGCCGCCCGGAACGAGTGTAAAAATCAGCTCAAGCACTGGTGGCGCACCCGACGGGCGGACGAATCCGTGTTAAACACCCTGACCTGGGAACAGCCGGAGGACGGGGCGCTGTGGGAGCTGATTTTGTCCCTGCCGGAGAAATACCGGCTGGTGCTCTATCTCCACTACTACCAGGGCTATACCACCCAGGAGACGGCGGAGATTTTAGGGGAAAACCCCTCCACCGTCCGCACCTGGCTGGTCCAGGCCCGGAAGAAGCTGAAAGAACGATGGGAGGCGGAACACAGTGGAAGATCGTGACATTTACCGGGTGTTTGAGCAGGTCAAACCCACCCGGTCTCAGGAGGAGGCCATGCTGGAGCGCCTCTTTTTGGAAGAAAGGAAGAGACGGCCTATGAAGCTGATGAAAAAAACTATTGCAGTGCTGGCGGCCGCCGCCCTGCTGCTGACCACCTGCGCCTTTGCGGCGGTGACCGGACTGGACCAGCGCCTGCTGAACTACCTGGGCGTCAGCGCCCAAGAGGAGCCCCTATTGTCCCCCATGGCGGTCCCCCTGGACATCGTGGTGGAGGACAGCGGCTGCACCCTGGAGGTAAAGCAGGTCCTGGCCGACCAATATGCCGCCTTGATTTTGGTCGAGTTCACCGCCCCGGAAGGGACAGTGCTGAACGGGAAACAGTATGAGTTCGGCACGGTCCAGGCCGACGGCTCTACCTCGTATTGGAAGATTACCGCACCAGATGGCGAGAGAGTTAAGGGAGGAAGTATTTTCTGGAAAACACTAGAAGATAGCGACCCAGCGGATAACCATGCAACCCTGCTCTATGAAATCCAACCTATGGCGGGGGAACCCAGTCTTCTAGGGTGTACGGTGGACCTGACCTTGACCAGGTTTTACCAATCGGAAAGCGGGGTACTGGCTCCGCCCCTGTTCTCTGGGAACTGGTCCTTTTCCCTGACCATCCCAGACAAGGACCCGGGGAGATACCTGCCGCTCCAGCACCCCTTTGACGTGGAGGACCGCCGTGTCCAGCTCTCAGCCATCTACGTCTCACCGCTCTCCCTGACAGTGGAGATGCAGGAGGCGCAGGACCGAGTGGCGGATATTTTCGAGTACGTCGTGGACAATTGGGAGGGGAATATCTCTCTGACAACAGTGGGAGGCGAAACCATCCAAATTACAGACACCGGACCAATGTTCAGCAACCGAGAAGGCGAACAGATCGGTTCCGAGTGGGGCTGGAGCAAGGACCAAGGACGCTTCCGCTTCTTGCCGGAGCAGATCCTCGACCCGGCGGAAATTGCCTCTATCACCATCTTTGGGCAGACCTTCCCCCTGGACGGGCTGGTTCCGGTGGAGTCATAGGAACAAGGGCGGCGGCAGCCGCCCTTGTTTTTCCCGCACAACAGAAAAACAAAAGGCAACTGCTTTCGCAGTTGCCTTTTGTTTTGGCGGAGAGAGAGGGATTCGAACCCTCGAACGGGTATTAGCCGTTACACGATTTCCAATCGTGCGCCTTCGACCAGCTCAGCCATCTCTCCAAACGGCCGCTGTCCCTGGTCACTCGTGACAGCGAAGATTATTATACCAGATTTTTTCCCGCCGTCAAGCTTTTTTTGAAAAAATTTCGATTTTTTTGCCGGCCAGGAAATGGCCCCCCCTGGGAAGCGGTCTCTGCCGCCCCCTTTTGTCAAATCGCCCGGAAAAGAGGGCTCCTTTTCCCACTGTTTTTCCACGGGGAAAATTGACTTTTGTAAAAAAGGCGTATATAATAAAAAAAGTTTTCAATCCACTATGTTTCAAAATCAATTTTCAATGTTTGGACGGATTTCATCCAAAGGCGCTCCGCGCCCGAAGCAAACCCGAGACAGCAGGATAGGCCGGCGTTTCCGCCCGGCCTTTTCTTTGCCGGTGCGATCCGTCCTGTGGGAGGTCCCAACCATGAGTTTTTCCTTACCCCGCTACCTGGCCCCGGATTTTACCGCCCTGGGGCTGGATCAGGCCCCGGACGTAAAGCTGGTTCCGGCGGAGCAGGACGGCGTCGTGCCCGACGGATACCACGCCACCACCCTGTTTCCGGAATACTACCATCTGGATGGCCGGTGGGTGCTGGCGGAGGACAGCCGCATGGACTGCGTGGCGGTGGCCCGGGGCGGGCGGATTGAGATTGTGGAGTTCCGCAACGTCAAGGCGGGGGACCCGGTGGTGGTGGGCCGCACGGAGGACGGCTCCGAGGGCATCTACATCCACCCCAACTGCTTTGCCGACGAGGCGGGCAATCAGGAGGCCTTCGCCTTCCGCACCGGCCGCAGCCGGGAGACCGCCTACTCCATCGACTATGACGAGCTCTACCAGCTTCTCCGCCACGAGCGGGAGCACGGAAACATTCTCTGGGTGATGGGCCCCGCCTGCGCCTTTGACGCGGACGCCCGGGCCGCCTTTGCCGCCCTGGTGCGGGGCGGCTATGTCCACGGCCTGATGGCGGGCAACGCCCTGGCCACCCACGACCTGGAGGCCAGCTATCTGGGCACCGCCCTGGGCCAGGATATCTACACCCAGAAGCCCCACTTCAACGGCCACTATAACCACATTGACACCATCAACGCGGTGCGGCGGCTGGGGTCCATCCCCGCCTTCGTGGAGTCCGGCGCGGTGACCGACGGCATCATGTATGAGTGCGTCCGCCACCAGGTTCCCTTTGCCCTGGTGGGCTCCGTCCGGGACGACGGTCCCCTGCCCGAGGTGTACGGCGACGTGTACCAGGGCCAGGACGCCATGCGGGAACTGGTGCGGAAGGCCACCACCATCATCTGCATGGCCTCCACTCTGCACACCGTGGCCACCGGCAACATGACCCCCAGCTACCGGGTGGTGGACGGACAGGTGCGGCCCCTGTATTTCTATTCGGTGGACATCTCCGAGTTTGCGGTGAACAAGCTGCGGGACCGGGGCAGTCTGTCGGTAAAGACCATCGTCACCAATGTGCAGGATTTTATTGTCCATGTGCGGAAGGGCGTCTGCCCGGCGGAGGGATGACCCCCCCGCCCCTTCCATCGTTCTGTGCGCAGATCCCCCAGGAGCTTCAGGGAACCGCTTCCCCGGCTCCTGGGGGATTTTGTTTGTTTCCGCCCGAACGCACCGGGAATTTTTTCTTGTGCCCGGGGCGTGAAATATGGTATAGTAAATGTGTGTGTTGTTGAGGAAACCACAGGATGTCTTCTCCCTGGGAACAGTTTCCAAGGGTGGAAGGCTGCTGTCCGCCCCATCAAGGAGGGATCTGTTTGCGTACCGGTCAATTCTGCCGTAAAGCGCTGCTGGCGCTCACGCTTCTGGGCACTCTGGCAGGGTGCGGCGCGCCCTCCGGCTCCAGCAGCTCGGGGGAAAGCGAGGGGGATCTAATTCTCCTCACCATCGGAACTGCGGACAGCGGCGGAACCATGTATCAGGCAGGCAGCGCCCTCGCCCAGGCCATCACCCAGGAGGACCACTCCATCAAGGTCAACATCAGCGCCTCCACCGGCTCGGGCATGAACGTCCGCTCTTTGGAATCGGGGGAGGTGGACCTGGCTCTGGTCTCCGGCGACATGGCCTACGCGGCGGTAAACGGGGAGGATGAGTTTCAGCCTCCCGTAGAGCTGCGGGCCATTGGGGCGGTCTACTCCAGCGTCTCCAACTGGGTGGTCCCCGCCTCCTCCGGCTATACCTATGTCCATGATCTCACCGGAGTCCGCATCGGCGCCGGTCCCCAGGGCTCCACTACAGAACTGTCCGCCCGGGCGGCGGCGGCCTCCCTCTCCCTGGAGGAACAGGGCATCACCTTTGTCAACTGCAGCCTGGGAGACGGCGCGGAGATGCTGGGCAAAGGGGAACTGGACGCGGTCCACGCCTTCACCGGCATGCCCGTGCCCAGCCTTGTGGCCCTGGCGAAGGAGATGCCCTGCCGGCTTCTGCTCTACACCCCGGAGGAGCTGGAGACCATTTTGGAGAAAAATCCAGTCTATTTCCCCACTCAGATCCCCGCCGGAACCTACCCCGACCAGGAGGATACGGTGGATACCTTCGGCGTGAAGTGCCTGCTGTGCGTCAGCAGCTCCATGCCGGAGGATCTGGCCTATCAGCTGACCCAGGCCATCTGGAACGTCTCCGGCCGCATGGGGGACTACTCCCCCGCCATGGACGACATGGCCCAGCCGGACTTTCTCTGTCAGGATCTGCCTATCCCTCTCCATCCCGGCGCGGAGCGCTTTTACCAGGAGGCCGGCGCCCTGTGATCCGCCATTGACTTTTTCCTAGAGAACTGGTATATTATTCCCGGATACATGCATATCCTATCTCAGACCAGTCCACCCAAAACAGATGCCAAACACAATACCAACGACAACTGGAGGGATCGCTATGAAATTCTATGTCTGCGAGCATTGCGGAAACATTATCACCTTTGTCAAGTCCAGCGGCGTGCCTGTCATGTGCTGCGGCCAGAAGATGACCGAGATCGTCCCCGGCACCACCGACGCCGCCGTGGAGAAGCACGTCCCCGTGGTGAAGGCCGAGGGCAGCCAGGTCACCGTGACGGTGGGCGCCGTGGAGCACCCCATGCTCCCCGAGCACTTCATCGAATGGATTGTTCTGGAGACCCAGCAGGGCAGCCAGATCAAGCACCTGAAGCCCGGCGAGAAGCCCCAGGCGGTCTTTGCCCTGGCCGAGGGAGACCAGACGGTCGCCGCTTACGCCTACTGCAACCTCCACGGGCTGTGGAAGGCCTGATCCCGTTTTATCAATCGCTGAAATACAACAGAGGGCGGAGCCGCAAGGCTCCGCCCTCTGTCTGTCTTTTTCTTATTCCTCGGGCTTGGCTTCCTCTTCGGCAGGGGTCTCCTCCCCTTCCGCCTCGGCGGCCTGCTCGGCCACGATCTCGGCCTCCACGGCCTCCTCCACCTCGTCGGCGTCGATGACCTCTCCATCCGCCTTGGCCTCGGCCTTCAGCTGAGCGATCCGCTCATTATTGGCCTCAATGGTGGCCTTGGCGGCGGCAATCTTCTCACAGGCGGCGGCGTAGCCCGCGTCGGGAGTCGCTCCGTGCTCGGCATAGTAGAGCTTGCCCAGCTCCACATAGGCCTTCTTGATTCCGCCCTCCTCCGCCAGGTTGGAGGCGGAGAGCTTGGCGATCTCCGCCACACGCTTGGAGGTGGCCACACCTGCCTCCGCCAGGCGCTTGGACGTGGCGGCCACGCTCTGAGCCAGATCGGTGGCCATTTCAGTCAAATTATCCGAAAATCCCATGATTTCGTACCTCCTGTTTCGTACGGTTTCCCGTGTGCTGGCTTCATTCTAACGCATTTTATTCAGCGGCGCAAGGACCTTTGTCTGGATTTAATCGTTTTTTTAGGTTCTCTGTATCCGACTTTCAGATTTACCTCAGACCTGGAAATTGACCGAGGTGTCTCCCTTCTCGTCCTCGCCGAACTCGTAGTCCTTGCCCGGCAGAACGGCATTCAGAGCGATGCCGGCGATGGCGGCCACAGCCAGGCCGGACAGGCTCACCTCAATGGACCCCACGGAGAAGGTCACCGCCCCGGAGTAGTTGACTCCGATGGCCAGCACCATGATGATGGCGGCGATGATGACGTTGCGGCTGTTGGTGAAGTCCACCTGATTTTCCACAATGTTGCGCACGCCCACGGCGGAGATCATGCCGTAGAGGACCATGGACACGCCGCCCATGGTGGCGGTGGGCATGGCGGACACCAGGGCCGCGAACTTGGGGGAGAAGGACAGCAGGATGGCCAGCCCCGCGGCGATGCGGATGACCCGGGGGTCATAGACCCGGGACAGGGCCAGCACACCGGTGTTCTCGCCGTAGGTGGTGTTGGCCGGGGCTCCGAACAGAGCGGCCAGAGAGGTGGCCATGCCGTCGCCCAGCAGGGTGCGGTGGAGGCCCGGGTCCTGGAGGAAATTCCGCTCGCAGGTGGAGGAGATGGCACAGATGCCGCCGATGTGCTCCACCATGGTGGCCAGGGCCAGGGGCATAATGGTCACCGCCGAGGTGAGCAGCATGCCGGAGTCCACATTGGGCCGGCTGAACAGGCCGAACAGGGTGTCCTCAAACCGGAAGGGCAGGCCGATCCAGGGGGCGTCCAGCAGGGCCTGGACCTTGGCCGGGTCCATGACCTCCATCCCCGCGGCCTGGCAGACGGCGGCCACTCCATAGGAGCCCACCACGCCCAGGAGGATGGGGATGATCTTCACCATGCCCTTGCCCCAGATGTTGCACACCACCACAATGGCGATGGCCACCAGGGCAATGGCCCAGTTGGAGCGGCAGTTGGTGATGGCGGTGGAGCTGAGGGTCAGGCCGATGCAGATGATAATGGGACCGGTGACGATGGGCGGGAAATAGCGCATCACCGCCTTGGTGCCGAACACCTTGAAGAGGGCGGCCAGCACCACATAGAGGAGTCCTGCCAGCACCACGCCGAAGCAGGCGTAGGGGAGCATCTCCGTGTTGGAGGACAGGCTGCCGTCCTCATTGGCGATCATGGGGGCGATGGCCTGATAGCCGCCGATAAACGCGAAGGACGAGCCCAAAAAGGCGGGCACCTTCCACTTGGTCAGAAAGTGGAACAGCAGCGTCCCCAGCCCCGCAAACAAAAGCGTTGCGGAAACGGACATTCCCGTGAGCGCGGGAACCAGAACAGTGGCGCCGAACATGGCAAACATGTGCTGAGCGCCCAGTACAAACATTTTGGGCCGCCCCAGCTGCCGGGCGTCGTAGATGCCTTGGGGTTGATTCATGATTGTTTCTCCCTTCTTTTTCATCTGTATCCACACAAAAAAAGACAATCACACGGTGATTGTCAGGAACACAAAGAGCAGAGCGCCATTGAAAGCATGTCTCCAAATCCGTCCATGGATACTCCCCTCTCCGCAAATTTTCTCTATTGTATCAGAGTTGGCGGGAAAACGCAAGAAAAACCTGTCCCGGCCTGCCCCCGCTTTTTTCTCTGCATGCCCCTCTTTTCATTGACTTTCCCGGGAAAACTGGATAAACTATTACTGATTTTGACCTGGAGGCCTGAGGGCTCCCAAGAGAAAGAGAACGCGTAAGGAGCGATGACCCATGAAAAAGCCGTTTGTCACCCTGGAACAGCTCCAGGAGATTGTCAAGCAGTACCCCACCCCCTTCCATCTGTACGACGAGAAGGGCATCCGGGAGAACGCCCGGGCCCTGAAGGCCGCCTTTGCCTGGAACGCCGGCTATAAGGAGTTCTTCGCCGTGAAGGCCACCCCCAATCCCCAGATTTTGAAGATTTTGAAGGAGGAGGGCTGCGGCGTGGACTGCTCCTCCCTGTGCGAGCTGATGATGTCCGACCGCTGCGGTTTCCAGGGCGGGGAGATCATGTTCTCCTCCAACGACACCCCGGCGGAGGAGTTCGCCCTGGCCGCCCAGCTGGGGGCCACCATCAACCTGGACGACATCACCCACATCGACTTTCTGAAGGACACCATCGGATACATCCCCAAGAAAATCTCCTGCCGCTTCAACCCCGGCGGCACCTTCCAGCTGGGGGAGAGCAAGGAGGGCTTCCAGGTGATGGACAACCCCGGCGAGGCCAAGTACGGCATGACCCGGGAGCAGATCGCCGAAGCTTTCAAGCGCCTGAAGGAGATGGGGGCCGAGGAGTTCGGCATCCACGCCTTCCTGGCCTCCAACACCCTGTCCAACGACTACTACCCCGCCCTGGCCAAGATTCTGTTCCAGCTGGCGGTGGACCTGAAGAATGAGACCGGGGCCCACATCACCTTCATCAACCTGTCCGGCGGCGTGGGCATCCCCTACCGCCCGGAGCAGCCCGCCAACGACATCGCCGTCATCGGCGAGGGGGTGCGGCGCGCCTATGAGGAGGTGCTGGTCCCCGCGGGCATGGACGACGTGTCCATCTGCACCGAGCTGGGCCGCTTCATGCTGGCCCCCTACGGCCATCTGGTCACCAAGGTGCTCCACCAGAAGCACATCTACAAGGAGTACATTGGGGTGGACGCCTGCGCCTCCAACCTGATGCGCCCGGCCATCTACGGGGCCTACCACCACATCACCGTCATGGGCAAGGAGGACGCCCCCTGCGACCACAAGTACGACGTCACCGGCTCTCTGTGCGAGAACAGCGACAAGTTCGCCATCGACCGCATGCTGCCGGAGATCAACATCGGCGACCTGCTGGTCATCCACGACACCGGCGCCCACGGCCACGCCATGGGCTATCAGTACAACGGCCGCCTGCGCTCGGCGGAGGTGCTCCTGTGTGAGGACGGCTCCACCCGCCTCATCCGGCGGGCCGAGACGCCGGAAGATTACTTCGCCACCGCGATCTGGGATTAAATTTCTTTTTGTAGGGGCGGCCCATGTGGCCGCCCGCGTGGGAGGGTTTTCGCCCTCTGTAGGGCGCGACGACTCGGCGCGCCGCTCCTGTGGTTTCCCGCAGGGGGATTTCGCCGCCTGCGGGCGGCGACCTACTTTGCCCATGGCGGCTCGTCGTCGCAA
>OOBN01000717.1_pt1 | contig 29181 bp, 23 predicted proteins | sample 1671091 | NCBI WGS metagenome assembly OOBN01 (sample SAMN06348121, study PRJEB24527) | human gut metagenome | biome: human gut; feature: ankylosing spondylitis patient; material: feces | host: Homo sapiens | place: China | collected 2015-10 | reverse complement strand
CGTTCTTGATGGCCTGCACGCCGTCGGGGATATTGCCGTAGGCCGTCAGCAGGATCACTTCGGTGGCCGGCGCGGCCTCCTTGATGCGGCCGACCATCTCGACGCCGTTGCCGTCGGGCAGCTTGACGTCGCACAGCACCACGTCGGGGTCGTACCGGCGGAGCGTTTTCATCCCCGAAGCGCAGTCCGGAGCCTCGGCCACCTCGTAACCTTCCAGCCCGATGATCCGCGCCATCAGCCGCCGCAGCTGCTCTTCATCGTCGATGATCAGAATTTTCGCCATGTCGTTCGCTCGTTCCGTTCTTTCGGGCAAAGGTAAGACATTTTCGGCTTGCGCCGCTGCGGTATGACCGGATTTTGTTGTTTTTTGAATAGTCGCCGCCCCCCCCCGATTTCGGGCCGGAATCCCGCAGAACACCGTGCGCGACGCCTACTGTTACCTGTACGACCTCTACCCCACGCTTTGCGGCCTGGCGGGCATCGGGGTCCCGGCCACCGTGAAGGGAATTTCGCTGGAGGAGACCCGGAAAGCTGGACTGGAAGCAGGTGGTGCAGGTGAATCCCTGACGCCCGCAAGCCGCGGAAAATCCGAAAACGGGGAGCCTGGACAAAATGGCTCCCCGTTTCCGTTTTGAAAGCGGCTATATTTTAGTATCTTTGGGGCCGGAACGACAATTTTCAGTCGGAAGGCTCCGCCGAACCGGGTGTATCCGGTTTGACATCCGTCCGGCTCTTTACGATCTTTACTTCTCCCAAACATACGAAAGCCGATGTCAAAAATCTCATCAGCTGCATTTGCAGACACCAAACCGCACTACGACATACTCGACGGATTGCGCGGCGTAGCGGCGATCATGGTCGTCTGGTTCCATCTGTTCGAAGCCTATGCGACCAGCCATCTCGACCAGCGGATCAACCACGGCTATCTGGCCGTCGATTTTTTCTTCATACTTTCGGGTTTCGTCATCGGTTACGCCTACGACGACCGCTGGAAGAAAAAGATGTCGGTAAAGGATTTTCTCAAGCGGCGGTTGATCCGTCTGCATCCGATGGTCGTCATGGGGGCCGTGATCGGGGCCGTCATGTTCTATTTTCAGGGCTGTTCCGTCTGGGATGTCTCGGCGGTGTCCCTATCCATGCTGCTGACGGCCACGCTGCTGAACGCGCTGCTGATTCCGGCGACGCCCGGTTCCGAAATCAGAGGGCTGGGTGAAATGTATCCGCTCAACGGCCCGAGCTGGTCGCTGTTTTTCGAGTATATCGGCAATGTCCTCTACGCTCTCTTCATCCGTAAGCTTCCGACCCGGGCGCTTTCCGTGCTGGTGCTGCTCGCCGGCTGCGGGTTGGCGGCGTTCGCCGTCTGGGGACCCCTCGGCGACATCTGCGTCGGGTTCGCCATGGACGGGGACAACATGCTCGGCGGCTCTCTGCGCCTGCTGTTCGCCTTCTCGGCCGGACTGCTGCTTTCGCGTGTGTTCAAGCCCGTGCGGATTCGGGGCGCGTTCTGGATCTGCGCCCTGGCGATCGTGACGCTACTTTCCGTGCCGCGCATCGGGGGAAGCGAACATTTGTGGATGAACGGGCTGTACGACACCCTGTGCGCCGTAGTCCTCTTTCCGCTGCTCGTCTGTCTCGGGGCTTCGGGAAAGACGACGGACCGGGTGACGACCCGGGTCTGCAAATTTCTGGGGGATATTTCCTACCCGCTGTACATGGTGCACTACCCTTTCATCTACCTCTATTATGCCTGGGTCAAGAACGAAAACCTCACCTTCACGGAGTCCCTGCCCGGCGCCCTGGCGCTCGTCGCGGGTTCTGTGATATTGGCTTATCTCTGTCTGAATCTCTACGACGAGCCTGTGCGCCGGTTCCTGACCGACCGCTTTTTGCGCAGGGAGAAATAGACACTGTTTTTTAAGACCAAAAGAGGTGTGTGCAATGTTGACACACAGCTCTTAATATTTTATCTTTTTCATTTTCGCCAAAATTTACAGTTCCTTCACGATAAATCGGAATGACCGAGCGATTCGGAAATGATGGCAATATTCACTCCCGACCTTTTCAACACGGTAGCAAACGTGTGCCGAGCGACATAGGTAGTCAATGGCATTTCCAATCCTATCTGCTCACCCAGCGTCTTTAACTCCCGATTGACTTTCCGCAGAACCTTGTGTGTGCGGTTGAAAATCTGTTGTGCTGTCTTGTGTTCCGTGCGGTCGAGAATAGGGAAGATATAATCTTCTTGTGCGTGGTTGGCCTTGCTGTATTTCTCGATAATCCGCATGGCGTTCGGGACGAGTTGAAAGGACAGCAATTTCTGCGTTTTATGGCGGGAGTAGTAAATCCTGCCGTCCACAATATCGCAGTAGCGCAGGGTTGCTATATCCGTAAAATTAATGCCTGCCGTGTAGTAGGAGAACAGAAAGATGTCCCGTGCAAACTCGGCATAGTCCGTTCTATAATTAGGGGCTATCTCCAATGCAACGAGTTTCTGTATATCCTCTTTCGTGATGGCTCGCTTCCTCGTCCGTGTCCATAGGCTACCAACCTTGTATTTTGCAAACGGATTTATCTTTTGGAGAAACAAACCCTCTGCAAGGGCCTTGTTATAGGCGGCCTTAAAGATGGCAAATTTCGTGGCTATGCTGTTGTTTACGTTGCCCTCTTTACGTAGGAACAATTCAAAATCACGCAGGAACGCTAAATCTATTTCATCGAACCGAGTGTTCAGCGACCTAAATTCAGACAGGCGGGAGAGTAGGGAACGGTGTTTGGATGCCGAGCCGTATTTGCCGAGCGTTTCCAGCCGTTCTATGGTCTGTTTCAGATATTCTCCAACAGAACAATTCAATCGCTTGCTGTTCTGTTCAAAGAGATTTTCAAAGGTTACGGGAATATCCATAATCTCTAAACGCTGGATTTTCTTCTCGTACTCTTTTACTTTGGCTGTTATCTGAAACTGAATATTGTCCCTGTCGGGGCAGTCGTCTGTTACCTTTTGTGCTTCTGCGTCCCAATGTTTAAGCGCAACGGAAACACCCAATCCGACTGCCTTTTTGCGTTTGCCTTGAAAGAATAAAAGGCACAATGGAGAGGTGGAATTTTTATAAATAATTTCTTTGCGGCATATAACTTTGAATGTCATTTGATTACATTGTTATATGCAGTTGGGTGTGTAGTACTCTATGTGGAGCTTAATGTGTACCCTGCACCCTCAAACGGGCTGTTCTTGCCCTAAAAATGCTAAAGAGAAAGGAATAGTATAAACGCAAAAAAGACCGATAATCATTGATTATCAGTCTTTTGCTTTGTACCCCCTCAGGGGCTCGAACCCTGGACCCCAACATTAAGAGTGTCGTGCTCTACCAACTGAGCTAAAGAGGCATCAATCGTTATCCGATTGCGAGTGCAAAATTAGTGATAATTTTTTTTATTGCAAAAAAATCCTGCAAAAAAATCCCGATTTTTTGCAATAAAAGCTTTTCGCGTTATCGCAGAGCCACTTCGGGTTTATTGCATCTCCAGTTTGTCGCTGTTCCACTCTCCGGCGGCATCGGGATAGATGAACGGCCGCGGGTCGCCGGACTTCTTCATGTCCAGGTAACTTTCGTAGAGGTTGATGCCGTTGGCCGATTGCGTGGCCAGCGAAAAAGCGATTACCGACGGATGCCGTTTCGAGGCATGGTAGCTGTCCGCCGTACGTTCGACATATGCCCCCAGCCATTCCGGGGCGTTCGACGGATTGCCGCCGATCCGCCTCGATTCACCGCTGCTGCGGGTGTCGATCGGCGCCTGTACGATCACGTACATTCCCAGCGTGTCGCAGGTGCCATACAGCGTCGGGGACACCGGGCCCGGGAGGAGTTTAAGCGTGTTGTACCCTTGCCCACGTAAAGCTGCGATTTCGTCTGCCGAGGCATGGGCGGGAACCTCGCGCGTGCGGAGCGTGACGGGGGTGCCGTTCACCGCCAACTGCCCGTTTTGCACCTCTACGGTGCGGAACCCCAGCGGGACTTCGATATATTCCATGTAGCGGCCTTCGTGCTGGGTTTTGACCCGCAAGGTGAAGCGTGTGGTCTTTTCCGGGCTCCAAAGCAGGCTGTCCGGAATACGTGCCAGGAACCGCAGGGTGTCCTCGCCGCGCATGTTGAGTTTGATGTCCTTGTAGCCCGTTGCCGAGGTCTTACCGGCTGGGGACAGCAATTCGTAGTGAACGCGCGACGTGCGCGGGTTGAGGGCTTCGCTCTTGACGACGAGTCCGACTTCGGCCATGACGTTGTCTCCCTCTTCGGTGCTGCGCCATGTCTTGGTGAGTATGTCGCGTATGCGCAATGTGGGCTGGCTCATGACCCATGCCGCTCCGATGGCCGGTGACGCGTCGTTTTTCCAGCTTTCGAGCCGTTCGACCTTCGACGGGGAACTGAGAATGACCTCCAGCGTGTTACGCCCCTCTTTGGCATGGCGCGTGAGGTTGAATTCAGCCGGGGCGTTGCAGTCGCTGTTGTAGGCTACCGCCTCGCCGTTTACGCGGATCTCATAGTCGGCCGATGCCCATCCGAGCCGGAACAACACCTGCCGGTTGGCCCAGGCGAACGGTACGGTGAAGTCCGTCGTGAAACTGTTCCCCTTTTGCGTCCATTCGTTCAGGTGCTTGAAATATTTGTTGTCGCTGCCGTCGGCCTCCGCAGCCTCCCGGGCGCTTGGGTAGACGAGCAGTTCACCGCGCATCGGTTCGCGGCCGTAGGTCGGAATATACTCCTGTGCCGCCAGCGTGCAGCACGAAAAAAGTGCTATGATCGAAAGAATACTCCTCATAAGGTTGTTTTTTGTGACCATTTCCTTGCGCCCGGACAAACGAGTGCCCCGTGCGGCCCGGCGTATCGAAAATGTTCGTATATTTGTGCACGTAAAGATAGTAAATTTTCCGGAACTAAGATGTCTGCGCTCCCCAAACTCAATTTTCCTGCCATCCGGCTGCGTGCCCGCCGCCGCGAGGGACAGGTCGAGGTGTGGGATGACCTGCGGGGTATTTACCTCGTGCTGACCCCCGAAGAGTGGGTGCGGCGCCACCTGATCGCTTACCTCGTTTCGCACTGCGGGGTGCTGCCCAAGCGCGTCGTGCAGGAATATGCCGTGCCGGTCAACGGGCAGCCGCAGCGGGCCGACGTGGTGGTGGTCGGCGACCGTGCCGAGCCGCTGGTGCTGGCCGAATGCAAAGCGCCGGAAATCCGGATCGGCGAGCGAACCCTGGCGCAGGCTGTGCGCTACAATTCGGTGCTGGGGGCGCGGTTCGTGATCCTGACCAACGGCCTGCGGCACTACTGCTGCGAGTACCGCGACGGCAAATACGTCCAGTTGTCGGGATTCCCCGATTTCTCGGCCCTATAAATTCTTGAAATTCGATTCGATGTAGTGCTGGAAACTCTCCTTGTAGTTTTCGCCGATGGGGACGTATTCCGTATCGCTGAGGAATACGCGGCCGCGGACATAGCCTTTGATGCAACGCAGGTTGACGATATAGGAACGGTGCACGCGCATGAACATATCCGACGGGAGTGCCGCCTCCATGTTCTTGAGCCGGAAAAGCGTGGTGATCGTCGTGCCGTCGGCAAGGTGCATCCGCACGTACTCCCCTTCGCTTTCCAGGTGCACGATGTCGCTGATCTTGACCAGCGAAACCTTGTAATCCGCTTTCACGGAGATGTATTCCTTGTCTTTGGGCAGTGCTTCGGGAGTGGCTTCGGGTTCCCCCGCACGCTGGTTGTGGCGCAGTTCGTAGAGCGAATTGGCTTTCCCCGCCGAGCGGCTGAAGTCGGCAAAGCTGAAGGGTTTGAGCAGGTAATCCACGGCGTCGAGCTTGAACCCTTCGACAGCGTATTCCGAGTAGGCCGTCGTGAAAATCACCATCGGCCTGTCGACCAGCGAGCGGACGAACTCCACGCCGCTCAGGTCGGGCATGTTGATGTCGACGAATATCAGGTCTACATGCTGCGAAGCCAGTAACTGCTGGGCTTCGAGCGCGTTGTTGCACGTCGCGGTAAGTTCCAGGTACGGGATTTTCTCGATGTAGCTTTTCAGTTGGCGTAGGGCCAGCGGTTCATCGTCTATGGCGATACATTTAAGCATTGAGGGTAGGTATTACGAGTTTTACGGTATAGGTCTCTTTGGTCTCTTCGATATCGAGCGAATAATTTTTCGGGCCGTAGATCAGCGAGAGGCGTTTGCGGACGTTCTCCAGTCCGATTCCGGCGTTGTGCTTCTCCGCCTGCGGGCTGTGGAGGCTGTTGCCGATGGTGCTGACGACCTTGCCGTCGGCGTAGTCGATCCGCATGTGGATGAACGACGGTTTGCTGTAACTCACGCCGTGCTTGAAGGCGTTTTCCACGAAAACGATCAGCAACAGCGGCGGGATGGAAACCTGGGGCGGCAGGTCGTGCGGGTATTCCACGCGAATGTCCACGGCGTCGGTGTAGCGGATGCGCATCAGCCCGATGTAATTCTGTACGAACTGGATGTCCCTGTTCAGGGAGATGATCTCGTGTCCCGATTCATAGAGCACGTAGCGCATCATCTTCGAAAGCTCGATCACGGCGTTCTTGGCGTATTCGGTGTCGATGTCTATCAGGGCGTGGATGTTGTTGAGCGTGTTCATGAAGAAATGGGGGTTTATCTGGTATTTCAGATAGTCCATTTCGGCTTCCAGGTTCTGGCGTTTGAGTTCCTCCATCTGCTGTTCGTCGCGCATCGACTGGTAGATGAGCTTGATACCCGTGTTGGCCCCCGTCATGAAGAACCCCAGCACGACGTTCCAGTACATTTCCAGGTTCGAGAACGAAGCTTTCCGGTAGGCGTCGAACGCTTCGGGGTCGCCGTGGGGGAGGAAGCGGTCGGTGAGGTGTTCTTCGTATATGTTCACCAGCCAGAATACGGCGATGATGAGTGCAAGGTCGCAGAGCAGGTATGTTTTGTACTTGCGGCGCAGCATGAGCCGCGGGGCGAGGACGGAATTATGGATGATGAAGATAATGAAATAGGGGGCTATCTGCCGCCATGCGATGAGTACGTTTTCGAAACTGATGTGCAGTTCCGACATCATCTGCGAATTGAGCACCGGCACCAGGATGATGGCTGCCCACACCATTACGTAGAGCAGGTTTTCTCCGACGGTTTGTTTGCGGGTCATTTTCATGCCGTAAAGATAATAAAAAAAGTTACCCGGTGCTCCCGGGTAGCTTTCGTAAAAAAAGCAGGTAACCGAACTATTAGTGACGCCTCATTGTTGGAATGGATTCAGTGACTATGAAGAATTTGGGATAGAGAATCCAAGTGGTTACCTGCTGAGCCTTTATGTGTATGTTTTTTTATTTGTTCAGTAGCGACGGACTGTATAAATAACGTTTGATACTCCGTTTTGGTGTCTTTTCGAACTCCGTCGGATAAATTATTATTTCCGACACCCGTTCGTATGCCGCCAGGAGCGAGTTCAGTTCCGTGAGGTTGTTCTGCATGATCTGCGGCAGGTCGTTCTTGTCCACGCCTTCCGCCTCGGCCTGTTCGTAGTCGGGGACGACCATCGCCTTGAGCTTGCCGTTGCCCGAGTCGAGTATCAGGGATTCGAGTACGAGGTACATGTTGTTGAGCTTGTCCTCGATCTCCTCGGGATAGATGTTCTGCCCGCTTCCGGAGAGGATCATCGTCTTCGAGCGTCCGCGGATGTAGAGCGTCCCGTCCGGATCCATCGTGCCCATGTCGCCCGTGTGGAGCCAGCCGTCGGGTTCGAGTACCTTCTCCGTATCTTTTTCGTTCTTGTAGTAGCCTTTCATCACATGCTCGCCGCGCACGATGATTTCGCCGGCCACATGCTCCGGGTCGGGCGAGTCGATCCTGACGTCGAGCAGCCCTTTCAGGTAGCGGCCGCAGGAACCCGCCTTGAATTCGTTGTCGGGCGTGAAACTGATGAGCGGCGCGCATTCGGTCATGCCGTAACCGATGGTGATCGGGAATTTGATCTTCATCAGGAACGACTCGGTCTCCAGGTTCATCGGGGCGCCGCCGACGATGAATATGTCGACGTTGCCGCCGAAGGCATCCAGCAGTTTTTTGCGGATCACCGAGTAGATGGCCGTGTTGAGCAGCGGGATCTTGACGGCGATCGACATGGGGCCTTTTTCGAGCATCGGCATCACCTGCTTGCGGTAAACCTTTTCGAGGATCATCGGTACGCAGCAGATGATCGTCGGCTTGACCACGGACATGGCTTCCAGCAGGATCTTGGGCGACGGGATTTTACCCAGCAGGGTGATGTGCCCGCCGACGGCCAGCGGCGAGAGGAAGTCGAAGGCGCAGCCGTAGGCGTGGGCCAGCGGCAGGAACGACAGCGTGCGTCCGCCCTTGCGGAAATAGTGGGTGCCGGTCTGCGTGTTGACCATGCCGCGGGCGAAACTTACGTTGCCCGTGAGGTTGTTCACCGTGAGCATCACTCCCTTCGAATAGCCCGTGGTGCCCGACGTGTAGTTGAGCAGGATGACCTCGTCGTTGGGGATCTCGGGGTACTTGATGTCGTTTACGCTGAACCCGCGCGGATATTTCGAACGGTAGTTTTTCAGGATATCGCGCTGGAACTTGGTGAGCGCCTTGCCGTTGCGTTCGTAGATGGCGTGGAAATCGGTGAGCGAAAACACGGCCTCGATCTGGCGTATCTGGTCTTCTTCGATGATGTCCCAGAAGTTGTCGCCCAGAAAGAGCAGCTTGCTTTCCGAGTGGTTGATGATGTGGATGATGTCGGCCGGGGCGAAATCCTGCAATATCGGGACGATTACGGCGCCGTAGGAGATCGTGGCGATGTAGGTGATGCACCACCGGGGATTGTTGCGCCCGATCAGCGCTATCTTGTCGCCCTTCTTTACGCCGGCCTTTTTGAACAGGAGGTGCAGCTTGGCGATCTCCTTGGCCATCTCGTAATACGAGAATGTTTCGCCCTTGAAATAGTCGGTCAGTGCCGGCATTTCACGGTTCTCGCGGAAACTCGTCTCGTATATTTTTATCAGGTTTTCCTCTAACATGATTGCGTCCTAATGTCCGGTGCAAAGATAGACAAAAAAACGATTTTCCAGCAGGGTGCCCGCATTTTTTATCCTATTGTGCTTACTTTTTGCTCCAAAAAGTCCTGTGGGGAAGCTTCCGGAGCCTTATTTGTTTGCTCCCTTGTCTTTGGCTTCTTCCGGGTCGACTTTTACATGCCGGGGTTTCCAGATGTATATCTTCGATTCGGTGCCGGCCTTCAGCCGCTCGATGTTCTTGCGGTGGGTGTAAATCAGCAGGATGGCGATGATGAACGAAAAAACCACGAACGGCACCAGGTGGTTGACCTTCGGCGATATGAGCGTAAAGATCGGGAAGGAACAGCCTGCGACCATCGAGGCCAGCGACACGTAGTGGGTGACCATCAGCACCAGGAACCATACGCCGAAGCAGAGCAGTACGAGCGGGGCGTTGACGCCCATGATGGCTCCGACGAGCGTCGCTACGCCCTTGCCGCCCCGGAAATTGGCGAAGATCGGGAAGATGTGTCCCACCACGGCGGCGAACACGGCTATGAAACGCAGGATGTAGAACCAGTTTTCATTGGCCCCGTCGGCGAATACGCTGTCGTATTTCATCAGGTCGATGATCGTCACCGCCACGAACCCCTTCAGGAAATCGAGCCCGAATACGGGCAGTGCGGCCCGCCTGCCCAGCACGCGCAGCATGTTGGTCGTACCGGCGTTCTTGCTGCCGTATTCGCGGATGTCGATGCCGTAATATTTCTTGCCGATCCACACGGCGCTCGGAATCGAGCCCAGCAGATAGGCGATGATAATCATGGTGGTAGCGGTGTAATATGTGAGGATCATAACGGTTTTCCAAGGGTTTGTATAATGCAAATATAATTAAAAAATCCGGAAACGGAAGCCCGGCGTGAAAAATCCGCGCCGTTCTGCTGGCGGATTCGGGGGAATATCGTATCTTTGCATACTTTAAATGTATAACAGGGTATGAATACGAAAGCATTACTGGAACCTATGGGCTCGTGGGCGTGGTGGCGCTCGTGGTTCCTGATCTTTTTCGGGTGTTCGGTCATGGGTGCCGGCTTCGTGCTGTTTGTGAACCCTTACAATTTCGTGCCGGGAGGCGTGTACGGTATGGGTATCGTGCTGCACAACATTTTTCCGTCGATCCAGGTGGGTACGTTCGGCTATATGTTCGACGTGCCGCTGATGCTCGTTGCGATGCTGGTTTTCGGCGGGCAGTTCGGAACGCGTACGGTGCTGGCTGCGCTTTATACGCCCGGCTTCATGAACGTGCTCACGCGGCTGGTCTATCCCGACGCCGCGGCGGTCGAGAGCCTCGATCCGTCGCTGCTGCTGAACGGGCGGCTCGACCTGTCGAACGACTTGCTGCTGACGTGCGTCATCGGCGCCGTCGTCATCGGCGTGGGGCAGGGCATCGTCGTGCGCCAGCAGGCGACCACGGGCGGCACCGACATCGTGGCGATGCTGTTGCAGAAATTCGCGGGCATCAAGTTCTCGTCGGGCATCTTCCTGGCCGACGGTTTCGTCGTGCTGTCCGGCCTGGCCGTCATCGGCTTCGGGCTGGGGACGGGCGAAGCCGCTTCGAACGGCTGGATGCTGACGCTCTATTCGCTCATCACGATTTATATCACCTCGCGTGTGATCGCCTACCTGCTCAACGGTGCGTCGTACGACAAGCTGCTCTTCATCATCAGCGACCACCATCAGGCGCTCAAACGCTTCATCATCGAAGACCTCGACCGCAGTGCGACCTACATCAAGTCGAAGGGGATGTATACGGACGCTTCGCGGGACATGATCTTCCTGGTCGTGAGCCGCAAGGAGGTGCACCTCGTGCAACATAAGATCAAAGAGATCGACCCGGCGGCGTTCGTAGTCGTGACCGATGCCTACGAGACGTTCGGCGAAGGGTTCAAACAGTTCCCCGACAAGAACGAGATACATGCGGAATAACGGAAATTTGGAACGTGGAATTTAAACTCAATACGAATACATTGCGCCCCCTGTCGGGCGCCGGACGCAAACTTTTCGTCGAAACCTACGGCTGCCAGATGAATGTCGGCGACACGGAAGTCGTGGTTGCCCTGATGCAGCGGGAGGGATACGTCTACACCGAGGATATCGGCCTGGCCGATGTCATCCTGATCAACACCTGCTCGATCCGCGACAATGCCGAGCAGCGTATCTGGGGGCGCCTGGCCGAGATGAAACGCTACCGCCGGGCCAAACCGGGGCTCGTCGTGGGCATCATCGGCTGCATGGCCGAACGCCTCAAGGAGAAATTGGTCGAGGGCCCTTACGGCGTCGACGTCGTGGCCGGGCCGGATGCCTACCGCGACCTGCCGCGTCTGGTGCGCGAGGCCGAAGCGGGCGGCAAGGGCGTGAACGTCCTGCTCTCCACGGAGGAGACCTATGCCGAGATCGCCCCCGTGCGGCTCGACCGCAACGGCGTGAGCGCCTATGTGGCCATCATGCGCGGATGCAATAATTTCTGTTCCTACTGCGTGGTGCCCTACACCCGCGGCCGCGAACGGAGCCGCGACCCGCAAACGATCGTCGCGGAGGCCCGCTCGCTCTTCGAGAACGGATACCGCGAAGTGACGTTGCTGGGGCAGAACGTCAATTCGTACAAGGCCGGCGAGGTGGATTTCCCCGAACTGATGCGCCTCGTGGCGTCGGTTTCGCCGTCGCTGCGCGTGCGCTTCGCCACGTCGCACCCCAAGGACATGAGCGACCGCCTGCTGGAGGTCATGGCCTCGATGCCCAATATCTGCCGTGCCATCCACCTGCCCGCACAATCGGGCGCCTCGTCGATGCTCGGGCGTATGAACCGCAAGTACACCCGCGAATGGTATCTCGGCCGTATCGCCGCCATCCGCCGTTACCTGCCCGATTGCGCCATCACGACCGACCTGATCGCCGGCTTCTCGGGCGAGACCGAGCAGGAACACGAAGCGACGCTTTCGCTCATGCGCGAGGTGGGGTACGAGTTCGCCTACATGTTCAAATACTCGGAGCGTCCCGGGACTTTCGCGCACGAGCACCTGCCGGACGACGTGCCCGACGAGGTGAAGTCGCGGCGGCTTTCGGAGATCATCGCCCTGCAAAACGAACTGGGGCATGCGAGCAACCTGCGCGACGTGGGGCGCGAGTTCGAAGTGCTGGTCGAGGGGCGCTCGAAGCGCGACGAAAAGCAGCTCTCGGGCCGCACGTCGCAGAACAAGGTCGTGGTCTTCGACCGCGGCCGGCACGACGTCGGCGACTATGTGCGCGTGCGTATTACGGGGTGCACCCCGGCGACGCTGTTCGGAGAAGAAATCATTTAAGGATATAATAAACTGAAACGTAAGATGCGATTTGACGAACTTGACCTGGAGGATGAGATCCTCGACGGACTCGACGATATGAATTTCCAGGAGATGACTCCTGTTCAGGAACACACCATCCCGGTGATCCTGGAGGGCCGCGACATCATCGGTTGCGCCCAGACCGGAACCGGCAAGACGGCGGCCTACACGCTGCCGCTGCTCAACAGGCTGTTGATCGAAGGCAACGAAGACAATGTGATAAAGTCGGTGATCATCGTGCCGACGCGCGAGCTGGCGCAGCAGATCGACCAGCAGTTCCAGGGATTTTCGTACTACCTGCCCGTGTCGACCACGGTCGTATACGGTGGTGGCGACGGCAAGGGCTGGGATGTGCAGAAGCGCGGTATGCTGATGGGTTCGGACGTGGTGATCGCTACCCCCGGGCGCATGATCTCGCACATCCAGAACAGCGGCATCGACCTTTCGCACGTCGAATGCCTGATCCTCGACGAGGCCGACCGTATGCTCGACATGGGTTTCAGCGAGGACATCATGAAGATCGTCTCCTATATGCCCAAGGATCGGCAGACGATCATGTTCTCGGCGACGCTGCCCCCGAAGATACGCGAGATGGCCAGGACGATCCTGCGCAATCCCGCCGAGGTGAACATCGCCATTTCGAAACCCAACGAGGCGATCGACCAGTCGGCCTATGTCTGCTACGAGAACCAGAAGCTGGGCATCATCCGCGAGATGTTTGCCGAGCCGACCGATTCGAAGACGATCATCTTCTCGTCGTCGAAGCTCAAGGTCAAGGAGCTGGCGCACACGCTCAAGCGCATGAAACTCAATGTGGCCGCCATGCACTCCGACCTGGAACAGGCGCAGCGCGAGGAGGTGATGCTCGACTTCAAGAACAACAAGGTGTCGATCCTGGTGGCTACGGACATCGTGGCACGCGGCATCGACATCGAGGATATCGGGCTGGTCATCAATTACGATGTGCCGCACGACCCCGAGGATTATATCCACCGTATCGGCCGTACGGCGCGCGCCGCGGCTACGGGCAGCGCCGTGACGTTCGTCAGCGAGGACGAGCAGGGCAAGTTCCACGCGATCGAGAAGTTCATCGAGAAAGATATCCGCAAGGCCGAATTGCCGGCCAGCGTGGGCGCGGGCCCCGTATACAATCCCGCCGTCAATAACGGCCGTGGGCGCGGTGGCCGTGGCGGAGGCCGTGGCCGCGGCGGTTCGAACGGCGGTCTGCTGGTCGGAGCCTGCGAGGTGCAGCGTCCGGACCTCTACGCCGTCTGCTTCCCGGCCGTCGGCGTGATGTCCCTCAGGCGGCACCTGCCGATAACGACCACGCCTCCGGGCGCGGCGAAGGCAATCGTGGGACGCGTGACCGCAAACATCGCCATCGCGGGGGCAGGAACCGTCGCCGCGGCGATAAGCCTCAGGGCGGCGAAACCCCGCAGCCGGGCGGTAGCGTGCCCCGGGAGTAGCCCGTGTGGGCTACACAGGGAAAGACGGCATGCTGGTTGACGGGCTGAAGGTTTCCCTAACCGGCAGCAGCCGTAAATATCCCTGCATGGGTAAAATGCAAGGCCGGGCTTTCTGAAAGCCCGGCCTTGCCGTTATTGTCCGGCAGTTTTTCCGCCTGCCGTTTTCAGACATCGGCCTGCCGTGGCCGGCGGTGGGGTGCGAATCGGTTTGCCGGAGCGGGCTGCGCGGATTGCCTGCGAGGAATCCCGCCGATCATTTACGCGGATCCCACGAAGGATGCGCCGGGTCTTCGGCCCTGAGGGCCTCTTCGAGCGAGATGCCCAGCGCCTCGGCCACTCCCTTGCCATATGCCGGGTCGGCATAGTAGCAGTGGCGCGTGTGGCGCTGTTTGATGAACAGCTCGGCATCGCCCATGGCGCGCGCCGTATTTTCGCAGGTGGCTTTCCGGTCTTCTGCCGACATCACGCGCCACAGCAGGCCGGGCTGCGTGAAATAGTCGCTGTCCAGTTCGCGCTCGTCGTAGTTGTAAACGTCGCCGTTCACGGCCAGGGGCGGCTCTTTGAGGGCGGGGTTGTCCTGCCATTCGCCGTAGCTGTTGGGTTCGTAACCCTTTGCCGATCCGTAGTTGCCGTCGGTGCGCATTTGCCCGTCGCGGTGGAAGGCGTGGAACGGGCAGCGGGGCCTATTCACGGGGATTTCCGTGTGGTTCACGCCCAGGCGGTAGCGCTGTGCGTCGCCGTAGGAGAACAGGCGCCCCTGCAACATCTTGTCGGGCGAGAAGCCGATGCCTTCGACGATGTTCATCGGGTTGAACGCCGCCTGCTCGACATCGGCATAGTAATTCTCGGGATTGCGGTTCAATTCCAGCACGCCCACCTCGTGCAGCGGGAAATCCTTGTGGTACCACACCTTCGTCAGGTCGAACGGGTTGAGCTTGTAGTTGCGCGCCTCTTCCTCGGTCATTAGCTGCACGTACATCGTCCAGCGCGGGAAATCGCCGCGTTCGATGGACTCGTAGAGATCTCTCTGGTGCGACTCGCGGTCTTTGCCCACAAGGGCTTCGGCTTCGGCGTCCGTCAGGTTTTTGATGCCCTGCTGGGTCGTGAGGTGGAATTTGACCCACGTGCGCTTGTTGTCCTTGTCATAGAAACTGTATGTGTGGCTTCCGAATCCGTGCATGTGGCGGTACGATGCCGGAATGCCCCGCGGTGACATGGTGATCGTCACCTGGTGCAGCGCTTCGGGCAGCAGCGTCCAGAAATCCCAGTTGTTGTTGGCCGAACGCAGGTTGGTGCGCGGGTCGCGCTTCACGGCATGGTTCAGGTCGGGGAATTTCAGCGGGTCGCGCAGGAAGAATACGGGGGTGTTGTTGCCCACGAGATCCCAGTTGCCCGCATCGGTGTAGAACTTCATGGCGAAGCCGCGGATGTCGCGCTCGGCATCGGCAGCGCCGCGCTCGCCGGCGACGGTCGAGAAGCGCACGAAGCATTCGGTCTTCTTGCCGACCCGGGCGAAGATCGACGCACGCGTGTATTCGGTGATGTCCTGCGTCACAGTAAAGGTGCCGAATGCGCCCGAGCCTTTGGCGTGCATGCGCCGTTCGGGGATTACTTCGCGGTCGAAATGCGCGAGTTTCTCGAGGAACCACGGGTCTTGCAGCGTCACGGGGCCGCGGACGCCTGCGGTCTGGATGTTCTGGTTGTCGGCGATCGGCCGGCCGTTCTCTGCGGTAAGCTGTTTCTTTTTGTCCATGGGGTTTTCTTATTATGCGGGTTAGATTTTTTATAAATGTAAGTTATGTTTCACGGATTTGCAAATCGGTAATTCTGATGATGGTATAACCTGAAGTTATACAGGCCGAAAACCGTACCTTGACTGCCTCCGAAGGCGGATGCGATTTTTCGGCCCGAAATGCGGGTATTTTTATTTTTGTGCATTATCTTTGAGATACCGCTTGCGATTGTTTCCCCGAACCTAAACCTTCGAACCATGGATCTGACATTCAGCACGCCCCTGAAAGGCAACCTCGTCCTGTGCAGCGACTACCGCGATGCCGCGCTGCATCGCAGCCCCGGGCTCTATAAATTCGTCTGGGTAAGGCGTGGATGCCTTTGGCTCGAAGTCGACCATATTCCCATGGAGCTCCGGGCTGGGATGCTGCTGCCCCTGACGCCGCTCCATACCCTCGACGTGACGCGCGCCGAGGGCGAATACCTGATCCTTGCTTTCGACAGCAATTTCTACTGCATTTTCGGTCATGACGGCGAGGTGTCGTGCAGCGGGCTGCTTTTCAACGGCAGTTCCGAAGTGCTGCGGCTCGAACTCTCCGAAATGCGCACGGCCGCCCTGCAACGGGTGGTCGACGACCTGCGGGCCGAATACGGGGTAGTTGACGGTCTGCGCGAAGAGATGCTCCGCATGCAGCTCAAACGGTTTATTATCATATGTACGCGCATCGCGCGCGAGCATTTCTCCGTCGGTGCCGACCGTGAAAAACTCTTCGACACGGTGCGCCGCTACTATGTGCTGGTCGACGAGCATTTCCGGACGAAGAAACGGGTGCAGGACTATGCCGGGCTGCTCCACCGGTCGCCCAAGACGCTCGCCAACCTCTTCGCCTCGTGCGGGCAGCCCTCGCCGCTGAACATCATCCACGACCGGGTCAATGCCGAGGCGCGCCGCCTGCTGCTCTATACCCCGAAAAGCGCCAAGGAGATCGCTTACCTGCTGGGCTATGAGGATACCGCGGCTTTCAGCCGTTTCTTCGCCAAAATGAACGGCGAGAGCATCACCGGGTTCCGGCAGCGCGAAAAAAGGGAATAATTCCCAACATTTCCGGCATTCCTGCCATCGCGTGTGCGATCCTGAATGCAGACCTTTGCATCATCGGACAATTAACGAAAAACGAATATGATGCAAAGACTTTCCTGCCTGTTTTACGGCTTTCTGAAAATTGCGGCCAACGCGCAACGGCTCGGCCTGGGGATGATCCGGGTGGCTATCCTTATCATTTTTGTCTGGATCGGCGGACTTAAGTTCTGGAACTACGAAGCCGAAGGCATCGTGCCCTTCGTGGCGAACAGCCCCTTCATGAGTTTCTTTTACAACGAAAAAGCACCCGAGTACAGGGATTATAAACTCAAGGAGGGCGAATACGACGCTGAAAAACATGCGTGGCACGAGCAGAACAACACCTATGGCTTTTCCCACGGGTTGGGGTTGCTGATCATGGGGATCGGCATCCTGACCTTCCTCGGGTTCTTCTCGGCCCGCATCGGCCTGGCGGGGGAGGTGCTGGCAGTGATTATGACCCTCGGAACACTGTCGTTCCTGGTGACTACGCCCGAAGTCTGGGTGCCGGATCTGGGCAGCGGGGAATTCGGGTTTCCGTTGCTTTCGGGCGCCGGGCGGCTGGTGATAAAGGATACTGCGATCCTTGCCGGTGCCGTGGTGCTGCTCTCCGATACGGCGCGTAAGCTATTGGCGCGACGGCGGGAGGCGTAACGGAGTGTAAAAAGGGACGACACTGCATGTCGTCCCTTTTTGTTTTGTGCGAATGGCAGGAGCGAGGCCGGATTCCTCCGGTGACGAGACCGGGCGATGCCGTAGCCCATCCTTATTTCTGCCGGAAGTAGATTTGCATCGGCATCCCGGTTTGTAAAAGTCCCCCTTTGCCAAAGGGGGATTTAGGGGGAATGTCGAGGCCGGATTTCTCCGGTGACGAGACCGGGCGATGCCGCAACCCATCCTTATTTCTGCCGGAAATAGATCTGCATCGGTACACCGGAGAAATCCCAGTGGTCGCGGATGTTGTTTTCGAGGAAGCGGCGGTAAGGCTCCTTGATGTACTGCGGCAGGTTGACGAAGAACGCAAACTGCGGCGTCGGCGTCGGCAACTGGGTTACATATTTGATCTTGATGTATTTGCCTTTGGTCGCGGGGGGCGGGTAATTTTCGATCAGCGGCAGCAGGAAATCGTTGAGCGCCGAGGTCGAGATGCGGCGTTTGCGCGACTCGTAGACCCGGATAGCCGTCTGGAGTACGTCGAAAATGCGTTGTTTGCTCAGAACCGAGGTGAAGATGATCGGAATATCGTTGAACGGTGCGAGTTTCTTCTTCAGGAACTCCGTCCACTCCTTCATCGTATTGTTGTCCTTCTCGACCAGATCCCATTTGTTGACCACGATCACGCAACCCTTGCGGTTGCGGACGATCAGGTTATGGATGTTGAGATCTTGCGATTCGAGCCCCTGCTGTGCGTCGAGCATCAGGATGCAGACGTCGGAATTTTCGATGGCGCGGATCGAACGCATCACCGAGTAAAATTCGAGGTCTTCCATCGCCTTGCCTTTCTTGCGCATGCCCGCCGTGTCCACGAGGTAGAAGTCCATCCCGAATTTATTGTAGCGGGTGTGGATCGAGTCGCGTGTGGTGCCGGCGATCGAGGTCACGATATTGCGTTCTTCGCCCAGCAGGGCGTTGGTCATCGACGATTTGCCGACGTTGGGACGGCCCACGATGGTGATGTGCGGCAGGTTCTCCTCCTCTTCGACCACGGCCTCGGCGGGCAGCGCCGCGAGGATGGCATCCATCAGGTCGCCCGTCCCGCTGCCGCTCATCGAACTGATGCAGTAGGGGTCGCCCAGCCCCAGGGCGTAGAACTCGTGCGAAGAGTATATCTGGTCGTTGTTGTCGACCTTGTTGCAAACGAGGATCACCTTTTTCGACGTGCGGCGCAGGAGGTCGGCCATCAGCATGTCGAGGTCGGTGATGCCGGTCTTGACTTCGACCAGGAAGAGGATCACGTCGGCTTCGTCGATCGCCAGCAATACCTGGCGGCGGATTTCGTCCTCGAAGATATCTTCCGAATTGACGGTGTAGCCGCCCGTGTCTATCACGGAAAATTCCCGGCCGTTCCAGTCGGTCTTACCGTAATGGCGGTCGCGGGTGGTTCCGGCCGTGGCATCGACGATGGCCTTTCGCTGGCCTACCAGACGGTTGAAGAGGGTGCTTTTGCCGACATTCGGACGGCCCACGATTGCTACGAGACTCATACTTTATTTCTTTTTCCGCTGCAAAGATAAGAATAAAAAATGAGAGATTGAGCAGATGAGCGCAGGAAGGTTGTAAATAAGGGGTTTAGAGGAAAACGTATTGCAAAGACAAAGCCAGGCGAAACCGCCAAAAAGCCAAATGAAACCGGAGTTACGTTACTATCCCGTTACTCTTTTCAAAACGGCGGCGGAGATTTTGGGAGGCTTTCAAAACGCTGAATTACAAGCCTGATTCGGAGGATTGCGACTGCAAATGTAGCAGGATTTTCGGATTATGGGCAGCACACCTCGAAAAAAGTCGGTTTCCGAATGCTATTACACTGATTCGCTGTGTCTTTGCGTATCGATAAACAGCTCTGCAAGAAATATTTTTGCCGCCAAAGAAACGGCGGCGACCTCCTCCTTGCAGGGCATAGTATGCAAGCATATTCTGCTCCATCTGTGATCGGAGGTTGAACCCTAAAAAATTGTAGAGTTATGAGATCGACATTTAAAGTTTTATTCTATCTGAAACGCAACGCCACGAAAAAGAACGGGCTTGCTTCGGTGATGTGCCGGATTACGGTAAACGGTAAAATCGCACAGTGCAGTTGCAAGCTGGACGTGGAGGAGAAATCATGGAGCGTGGAGTTCGGCCGCGGGCCGGTCGCAGCGTGGTGGCGCAGGAGGACAACCGGATGCTGGATAAAATCCGTGTGGGTATCAATCAGGCCTACCGGAAGATCGCCGACCGGGATAACTATGTAACCGCCGAGAAAGTGCGTAACGCCTATCTGGGATTGGGTATGAACCATGAAACGCTGCTGGCGGTATTCCGGTAGCATAACGAAGATTACGAAAAGCAGGTGGGCAAGCTCAAAAGCCTGCGCAGCTATTGGAAATACTGCACCGTGTATAACCACCTCACGGAGTTTGCCGGAAATCAGTCCGGCGGGCTATGCGATCAATCCGGCCCGCGACCTGCCGCCGCGGCATGCGGGGCAGCCGCCTGCGTCATGGCCGGATGGATTCTTCCGGTTCATTTTCAAAAGAGAATTTCATCGAATATCCGATCCAGTAGCTTGTGCCAGAGGGGCTTTCCTTTTTTTTCAGATAATGTATCGTCTGATCGTCGAACCAGTAAACGCCCTCTATCATGGTCGGGCAGACTCCTCTAAGATGTGAAACCCATTTATCACCCTGCTTTACCTCCAAATAAATCTCCGTTCCTGCTTCGACGTCAAATGTTCCAAAGCGATAGCAACCCGACGGAGAATAGACAAAAGTAGAGGGATTGACGAAGATCTCTTCCAAAGTTTCCAAATCATACGCAAAGGCATAGCCATGCCCGCCCGTGGTCATCACATAGTTCAGTTCAGGACAATATTCGTAAGCCACAACATCGTCCGTAACAAAATCGTCAGGTGTCCGATACTGACCGAATTTACCCGAATTCATAAGCCGCTCGCTTTTCATCAGCACTTCGGTGAATTTGTCCTCGGCCTGCTTCCCGTAGTAAACTTTATACGGAGATTTTTTGACCTTTCCGTAATCGTAAACCCCTATATCCAGCGCCTTCTTCGTTATGCGCAGGCACTTTGTTCTCTGCGCGTGCAGCGCAGAGAAAAGCAAAGACAGCAACACACTCAATAAGACCGCAGTTCTTTTCATTCCGTTGTTTTTTTCAACATGAATTCCCGTTCCTCTTTCCCGCGCAGATAATATACCTCGATAACGTCTGGATACCGGAGCGTCACCACATACTCCCCGTCGGCAACGCCCTGACGCATTTCGTTATAGAACAGGCGGCGTGTATCGGGATCGCCGCCGCTGCCTGGCTCTACGGTTTGAGAATGATTCAGATACAGGGGTATCCGCTCCTTCTGATCTTTATACTGAACAAAACCGCCTGCCATATCTTCATCGTAAATCGCAAGCCTCAGCCGGCAAGTATCTTTCGATCCGACGGATTCCAATTCCACATCGATATAGCTGTCGGGATAGCAATCCTCTTCTTCGAAGACCGGATATCCATCTTCGTCCTCCAAATACGTGCCCTTTTCTTCTACCTCTACCCAGGTCAGGCAGTGCTGTTCGATAAGCACCGCCCGGTTATCCACCAGTTTGTAGATTTGCTCCATCTTTCTACTTCCGGCGCAGCAATAGTTCGTCGAAGTGATCGTTTTGGAAACGTCGTTAAATTCCAGGTTGGTTCCGCCGATATTACTCAGGAAAAAAGTGCCGGTTCCGGGATCGAACAGAAAATAAACACTCGATGTATTCCCACTCGCATATACCCCTTCCAACATGGAAAAATCGTCGTAGCCGTCGAAATTGTAGTCATCGACACAAAGCATGTCACCCACACCCCCTTCTTCGTCTGGTGCCAGGTCGATTTCCTGCAGGAGCCGGCGCGTGGTTTTATCGAGCACCTGAACACATATCCATCGATTGTAGTAATCGACTGTATCCTTGGATGTTACCAGTTGCAGTATACGGGAATCGATTTGTGCTTCATCAATAATTTTGTTTTGCCACCCGCCGCTATCGAACTCTTCGGGAGTACGAAACTCCGTGAAGCGCGGCATCGCGGAATTCTCCTGCGCCTGCAGTCCGGGCAGGAACAGGGAAATCAACAGGCTCAATAGAAGTGCTGTTTTTTTCATAGGATCGTTATTTTACGATAATCTCCATTTCACCGTAGAGACGGCCTCCTTCCGTGTAGGAATCGGGGCATGTATACAATACCGTATTATTGTCCGTCCACGACCAGTCCGTACCGTAGTACCAGCACAGAATCACATGTTGTACACGTTCGAAATTTAAACCGTCGCCGTCGTCCGTCCACGACCGGAGCAAATTCTCGGTATAAAACAAATCGCCGATATGCTCGTACCGTCTCTTTTCCTTGTTCCATTTCTCTAAAAAATAGCTGTAGCCGTCTCTCGCTATACAGTCGGGACCATCGGCATTGATCCGCAACTGTTTGTCGGGCGAAACAGACCACTCCTCTGGGCTTATATTTCCGTTCCACTCTTCCGAATTGGTGTTGAAGTCGACCTTACTGTAACCGCCGGCAGAATCGAAACACAATATCCTGAGCTCCGGATAGTAGGCGTAAAAGACGAATTCCAAATCCAAGTACTCCTTGTACTCTTTGGTTCCGTCGTCGAAAGTGATTTCAAACTCCTTGACAATACGGCCCCCATAATCTTTGGGGATAACCTTCAGTCTCCGGCCGAGGATTTTCTGCACTTTGGCAAGATCCTCGATTTTCCGGTAAGGTTTATGCCGCAAGTGTTCCGCCGCCTGTTTCCGGGTTTCATATTCCTCTTTGGAGATCGATCTTATCCGGATGCTGAGGCTGTCGTTGATCCGTATTTCCAGCGGTTCGGATATTGTTTGATCGTAATCGGCATACGCCGCGCCGCGCAACACGGCGGGCGTGACGAGGCACAACAGTGCCGCGACGGATAAAATGGAGCGTAAGAACATGTTTGCATGTTTAGTGTTTATATGCCCAATATATGGATTTTTTCGGACAAACAGCAAACATTTTCCAACTTTTTGAACACAAATCAGAGCTGCAGGAAACGAAAATGGGAGGGCAGGCGGCGGCAAAAGCCTTTTTTTATCATATGCCCAGCCCGAGGCCCCAAATCCATTTGTCGACGGCGTCTTTCGAATTGCGCACCGCACCGCCGCGGACAGGAAGCCCGCCGGCAACGACGGACGCCGGGGAGAGAGGCGCCCCGAAGCGGTCTATGTAGTTCTGTGTCGCCGCCTCGGCCATCACGGCCTTGAGGGGCTCGGCGACCTGGAGTTTCACGGCGGCCGTCTCCATCTCGTACTGTTCCGTTGAGATCATCTCCTTGACGCGGGCCATCATGCGGGGCTGGAGCAGCAGGCTGCGAGCCTGTGCCGAATCCCGCATCGATGCCGTGCCGCCGAAGATCTTACGGTAGCATTTGAGGATCTGCCCTGCGAACTCCATTCCTCCGTGGACATAGAGGTCGCAGAAAGCCTCCTCCTGTGCGGTCAGTTCCATATTCTGTTGTGTATCTTCGTTCATGGTGTCTCTTTGGGAAGAATAGGCGTTTGTACGGCCGGTTGTTGAGCAAGCGATACTTTCTGCGCCAACAGTTGCTCCATCAGCTCCGCGCCGTCGTAGTTCATTGCACCGTAGGTCATGCGCTCGTCCGTGCGGAAGGTCACATTCTTTGCCTGTTCATTACTATACATCGGTTCAGATTTTAAAATGGGTGCGTGTTTTCTCCGCCTGCCGTGTGTCGGCGGCACCGTTCGCATAATTCCCGCATCCGGCGGCGGATGAACTCCCGCTTTTCGCTGTGCGACATGCCCCTCATAGCCTCGTGCAGGCGGCGGTGCTCCCGGCGCGACATGTGCGGACGGCCGAAACCTCCGCGGCCGAAGTATCCGAAATGCCCGAAGAGCAGCCGCAGCAGTACCAGCAGGCCCAGCGATTGCCCGTGGTTGATGGCTTTCCAGCCCACGATCTCGGGAATCAGCGCATTCCACAGCCACATGGTCACGGCGACGCCCAGGGCGAGCGGAACCACGCCTCTCTGGGCGTATCCTGCAATTTTTAGTTTTTCTTTCATGCTATTGGTTTAAGTAAAATCGCATTGTTCGGGCATCGCCGTTCGCACCGTCCGCATTCCGTGCAGCGCGAAGCGTCTGCGACGTTGACGAAGCGGCATGTGCCGTTGTCGACCAGCTTGAGGATCCCGCTGTCGCAGACTTCGGTGCAGTAACCGCATCCGGAGCAGTCGAAGGTGTAAAGTACGGTCTTTCGTTTTTGTGCTGTCATTGCCGCTGCGTTCTACTTATGCAGACGATCCGGCAGCCCGGATATTTTAAATCCTGCGTAAAGTTTGCGAATTTTCCGGAGTGTTCGGGGAAAGTGCATAGAAAGCAGCGGCCCGCAAGGAGTGCTGCATACGTTTTCCGGGAATGTGTATGCCTCCGATCCGGTTTGCGGAAAAAGCGTAAAATAATGACGAATAATAACTAATTGATCCGAATGGATAACAACCGGAGGTAATTTTTAATTTATCTTTATATGCCGGGACAGTGTCCCCGGAAAACCCGTAAAAAAAATCTTTACCCCGACCTAAAATGAAAATGAAACTCCTCTTCTTCTTTGTGACCGCGGCAGTCTATCCGTTGTTGGTAGGAGCCGTTGCGCTGATTGTCCGGCTTATAAATTTCAGTGCCGGAACCGACCCGGCCGGTGCGGGCATGGCCAGGGGTTTTACGTTTATCTACTCAAGCATCTTCGTATGCATCGTCTGGTTCATTCTCTCTATCGTCCTGGCACAGGTATACTTCCGTGCGTGGTGGATCGGCCTTCTTGCGCCGGTAACGGTAGCCATAATCTTGCAGGCGATCTTTTTCGGCCAGAACTACATCCGGGATCATGTGCCCCATTCCTACACGGAATACGATGCGGACGGTAATGTTTGCGAAACCGGGAAAAAACTCAGGTTCCGAAGGCACGGTAAGATTACTGAATACCGTTCCGACGGCACGGTCTGGTCTGTCGAAACTTACCGGCATGGGGAACCGGACGGCCCTTGCGAGTTCTTCTACCCTGATGGCAAGATGATGGCCAAAGGCCGTGAAAAAGGCCACGACCGGAAACTGACGGGGATTCCCGACGGTACGTGGAGCTACTACCGCCAAGACGGCAGGCTGGACGACAGGCGGATCTACGAAAAGGGCGAACTGCTCAGCTCCGAAAAATACCTCTACTATTGCGACTCCGCCGGGCTTATCTGCACGATCGCGGATCGCAGGCCCTTTACGGGCAGACTCGAAAAGACCGGAATTGTAAGAAAGGCCTTTTTCCCGAATCTCTTTACGACACAGGTCAAAGAAGGGGTATGCGACGGCGGGTATTGCGAATATTACACCATAGACGGCAGACTGACCGTTGCCAAGACTGCGACTTACATCGACGGAAAGCTCGACGGCGCCGTGAAAACATATCACCCCAACGGACAGCTGAGAAGCGAGGGTTTCTATGCCGGAGGAGAGACCCAAGGCCGATATACGACCTACCATGCCGATTCGACGGCGTTCCGGCCGCATGGAAATATCGAATATTGCTGCGACTATCTCGACGACGAACGCTATGGTACGGCCCGTTGGTACGATGAGGACGGGAGACTCAGAATGGAGGAGGAGTATGTCGAAGGCAAACTCGAAGGCGCTGTAAAACGCTATGACAGCCACGGAAAACTCCTTTCGGTGTATACCTATCGTGATGACAGAAAAGAAGGACCCTATGAAACGCATGACAGCGACGGATGGTATTACAAGGGGCGCTACAAGAACGACAAGCTGGTTTACCGTGAAACGTATCGTTCCGACGGCTCGCTGAGTTCCACCTCCGAATGGACAGACGACGGCGGATTTATCCAAAATAATTACGATAAAAACGGGGAACTCATCAAATGATATTTATTGCCCTCCCTGGTTAAGGTGCATAAAAAAGCAGCAGTCCCATCGAGGCGCAGGGAAGATTTTTCGCCAAACCGCAAGACGCGACCTTGTACGTGAAGACCTCGTAAACATCTTTGCACCTGCAACGTAACGACGCCACAATACGATGGGAAGACAGCAAAACCGGAGGTAAACGAATTGTTAGGCAGATTCAAGACGGTAAGAATAGTGCCTGCGCTATTCGCAATATAAAGGGCGGAGCCCCCCCCCGAAAAAGAAAAACTCTCCGCTTCGCAAGAAGCGGAGAGCCTTTATACGGTTATGCCATTGTTGGAGAAAAGACTGGAGAACGGATTATAATGTACGGATATCTTTTGCCATATCCGATTTTGATTTATATTTGCATAGAGTTGTTTGACGAGATACAAGCGCAGCGGTTCAGCGCAGTTGCATTGTTGCTAAATCGTTACCAACTACTTTCTTTCTCTCTACTCAACGCTGTCATTCAGGCAGATATGCAAAAGTTTCTTATCCGCTGCAAAGATAATACAACGAGGACGCAAAACCAAACCTGTCCGGGGTTTTCCGGGGGCGTCCGTCGCCCGTAAAGGTAGTATAAAATCCGGAAACGGGAAACTCCCCGCACCGGTGGCCCGGGCGTACGTTACAGATAGCGGTTGTCCGTATCGCCCGCCTGTACGGGATAGATCAGCACGAAACTGTGCCCGGCGAAGAACTGCTCCATATACCCCGGCACCTTGCTCATGGCGGGGTGGTAGGAGAGCCGGTCGCGGCGGCTCATCACCACCCACAGGCAATCGTCGCGTTTGGTTTCATAGGTCAGCGCTGTCAGGTCATCCCAGCAGTCGGAAACCACGTATTCGGCTTTCGACGAGCGTTTTCCGCGCGAAGGCCGCAGGTATTGCATCGTGCTGGCCGGGGCGTAGAAGACGATCCTGGCACTCGAATTCTCGGCCAGGTTGCGTAATTTCTGCATCCAGAGCTGGAACCCGGCCTCTTTCTCGGCTTTTTCGGGCACGATGACCAGGTGCCGCTTGACGGTGGTGAGCGGTTGTTCGGGGTGGTAGAAGAACGTGGTGACGTTGCTGTAGCCCAGCAGGTCGGCGGCCATCCTGCCGATGCCCGACCCGCCCGGCGTACGGTCGTGGTGCATACCCATCACGATGTCGGAGATATTGCGCTCCTTGACCACGCTGACGATGGCGTTGGCGATGTTCACGTCGTAGCGGAGCAGTTGCTGCATGTAGTTGTCGGCCGATGCCGCCGCCTGCGCCGCCATGTCGAGCAGTTTGCGCCCCTGTTTTTCGAGGTTGGGGTCTTCGACCTTGTTGTCGATGGCGTTCAGCGCATACAGCCCGTTCCGCTCCTTGGCCTTTTTGAGCGTCATGCTCAGGCAGACCAGTTCGTAGGCGGTCTGCTCGTTGGCGAGCGGGATCAGGATATGGTCTTCCTCCTGCGGCTCCTTGTCGTCGTCCTGCGCATTGCGCATTGCGATGTTGTGTGCGCCCCGTTGCGTGGCGAAGGTCGAGACGGTGCAGGTGGCGAGGATCATCAGGATCGTGCCGTTCAGGACGCTTTCGCTCAGCAGGCGGATTGGTTCGCCGTCCGCCGTATGCCCGAGTATGACGTTGTAGCCGACCATGACGGCCGCGAGCGTCGCCGCCACATGGGCGCTGCTCAGCCCGAAGATCACCGTACGCTGGTCGTTCGAGAGCCGGAAGGTCTTTTGCGTGAAATAGGCCGCGAGGAATTTCGCGAGCGTAATCAGGGCGATCATCACCAGCGCCACTTCGATGCTTTCCCAGTCGCGGAAGAACGCCCGGTAGTCGATGAGCATGCCCACGCCGATCAGGAAGAAGGGGATGAAGATGGCGTTTCCCACGAATTCGATCCGGTTCATCAGGGGCGAGGTGCGGGGGATCTGGCGGTTGAGGGCCAACCCCGAGAGGAATGCACCGATGATCGGCTCCAGCCCGGCCATGTGCGCGAGATAGGCTCCCAGGAATACCATCGCCAGCACGAAGATATACTGCGATACGCTGTCGCTGCAATGTTTGAAAAACCAGTGCGCCAGCAGCGGGAACAGGAACAGGATGATGCCGATCGAGAGCAGTACCGAGGCGCTGAGCCTCCACCAGAATGTTTCGTCGACATTGCCCGTGGCCATCCCGACGATGACCGTGAGCAGCAGCAGGGCGAGCGTGTCGGTGATGACCGTGCCGCCGACTGCGATCGTGACGGCCTTGTCGCGCGAGATGCCGAGTTTGCTGACGATGGGGTAGGCGATAAGGGTTTGCGAGGCGAAGAGCCCGGCCAGCAGGATCGAGGAGTAAATCGGGAAGCCCAGGATGTAATACCCGGCCAGGATGCCGAGTCCGAGCGGCACGCAGAAGGTGTAGAGCCCGAAGATGAGGCTGCGCCAGCTGTTTTTCTTGAAATCGGACATGTCCATGTCCAGCCCCGACAGGAACATGATGTACAGGAGGCCGGCCGTTCCCGAGAGGATGATGCTGCTATCGCGCAGAACCAGGTTCAGGCCGTGGGGGCCGATCACCGCACCTGCGATGATGAGCCCCAGCAAATAGGGGATTTTGAGTTTGTTCAGTAACAACGGTGCCGCCAGAATGATGACCAGGATCAGCAGGAATTTCAGGATCGGGTCTTCGAGCGGCAACGTTATGGAGTCTATATGTGCGAATAGGAACATACGGTCGGATTGATGTATTTATACAAAAATATGAAAATCCGCGGTAAAATCCAAACGACGGTGCGTTTTGCCCTGCCGCCGATTAGTCTGCCTATGCTGCGGCCGGTTTTTTTGTGTCCAGGACAACTCACTGTCGATGGGATTGCGACACTGGTAACGAACTGTGGGATAACCGATTTTTGCTCGGAGTCAGCAGAAGGATGAGGGGCATTAGTTCAAAGAGTCTTTTTTAACGACTGATTTGTCGTAGATTTTACTGTCGTGTTCCAAGAGCCTTTAAAAAATAAAGATCGGCGAAAGCAAAAGTCTTTCGCCGATCTTTATTTTTATCAATATCGACTATGGCCAAAAAATTGATTTTGCCAAAGCTATGGCACCTACGACTCCAGCGGGAATTGGGCCACATACGATTCCTATGCCATAGAGACTTGCATCGATTAAATTACTTTGTTGTTTATGATTCATCTGTTTTGCAATGTCGCTCCAAATCATACGGTCACCGGGCGACATTCTGGTTGTTGCCTGGGGTTGATAATATTCAATTAAAATCTCAATCCATGAATTTCGTATTTTTGCAAGAGTTTCAAGTTGAAGTTTTAACTCTTTCTGTTCATTTTGGTGTAGCGTTAAAAAATATGGGCTAACGTAAAACTCCTCTATTTTTTCAGTTAGTAAATTTACATTCGCATCAAACATTATAGATTTGATCTGCATGATAAAGTCTTCAGGAATGACTATTGCCGATGAGTTATCATTACGCGTTTCGGAAGAATAGCTTTTCCGATTTATAAGGGCGAGTTCTTTGGGTGATAATTGGCTAAAATATACATCTGAAAAATTCTTAAAGTGTTCATTTAAATCAATATCAGATTCGGATACTGAAATTTTTTTACATTCCTTAAAAATTGTTCCGACCAAATTTTTGTATAAAGAAGCATATTCACTAGATAGGACATCAACATCTTCTTCATAAATTTGTTGTAAACTTGACGTCGTTTCTACTTCAGAAGAACAGGAGGAGATCGGAAGAGCGTCGTGTAGGGAAAGAGTGTAGATCTCGGTGGTCG
>OOBN01000702.1_pt1 | contig 29461 bp, 24 predicted proteins | sample 1671091 | NCBI WGS metagenome assembly OOBN01 (sample SAMN06348121, study PRJEB24527) | human gut metagenome | biome: human gut; feature: ankylosing spondylitis patient; material: feces | host: Homo sapiens | place: China | collected 2015-10 | reverse complement strand
ATCATGGGCCGCATCACCAACGACCTGTTCGATGTGACCGAGTTCGCCCACCACTGCCCGGAGGAGTTCTTCATTGCAGGAATAAAAATCGCAGCATCGTTTGTTATTCTCTGCCAAGCCAGCGTGCCGCTGACGCTCGTCGTCTTTGCCTGCGTGCCGCTGATGGGCGTGGTCTCGGTCAAGCTCAACCGCAAGCTGCGGGAGCGGTTCCGCCAGCAGCGCTTTCAGATCGGTGAGCTGAACGCCACGATCGAGGACAGCCTGCTGGGGCAGCGCGTCGTCAAGGCGTTTGCCGCCGAGGACATGGAGCGCGAGAAGTTCGCGCAGGGCAACCGGGATTTTGAACAGATCAAGACCTTAAGCTACCACGCCATGGCGGCGTTCAACACGTCCACGCGCCTTTTTGACGGTCTGATGTACTTTGTTGTCATTCTGGCGGGCGGATTGTCCCTTGTGTACGGGGCCATCAGCGCGGGCGACCTTGTCGCGTATGTGCTGTATGTCTCGACGCTGATCGCGACCATCCGCCGTATCGTCGAATTTGCCGAGCAGTTCCAGCGCGGCATGACCGGCATCGAGCGCTTTGCCGAGATCATGGATACGCCCGTCACCATCGCCGATGCCCCCGACGCGAAGCCGCTGGTCGTGAAGGACGGCGGCATCGACTTTGACGACGTCAGCTTTGAGTACCCCGACGACCACAACAAGGTCCTGCGCCACGTTGATCTGCATATCCGCCCGGGCGAGAATGTCGCGCTCGTCGGGCCTTCCGGCGGCGGCAAGACGACGCTGTGCAACCTGATCCCCCGCTTCTATGATGTGACGGGCGGCAAGATCCTGATTGACGGCCAGGACGTGCGCGGCGTGACGCTGCACAGCCTGCGCGGGGCCATCGGCGTCGTGCAGCAGGACGTTTACCTGTTCAGCGGCACGGTGGCGGAAAACATCGCCTATGGCCGCCCCGGCGCGACCCGCGCCGAAATTGAGGAGGCTGCCCGCCTGGCCGGAGCCGATGCCTTTGTCCGCGCTTTGAAGGACGGCTACGACACCTACGTCGGTGAGCGCGGCGTCAAGCTGTCCGGCGGGCAGAAGCAGCGTTTGGCGATTGCCCGCGTCTTTTTGAAGAACCCGCGCATCCTGCTGCTGGACGAGGCCACAAGTGCCCTGGACAACGAGAGCGAGATTTTGGTGGGCCAGAGCCTTGACAAGCTGGCAAAGGGCCGCACGACCCTGACGATTGCCCACCGCCTGACGACGATCAAAAATGCGGACCGCATTCTGGTGCTGGGCCGCGACGGCATCGAGGAGGAGGGCAGCCACGACGAGCTGCTGGCGAAGCAGGGCGTATATTACCGGCTGTGGAACGGACTGGTGAGCGGGGAAACGCTGTAACCCGCGCCAAAGGCTTCTCCCCCGGGGGAGAAGCTGTCCGCGAAGCGGACTGATGAGGGGAGAGTCTGCCGTACCTTCCCGTTCACGGGATACCCCCGCAAGCCTCCCCCCTCATCCGACCTCGGACGGGGCCTCGGCCACCTTCCCCCTAGGGGGAAGGCTTTTTTATTTGTTTCATCATTCTCCTCATATTCAGCCCGCAGGTCATCAGATTCGACACGGCCATGACCCCCAGGAACCCCATCATGCCGTACTGCGGCACGACAAGCCAAATCGCCGCAATGCGGAACACCGAGTCAAACAGCGAATATCGGAATGTTGCAAGCTGTTCCCCCAGACCCTTTAACACGCCGTCCACCATACTCTCCAGATACATGAACGGCGCGACGAAGCCCAAAAGCTGCACATACCGCCCAACCTTGGCATCCCGGTAGATGAACCCGGCCAGCGGCGCGCCGAGCAGCACAAACCCGACCCCCGCCGCCAGCGAGAACGCGCCGGTCATGCGCAGCATCGTAAAAATCAGGCGGCGCATGGCGGCGGTGTCGCCCTTTGTGTGGGCGCGGGTGATCTCGGGCATCAGCAGGCCGGACAGCGCCCCCAGCACCGAAAACGGAAAAAACAGCAGCGGCAGCGCCATACCCTTTAAGCTGCCGTACTGGGCCACGGCCTCGGCGCGGCTGCCCGTGTAAATCGCCAGCGTGTAGGGGATCAGGCTGCTTTCCGCCGCCTGCAGGGCGCTGGCCAGCAGGCGGCTGCCCTCGACGGGCCACAGGATGTCGTACAGCTCCTTGCGGGTGTAGGGGTGCAGCGGCGCACCGGGCCGGGGTGCAAATTCCGGCGTGCGTGCGGCAAAAGCCAGCATAATGCCGCAGGAGACGCTCTCGCTGACCGTGTTGCCCAGCAGCACGGCGGCGCAGCCGTAGCCCGCGCCCCACTGCGCCAGCACCCGCAGACCCGCCGCGGCGACGGCCATCCGCACCAGCTGCTCGATGAGCTGCGCCGTGATGTTCGGCTGCACCCGCCGCGCGGCCAAAAAGCACCCACGCACCGCGCCCGACACGGCCATAAAGGGCAGACTGGGGGCCAAAATCAGCAGCGCGGTCTCGGCCCGGACGTCGTGCAGCAGATACCGCGCGCACGGCCCGGCCAATACGCTTTGGGCCAGCATGGCCGCCGTGCCGAAGCCCAGCGCCGTGATGCACAGCCCGCGCAGGGTCTCGGCCATGCCGCTGCCGCGGGCCAGGCTTTGCGCCGCCAGCCGCGCCGACGCCACATTGACGCCCGCCGTGGCGAACGAGACAAACACCATGTACAGCGCCAGAATCAGCTGGTAAAGACCCATGCCCTCGCTGCCCAGATACGCCGCCAGCACGACCCGGAACCCCATGCCCAGCGCCCGCAGCACCAGCCCCGACCCGGTGAGCAGCGCCGCATTGTGTAGGTACGTTCTGCGTTTGCTCATACGCCGCCCCCTTCCCCTGCTGATGGGTATGCGGGCGGGCGGCGCGGTATGACTTGCGGGAGAGGGATGCACACGGTAAAATAGAGACACCTCTGGGGCGCTTTTAAATTGACCGGTGTCTTGCATTCCGGCGCGATTTTTGGTAAACTGAAGAAAGAGCAATTTTTAAAGGAGCAAATATACCATGAGCGAAGCCTGTAACCATGATTGCAGCAGCTGCAAGTCCAACTGCGATCACCGCGCGCCGCAGCATGAGCCGCCGCACGCAAGAAGCCGTATCCAAAAAGTCATCGGCGTCGTTTCCGGCAAGGGCGGCGTCGGCAAAAGCATGACCAGCGCCATGCTGGCTGTCTCGATGCGCCGCCTTGGCTTTAAGGCCGGCGTGCTGGACGCCGACATCACCGGCCCGTCCATCCCCCGCCTGTTCGGCGTGAAGGGCCCGGCCACCGGTGACGGCGAGAGCATCAACCCGGTTTCCAGCCGTACCGGCGTGGAAATCATGAGCATCAACCTGCTGCTCGACGACCCCGAGGCCCCCGTTGTCTGGCGCGGCCCCGTCATTGCGGGCGCGGTCAAGCAGTTCTGGCAGGAGGTCGTGTGGGACGTTGATTTCCTGTTCGTTGACATGCCCCCGGGCACCGGCGACGTGCCGCTGACCGTGTTCCAGACGCTGCCGGTGGACGGCATCGTCATCGTGTCCAGCCCGCAGGAGCTGGTCGGCATGATCGTCGGCAAGGCCGTCCAGATGGCCCAGATGATGCATGTGCCCATCCTCGGCCTGGTCGAGAACATGAGCTACGCCGTCTGCCCCGACTGCGGCAAGCACATCAACGTCTTTGGCGACAGCCATGTGGACGAGATCGCCGACAAATACAAGCTGCCGGTGCTGGCGAAGATGCCCATCGACCCCGAGCTGGCCAAGGAGGCCGATGCGGGCATGATCGAGATGTTCGCGGGCGACTATCTGGACAATGCGGCCCAGACCGTGGCAAAGCTGCTGAAAAAGTAAAACGCTGCATCGACATTTTGAATTTTGAGGAGGTTACTTATGAAAAAGTTCTTTGAGGAATTCAAAGCCTTCGCCCTGAAGGGCAACATGATGGACATGGCCATCGGTGTTATCATCGGCGGTGCGTTCTCCACGCTGGTCACCTCCCTGACCGACAACCTCATCAGCCCGATTTTGGGTATTCTGGGCAAGGTCAACTTTGACGCCATGATGTGGGATGTCTTTGGCGACGGCAAGCTGGTCTTTAAGTACGGCGCGTTCATCACCGCCGTCATTAACTTCCTGATCATGGCGTTCGTGCTGTTCTGCATCGTCAAGGCTATGAACAAGCTGATGGAGATGGGCAAGCATGAGGAGCCCGCCGCGGAGGAGCCTGCTGCCCCCGCCGCCCCCACGCAGGAGGAACTGCTGGCCGAGATTCTGGTCGAGCTGAAAAAGCAGAACGGCGAGAAAACGGCGTAACGTTTTTTAGCATACAAAATGACCGCGCAGGGCGAAAAGCCTTGCGCGGTTTTTGTTTGGGCGGCGGAGGCACACGGCGCGGGAGGGATGAATCCCTCCCCTGCGGGTCAACCGTAAACGGGCGGTTCCGGGAGGCCGCGGGCCGGGCATGCCCGGCCCCTACAGCGCGGCGTACTTTGTAGGGGGCGGCGTCCCCGACGCCCCGCATGGCGGCACGCACTTTCCGGGGATTGTAGGGCGGCCTGCCCACAGGCCGCCGCGGAGGGGTCAAGGCCCCTCCCTACAATGCAAACCGGAAAAGAGAGATGCCGTTAGGCCGCGGGCGGCGGAACGTTCGCGGCGCACTTTGTAGGGGGCGGCGTCCCCGACGCCCCGCATGGCGGCACACGCTTTCCGGGGATTGTAGGGCGGCCTGCCCACAGGCCGCCGCGGAGGGGGCAAAAACCCCCCCTACAAGGCAAACCGGAAAAGAGAGATGCCGTTAGGCCGCGGGCGGCATATATGCCGCCCCTACAAAGCGGCAGAAAGTCCACGCAGCTTAATTTTATTAAGTTTACGCTTGTTAAACCAAATTTCTAAACTTTTTTTGCTTAATTTCCGTAAAATCTTCTGCTTCGGGATTGTAAAGCGGCGGCATCTATGGTATGATGCAGACAAGAACAAAGACGTTCCCACAAGGGGCCTGTGTGCCCTGTTGGGAGCGTCTTTTTTGTTTATCCCGCCCGCGCGGCAAATGTGCGACGCTGCGCGGTTTAATGGGATTGGGAAAGGAGCAAACGAGGTATGGAAAACTTTACCGAGCGAAAGACCCCCGCCGGGCTGTACAGCCCCCGGTTTGAGCATGACAACTGCGGCATCGGCGCTGTGGTGGACATCAAGGGGCGCAAGAGCCACAAAACCATTGACGACGCGCTGCAGATCGTGGAGCATCTGGAGCACCGCGCGGGCAAGGACGCCGAGGGCAAGACCGGCGACGGCGTCGGCATTCTGACGCAGATCAGCGACAAATTCTTCCAGAAGGCCGCTGCCGAGCAGGGGCTGACCCTGGGCGCGGAGCGGGAATATGGCATTGGCATGTTCTTTTTCCCGCAGGATGAGCTCAAGCGCAACCAGGCCAAGAAGCTGTTTGAGATCGTCTGCAAAAAGGAGAGTCTGCCCTTCTTAGGCTGGCGCGAGGTTCCCACCTGCCCCGAGGTGCTCGGCCACAAGGCCATTGCCTGCATGCCCAGCATCTGGCAGGGCTTTGTGGGCAAGCCGCAGCGCGTCGAGGCCGGCATCGCCTTTGACCGCCGCCTCTATGTGGTGCGCCGCGTGTTTGAGCAGTCCAGCCCCGACACCTACGTTTGCAGCCTGTCCAGCCGCACCATTGTCTATAAAGGTATGTTCCTCGTCAAGGAGCTGCGCCTGTTCTATCCCGATCTGCAGGACGCCGACTATGAATCCGCCATCGGCATGGTGCACAGCCGCTTCTCGACGAACACATCCCCGAGCTGGAACCGCGCCCACCCCAACCGCTTCATCCTGCACAACGGCGAGATCAACACGATCCGCGGCAACGTGGACACGATGCTTGCCCGCGAGGAAACCATCGGTTCCAACTATTTAAAGGACGATATGACGAAGGTTCTGCCCATCGTCAACCAGGGCGGCTCCGACTCTGCCCAGCTGGATAACACGCTGGAATTCATGGTCATGAACGGCATGGATCTGCCGCTGGCCGTCATGGTCACGATCCCCGAGCCGTGGGACAACAACAAGTCGATGGACCCGAAGAAGCGCGACTTCTACCAGTACTATGCCACGATGCTGGAGCCGTGGGACGGCCCCGCCAGCATCCTGTTCAGCGACGGCGACGTGATGGGCGCAGTGCTGGACCGCAACGGTCTGCGCCCGAGCCGCTACTACATCACGAAGGATGGCCGCCTGATCCTTTCCAGCGAGGTCGGCGTGCTGGACATCCCCGCCGACGAGGTCGTGCGCAAGGACCGTCTGCGCCCCGGCAAGATGCTGCTGGTGGATACCGTCAGGGGCGAACTGGTGGACGACGAAAAGCTGAAGGCCGACTACGCCAGCCGCCAGCCCTACGGCGAGTGGCTGGACCGCAACCTTGTCAACCTGTCCAGCCTGAAGGTGCCCAACAAGAAGGTGCCCAGCTACACGAAGGATCAGCTTGTCCAGCTGCAGAAGGCGTTCGGCTACCGGTATGAGGACGTCTCCACGATCATTCTGCCGATGGCCAAGAACGGCGGCGAGCCCGCCGGGGCCATGGGCAGCGATACTCCGCTGGCCGTTTTGAGCCACACCCGCCCGAATCTGAGCGAGTATTTCAAGCAGATGTTTGCGCAGGTCACGAACCCGCCCATCGACGCGCTGCGCGAGAAGATCGTCACCTCGACCACCGTCTACGTCGGTGCGCAGGGCAATCTTCTGGAGGAGGACGCCGACAACTGCAAGGTCCTGAAAATCGAGAACCCGATCCTGACCGAGACCGACCTGCTCAAGATCAAGGCCATGGACGTGCCCGGCTTTAAGGTCGTGACGCTGTCCATCTGCTACTACAAGAACACCGACCTGGAAAAGGCCATTGAGCGCCTGTTTGTCGATGTGGACCGCGCCTACCGCGACGGCGCGAACATCCTGATTTTGTCGGACCGCGACATTGACGAGTACCACGTCGCCATTCCCAGCCTGCTGGCTGTGGGCGCGGTCAGCAAGTATCTGGTCCGCACCCGCAAGCGCACCGCCATGGCGCTGATTCTGGAAAGCGGCGAGCCGCGCCTGGTACACGACTTCGCCACGCTGCTGGGCTACGGCGCAGCTGCCATCAACCCGTATCTGGCGCAGGAGACTATCGGTGAGCTGATTTCCGACGGCCTTCTCGACAAGGACTACTACGCCGCTGTCAGCGACTACAACAAGGCCGTGCTGGCGGGCATTGTCAAAATCGCGTCCAAGATGGGCATTTCCACGATCCAGTCCTACGCGGGCAGCCAGATCTTTGAGGCGCTGGGCATCTCGAAAGAGGTCATCGACAAATACTTTACGAACACCGTCTCCCGCGTGGGCGGCATCACGATCCAGGACATCCAGAATGATCTGGAAGCCCGCCATCAGGAAGCATTCGACCCGCTGGGTCTGGACATCAACCGCGAGCTGCCGAGCCTGGGTGCGCACAAATTCCGCGGCGGTCCCGCTGCCGAGCAGCACCTCTACAACCCGCAGACCATCCACCTTTTGCAGCAGGCCTGCTGGACCGGCAATTACGATACCTTCAAGCAGTACACCGCCGCCGCTGCCAATGAGAACGGCGACGCGATGCACCTGCGCAGCCTGCTGGACTTCAATTATCCCGAGCAGGGCGTGCCCCTCGACGAGGTCGAGAGCGTTGACTCCATCGTCAAGCGCTTCAAGACCGCGGCCATGAGCTACGGCGCACTGTCCGAGGAGGCCCACGAGTGCATGGCTATCGCCATGAACCGTCTGGGCGGCAAGTCCAACACCGGCGAGGGCGGCGAGGCCGAGGACCGCTACGGCACCGAGCGCAACTCCGCCATCAAGCAGGTGGCATCCGCCCGCTTCGGCGTGACAAGCAAGTATCTGGTCTCCGCCAGTGAGATCCAGATCAAGATGGCGCAGGGCGCGAAGCCCGGCGAGGGCGGCCAGCTGCCCGGCGGCAAGGTCTACCCGTGGGTCGCCAAGACCCGCAACTCGACCACCGGCGTCGGCCTGATCTCTCCCCCGCCCCACCACGATATTTACTCGATCGAGGATCTGGCGCAGCTGATCTACGATTTGAAGTGCTCCAACCGCAAGGCAGCCATCAACGTCAAGCTCGTCAGCGAGGCCGGTGTCGGCACGATTGCCGCGGGCGTTGCCAAGGCCGGTGCGGAGGTCATCCTGATTTCCGGCTTTGACGGCGGCACGGGCGCAGCCCCCCGCAACTCCATCCACAACGCAGGTCTGCCGTGGGAGCTGGGCATTGCCGAGGCACACCAGTGCCTGATCATGAACGGTCTGCGCAGCCGCGTCCGCATCGAGGCGGACAGCAAGCTGATGAGTGGCCGCGACGTCGCCATTGCCGCCCTGCTGGGTGCCGAGGAATTCGGCTTCGGCACCGGCCCGCTGGTAGCCATGGGCTGCGTCATGATGCGCGTCTGCAACCTTGACACCTGCCCCATGGGCATCTGCACCCAGAACCCCGAGCTGCGCAAGCGGTTCAAGGGCAAGCCCGAGTACATCATGAACTTTATGCGCTTCATGGCCGAGGACCTGCGCGAGTACATGGCAAAGCTCGGCGTGCGCACCGTCGATGAGCTGGTGGGCCGCACCGACCTGCTCAAGGTCAAAGCCGCGCCCGCAGGCTCCCGCGCCGGTGAGATGGACCTGACCGCGCTTTTGCAGAACCCGCTGGTCGAGAACTCCAACGTACACTTCAACGCGAAGGATGTTTACAACTTCCAGCTGGAAAAGACCCCCGACATGCGCATCCTGATGAAGAAGTTCAAAAAGAGCTTCGACTCCGCCGAGCCGAAGCCCAGCACCGTCACGCTGGACGTCGGCAACACGGACCGCGCGTTCGGCACGATCATTGGCAGCGAGATCACCGCCAGGTTCGGCAACACGCTGCCCGACGACACGTTCCATGTCGTCTGCCACGGCTACGGCGGCCAGAGCTTCGGCGCGTTCATCCCCAAGGGCCTGACGCTCGAGCTGGTCGGCGACGCGAATGACTACATCGGCAAGGGTCTGTCCGGCGGCAAGCTCGTCGTCTACCCGCCGAAGGACGCCGCCTTTGACCGCAGCGAGAACATCGTCATCGGCAACGTGGCACTGTACGGCGCTACGGGCGGCACGGCGTTCATCAACGGCGTGGCCGGTGAGCGCTTCTGCGTGCGCAACTCCGGCGCAACTGCCGTTGTGGAGGGCGTGGGCGACCATGGCTGCGAGTACATGACCGGCGGCACGGTGGTCGTGCTTGGCAAGACCGGCAAGAACTTTGCAGCCGGCATGAGCGGCGGCATCGCCTACGTGCTGGACGAGGACTGGGACTTCTACCAGCGCGTCAACAAGGACATGGTCAGTCTGGAGCCTGTGGAGCACAAGTACGATGTATCGCTGTTGAAAGACCTGATCCGTGAGCATGTGGAGCTGACCGGGTCGCCGCGCGGCAAGGAAATCCTTGACAACTTCGGCGAGTATCTGCCCAAGTTCAAGAAGGTCCTGCCCCACGACTACGACAAAATGCTGCGCCTGATCGCCCAGATGGAGGAAAAGGGCGAGGACAGCGAGCAGGCCCAGATCGAGGCGTTCTACGCCATGAAAAGCGCAAAGTAAGGGAGGCAGAGTACCATGGGCAAACCGACAGGATTTATGGAAATTACGCGGCAGACCAGTTTAGAGCTGCCGCCCGAGGAGCGCATCCGGAATTTTAACGAGTTTCACGTCCCGCTGCACACCGACGAGCAGCAGGCCCAGGGCGCACGCTGCATGGACTGCGGCGTCCCCTTCTGCCAGAGCGGCGTTCAGCTGGGCGGCATGTTCAGCGGCTGCCCGCTGAACAACCTGATCCCCGAGTGGAACGACCTGGTCTATCAGGGCAAGTGGGATCTGGCCGTGCACCGGCTGATCGCCACGAACCGATACCCGGAGTTCACGAGCCGGGTCTGCCCCGCCCTGTGCGAGGCGGCCTGCACCTGCGGCAACGTCACGGGTGACCCGGTCACGGTCAAGGAAAACGAGCGCGCCATCGTGGAATACGGTTACGAGAGCGGCGCCATTCATGCCGTGCCGCCCCCGGCCCGCACGGGCAAGACCGTGGCGGTTATCGGCGCAGGTCCCGCGGGCCTGTCCGTGGCCGACCTGCTCAACAAGCGCGGCCATCGCGTGACCATCTATGAGCGCGAGGACCGCGCGGGCGGCCTGCTGATGTACGGCATCCCCAACATGAAGCTGGAAAAGTGGGTCATTGACCGCCGCGTGAAAATTTTGCAGGACGAGGGCATTGAGTTTGTTTTTAACGCCGACGTCGGCAATACGGTCAGCGCCGAGGAGTTGAAGGCCCGCTATGACGCCGTGGTGCTGTGCTGCGGCGCGAAGCAGGCCCGCGACATCCAGGCCCCGGGACGCGACGCGCAGGGCATCTTCTTTGCGGTGGATTACCTGACCAGCGTGACCCGCAGTCTGCTGGATTCCAACTTTGCGGACGGCAAGGCGGTTTCCGCCGCGGGCAAGCGCGTGCTGGTCATCGGCGGCGGCGACACCGGCAACGACTGCGTCGGCACGGCCATCCGCCAGGGCTCCGAGAGCGTCATGCAGCTGGAAATGATGCCCTGCCCGCCCGCGGCCCGCGCCCCCGGCAACGACTGGCCCGAGTGGCCCCGCGTGCTGAAAACCGACTACGGCCAGCAGGAGGCCATTGCCAAATTCGGCTTTGACCCCCGCGTCTACCAGACGACGGTCAAGGAGTTCTACAAGAACGAGGCCGGGCAGGTCTGCGGTGCGCTGATCTCCAAGCTGAAAAGCGAGGTCGTGGACGGACGCCGCCAGATGGTGCCCACGGGCGAGGAGTTCACCGTGGACTGCGATCTTGTGCTGATCGCAGCAGGCTTTACGGGCTGCGAGCCCTATGTGGCCGATGCGTTCGGCGTCGAGCGCACGAAGCGCGGCACCGTGGCCGATGTGAAGTACGCCACTGCCGACCCGAAGGTGTTCGCCTGCGGCGATATGCGCCGCGGCCAGAGCCTTGTCGTCTGGGCGCTGCGCGAGGGCCGCGACACCGCTGCCGTCGTGGATGAAAAGCTGATGGGGTATACGAACCTGTGACCTACTTTCTTTGAAAAGAAAGTAGGCAAAGAAACTTTAAAACCTTAACCCATACATGGGCCGCCCCGTAGGGGCCGGGCATGCCCGGCCCGCAAGCTTTAGAGGGGCTGCCCCTTTAACCCATACATTGTAGGGCGGGGCACCCTCACCCCGCTGCGGCGGCCTGAGGGCAGGCCGCTCTACATACTGCCCTGCGGGGCGTTGAGGACGCCGCCCCCTACAACATACAGCATAGCACAAAAAGGCACCTGCCCACACGGACAGGTGCCTTTTTATATCGTATTACCGCTCGCACTTCCAGAAATGGCAGCTGTACGGCTCCAGCGTGCTGCCGCCGCCAAAGTCGTGGTCTGCGCCTGTGATGAGGTCCACCGCGCGGCCGCAGCCCGCGTCAAAGTGGGCGTCAAACGGATTGCCGTCCGCGTTGATGGCCACCAGCACCCGCTCACCGTCGGCATAGCGCTCAAAAATCAGCTGCTTGGGCTGGACCAGCACATTGCGGTAGCTGCCCCGGCACAGCGCCTTGCTGCCCGTGTGGGCGTGGGCCAGCGCCGCGATCCAGGCGGTCAGGTCGTTCTCCTCGGGCTTCTCCACCGCCGGGCGCAGCGTCGGGTCGCCGTTGCGCTTGTCGCCCTCCATGCCCCATTCACTGCCGTAGTAGACCGACGGCACACCGGGCATACCGAACAGCAGACCGTAGATGGGGCGTAGGCAGCCCTTGTCCGTCAAAATCGTCGCAATGCGCGTTACATCGTGGTTATCCACAAAGCTCAGCAGGTGCTTGCCCGTGTACAGGCACCACTGCTCGGAGCCGAACTGGCGGTTCAGGCTGTAGCTGATCTCGTGCATGTTGCCCGTGTTGAAGCTCGAATACAGGCCCTTGTAGCACTCGTAGTTCGTTACGCTGTGGCAGGCGTGGTCGTTCATCCAGCGGTTGTAGTCGCCGTGCAGCGTCTCACCCACCAGTGCGAACTCCGGCTTGATACTGTCGGCCAGCCCGCGCAGCTCGGCCAGAAAGCCGAGGTCGAGGCAGTAGGCAACATCCAAACGCAGGCCGTCGATGTCGTAGTCCCGCACCCAGCCGCGCACAACGTCAAACAGGTAGTTTTTCACCGCCGGGTTCTGCAGATTCAGCTTGACCAGCTCGTTGCAGCCCTCCCACGCTTCATACCAGAAGCCGTCGTTGTAGTTGGTGTTGCCGTCAAAGCTGATGTGGAACCAGTCCTTGTACGGGCTGTCCCAGCGCTTCTCCTGCACGTCCTTGAACGCCCAGAAGCCACGGCCCACATGGTTGAACACGCCGTCAAACAGGATTTTTATGCCCGCCGCGTGCAGCGCCGCGCAGACCTGTCTGAGGTCGTCGTTTGTGCCCAGGCGGCAGTCCACCTTATTGTAGTCGCGGGTGTCATAGCCGTGGGCGTCGCTCTCAAACAGCGGGTTGAACAGCACGCAGGTCGCGCCCAGGCGCTTGATGTGCTCCACCCAGTCCAGCACCCGCAGAATGCGGTGCTCGCCCGCCTGCGCCTGGTCGCCGTCGTTTTGCAGCGGTGCGCCGCAAAGCCCCAGCGGGTAGATTTGATAAACTACTGCCTCATCGTACCACATGTTGTTTTCCTCCCCGAATTAAAACTTCTTTTTCAGTTTTGGCTTGAGTATGACGTGGTAATACCGCGTCAGTGCCGCCAGTGCGCGGTCACACAGCCAGAACGACAGGTTGCCCGCGGCCAGCAGTGCTGCCAGCATCCCGATGCCGTCGGCCAGCAGCTCGTCCAGCACGGCAGGTCCGAGCAGCGCAAACAGCAAAAGATACACCAGCACCGTGCCCGCGTTGAACACCGCGAATTTCAGCACCCAGCGCAGGAGCGTGCTTTTTACGCCGTTCAGCTTGACGCGCAGCACGGGGTAATACCCCATGACCAGCACGTAAAACAGCGCCAGTTCGGTCTCCGGCACAAAGAGCACGGCCAGAATTGCCACGCAGACGTAGAGGGTCAGCGCGTAGCGCGTGCCGTATTCCTCGAGCACCGGGATGAGCAGGAACGCCGCCAGCATCGGCGCGGCATAGGTGCCGATCTGCAGTGCACTGCCCAGCAGCAAAAGCACCAGCGAAAGCGCCCCCAGCATACCGCAGAGGGCTATCTTCTGGCTTTCCGTTTTGCGCATCGTTCCGCCTCCCACCGTTTTTCGATTCTTGTACATTATACCCTATTTTGTTTCACATTGCAAGGCGTCCATCTGTGCAACCGTACAAAAGGTGTAGCCCTGCTCCCGGAAATAGGCGATCATATCGGGCAGGGCCTTGACGGTCTGACCTGTTGCTTTTGTATCATGCAGCAGGACGACACAGGTGTCTTGACCATCAGCATCGCGGCGAATGTTGCGCAAAATCTGCGCGGCATCCGGGTGGCTGGCGGTGGCGTCCTCGGCGCAGACGTTCCAGTCGATCCAGTGGTAGCCCTTGTCCTCGGCCTGGGCCTTCAGGGCCTTCATGATGCCGTTTCCGCCGTAGCGGTGGCTGACTGTGTTTGTGCTGCCACCGGGGAAACGCAGCCAGTCGATGGCCGCCACATCCACATACGGCTCCAACGCCTGGCGCAGCGTTCTGATGTCCTGCCAGAATGCGTCAGTGCTCGCATAAATTTTGGAGTATTGATGCGTCGCGCTGTGCAGCGCGATCTGATGCCCCGCCGCCGCAATGTCCGCCACAAGGGGCAGATATTTTTCGTTGGCGTCCTGCGCGCAGACAAAGAAGGTGGCCGGGACCTGCTCCTTATCGAGAATTTCCAGAATTGGCCGGGTGTTTTTGCTGGGGCCGTCGTCAAAGGTCAGGCAGACGATTTTGGGCAGCGCCGTCTCCCCCGTCGCCGCCGACACCGCAAAGCAGTCGTTGGGGGTGTCGGTCTCGGCGTACTCCCGGTGGTACAGCAGATGGATGATGCCGGACAGCATCACCAACATAGCCGCCAGCACCACGCCCGCCAGCAATCTTGCGTTTCGTTCCTCTCTGTCTGCATCCCGCCGCATGGCAAGCCCCTCCTCTGTTTTGGTCTGGTACAAGGTATGCGGGCACGGCGGGAAATAGACATAGGCAGCGGTGTATGGTATAATAGAGAAAACACTGTGGGAGGCCCGCCGCATGAAGCTGAAGATCACCAAATCCGACAAGAAGGCGCTGCTGGCGGCGCTGGCCGTCTGCGGGATCGGCATACTGTTTTCCATCCTTATTGTGCTGGGGGTGGATATTTACCGCAAGCATACCTACACCAGCGTGATTTTGCCGGACGCCTATCGCATTACCGACATGAAAGCGACGGCGCACACCTCCTACTCTGTCAATGGGAGCAACACCGATTACGTCTACATCATCACGGTCAAATATGAGATCGACGGCACCAGCTACACGGACACACTGCAAATTTTGCAGGGCACCCATTTCGCCACCGAGCTGCACGCGCGCTACCTGGCCGACAACGCCCCGGAAGAAGTGCTGGGCAATTTGTATTATTCCGAGAAAGACCCATCCTATATTGGGCGGTATGGGGACGATTCGCTATTCGTAGAGTAAGTAACAAAACGCGGGAAACTGCCCTTTTACCGGCAGTCTCCCGCATTTTTCTTTATTTGTTTGGAGTTCTTTTCGGTTCCTTTTCTTGCAAGAAAAGGAATAAATCTCTCGTACTTATTTCGCTCTCGCCTCGTGCATCGCATTGTTGCGCTTGCGCCACAGGCGCGGGGCAAAAAGGGCCAGCATCGGGTAGAGCTCCAGACGGCCCGCCAGCATGTCAAAGGCCAGCAGCAGCTTGGCCGGAGCGGAGAAATCCGCAAAGCTGCCCATCGGACCGACCATCTCAAGGCCGGGACCGACGTTGTTCAGGCAGGTCACGACGGATGTAAACGTCGTCACCAGATCGAACCCGTCCAGCGAGAGCAGCAGTACCGACAGCGTCAGCAGCAGCATATAAATGTTGAAATAGTTGTGCACACCGTGCAGCGTCTTTTCGTCCAGCGGCTTGCCCTCAAAACGGACCGTCGTCACGGCATGGCTGTGCAGCATCTTGTTCAGGTCCTGCCGTGCCGCCTTGAAAAGGATGATGACGCGCGATACTTTCAAGCCGCCCGCCGTCGAGCCCGCGCATGCGCCCACAAACATCAGGATCACGATCACGGTGCGGGAGTAGGTCGGCCAGAGGTTGAAGTCCGCCGTGGCGTAGCCGGTGGTCGTGATGATGGACGACACCTGGAAGAACGCCGTGCGCAGCGCCGTGCCGACACTGTCGTACATACTCGCGATGTTCGCTGTGATCGTCAGCGTCGAGAATGCGACGATGCCTAAGTAGACGTGCACCTCCTCGGAGGCGAACGCCTCACGGAAATGACGCAGCAGCAGGAAATAATACAGGTTAAAGTTAATGCCGAACAGCAGCATGAACACGCCGATGACGATCTCAAAATACGGGCTGTTGTACGCGCCGACGCTCAGCGCCTTGTTGCTGAAGCCGCCCGTGCCCGCCGTGCCGAACGCATGAATGAGCGCGTCAAACAGCGGCATACCGCCCGCGCAGAGCAGAATCGTCTCGATGACGGTCATGACCAGATAAATGGCATACAAAATCTTTGCGCTGTCGCTTAGCTTGCTGGAAATTTTTCCGCAGGTCGGGCCGGGGACCTCGGCGCGCATCAGGTGCATGGCACGGCCATCGGTCATGGGCAGCACGGCCATGGCAAAGACCAGCACGCCCATGCCGCCGATCCAGTGGGAAAAGCTGCGCCAGAACAGCGTGCCGTGGCTCAGCGCCTCGACGTCGGTCAGAATTGTCGAGCCTGTCGTCGTAAAGCCCGAGACCGTCTCAAAAAAAGCATCGGCAAAGGACGGTATCTCGCCGGAGATGACAAACGGCAGTGCGCCGAAAACCGACATCAGCACCCAGACAAGCGCCACGATGGCCAGGCCGTCGCGGGCGTAGATTTTCGTGTTTTGGGGGGTGCGCAGGCTGGTTATCAGGCCCAGCGCCAGCACGATCAGCGCCGGCCACAGGAAGGAAAGCACAACGCTCCACTCGCCGTAGATGGCGGCGCAGCCCATGGGAAAGAGCATGAGGGCTGCTTCGATCAGGAAGATGCGCCCCAGCACAAACCCTACCATTTTATAGTTCATGGCTGCGCCCTCACTTTACAATGTCGCGCAGCGAGTGCAGCGTTGTGTCGGTGGTGACGATGACGACATCGTCGCCCTCCTGCAGGGCATCGTTGCCGGACGGGATGACTGTCTGGCCATTGCGGCGCACGATGCCCGCCACCAGCAGCCCCTTGCGCAGGGTCAGATCCTTCAGCGGCACGCCGATGAACGGCAAACCCGGCGCAACGTTGAATTCCAGCGCCTCCACGCGCCCGCCCACCAGACGGTGCAGCGTCTTGATGTTCTCCGACTCAAAGCTGTTCTGCATGGCGCGGACGTACATGGCAATGGACTCCGACGTGACCGACGCCGTGGAGACGACGCTGTCCACCATCCCCTTGGCAGCGGCCAGCTCGGCGAAGGACTCGCGGTTGATCTTGGCCACGACCTTGCAGGAGTTTATCTGGGAGGCGTACATCGCCAGAATGATGTTTGTTTCGTCCAGGCCGGTCAGCGCCACAAAGGCGTCCATATCGGTGATGCGCTCCTCACTCAGCAGCTCGGCATCCGCACCGTCGCCGTGGATGACCAGCACGCCGGGGAACTTCTCGCTCATCTCCTGGCAGCGGGCCGCATCGCTGTCGATGACGGTCACCCGCTTCTGGATGTCCTGCAGCTCCTTGACCAGATAGTAGGTCATCCGGCTTGCACCGACGATCATGACGTTGCTGGCCTTGGCCTTGAACAGGTTCAGCTTGCGGAAGAAGGATTCCAGATCCCGGGCCGAGGCCGTCAGGTAGATCTTGTCCCCGGCCCGCAGCGTAAACATACCCGTGGGGATGATCGTCTCGCTGCCGCGGGCGACGGCGCAGATCAGAATTTTGACCCGGATGTTGCGGTACAGGTCCGACAGCTGCAAGCCCACCAGCGGGTTGTCGTCGGCCAGGCGGTACTCGATCAGCTCAAACCGCTGGCGGCAGAACTGCTCACGCTTGATGGCAGACGGGAAACGCAGCACGCGGGCGATCTCACGCGCCGTGGCTTTTTCCGGGTTGACGAACATCGACAGACCAAGGTCATCGCGCATAAAGCGCAGCTGCTTCTCATACTCCGGGTTGCGGATACGCGCAATCGTGTGCTGCGTGCCCAGCTTTTTGGCGACGAGGCAGGCCAGGATGTTGATCTCATCACTGGACGTTGTGGCGATCAGCAGGTCTGCGCCGTCCTCAAACGCCTCCTTCTGCACGTCATAGCAGCCGCCGTTGCCGGCCAGACCGCGCACGTCATAGATATTGACAATGTCCTCGATCAGGTCAGGGTTTTGGTCGATGACGACGATGTCGTTATTTTCCGCCGTAAGCTGGGCGGTCAGGGCACGGCCAACCTTGCCGAGGCCGACGACCACGATTCTCATACGAATGCTCCATTTCTCTTTTTCAAAGCGGGAACACATGTAGGGGCGACCATTGGTCGCCCGCGCAGCCTTATCGCTGCCCTGCGTTCCCCCATCGTTTCCTGCATGGCAAGCGGGCAGCGGGCGAGCAATGCTCGCCCCTACTAGCGCCGCGTCCGGCTATGCAAGCAAGACTTGTACATTATTAAGCCCATTATAGCAAAGCGGGCAGAAAAAGCAATAGGACACTTTTACGGAACGTCCAGGTTTTTTTAAAAAATCCGCAATTTTGTGCTGTGCAGGGCAAATTTTGCGTTGACAAACGCGGATTTACTTGTTATAATTAGATGCTGTGTGAAATCACACGGTTATCCTTGTCTTTTCCGTTAAAAGAGAAGGCCTAATGTCCAAAAGGAGGTGCACAGAATATGGCTAAGTACGAAACCATGATGGTTACCACCGCGAACCTCGACGAAGAGGCTTCCAACGCTCTGATCAACAAGTTCAAGAACCTGATCGCAGCGAATGGTACGATCGATTCTGTTGATGATTGGGGCAAGAAGCGTCTTGCTTACCCCATCAACGATGAGACCGAGGGTGTGTACACGGTGATCAGCTTCACCAGCGAGCCCGATTTCCCGGCTGAGCTGGACCGCGTTTTCAAGATCACCGAGGGCGTTCTTCGCAGCATGACTCTTGCTGTTGAGGAGTAAGGAGTAAACCAATGCTGAATGTTGTTGCAATCATGGGCCGCCTTGCCGCGGACCCGCAGCTGCGCCAGACTACGACGGGCAAGAACGTTGCGTCGTTCCGCATCGCCTGTGATCGCGGACGCCGTGACGCCAACGGCCAGAGTCAGGCTGACTGGCTGGATGTTGTCGCCTGGGATCGCACGGCAGAGTTTGTCTGCAAGTATTTCCAGAAGGGTTCTCTGATCGCCATTGACGGCCGTCTGCAGAGCCGCAGCTATCAGGACAAGAACGGCAACAACCGCACCGCGATTGAGATCGTGGCCAACAACGTCAACTTTGCCGCTCCCAAATCCGCAAACGCCGCACCGATGGGTGATGCCGGTTACGGCGCACCCACGGCAGCCCCCGCCCCCCGTCCCGCTGCACAGACCGCCCCTGCGCCGAGCTATTCTGCCGGCAGCAATGACGACTTTGCACTGATCGAGGATGAGGGCGACCTGCCGTTCTAAAATCGAAAGTATCATTCTAACAAGGAGGTTTCCACAATGGCTATGGATCGTTCTTCTCGTCCGATGCATCGTGGCCGCAAGAAGGTTTGCTCCTTCTGCGTTGACCGCGTCGAGCACATCGATTACAAGGATCTGCCCCGCCTGCGCAAGTACGTGAGCGAGCGCGCCAAGATCATTCCCCGCCGTGTTACCGGTACCTGCGCTTTCCATCAGCGTGAGCTGACGGTTGCCATCAAGCGTGCCCGCTACATGGCTCTGATGCCCTACGTCAGCGACTAATCTCGCCGCGTCGGCATTGCCTGAAATGCACTGAAAAAGAGCAGTCTCGCAAGAGACTGCTCTTTTTTGTTTTGCTTTGCCTTCCCCCTTGGGGCTGCGCCCGCAGGCGCGTGTCGGAGCGCAACCGCCGAAAGCGGCTCTTAGCGCGTAGACTGAAAGGTGGCCCCGCAGGGCCGGATGAGGGGGGCGTTCCTGTGGTCACCCGTTAGTGGGGTATCACGGAAAACCTGCCCCTCATCAGTCACCTTCGGTGACAGTTTCCCCCTCAGGGGAAGCCGAATTGCTTTCTGCCGCATTCCCCGTCTGCGCCACCAGCGTGTCATCCCGCTCCCCGGCGATGCTGACGATGACAGTCACATTCTCGGTGTTTATCTTCGTTCCGGCCTTGTAGTCGGTGCTCGCCACACAGCCCGCGGCCATCGTACCGTCGTTATCCACCATGACCATCTTGTACTGGATGCCCAGCGCGTCCAGCTTTTTGCTGGCATTGGCCTGGGTAAAGCCGATGATGTCCGGCATCTCCACAAGGCTCGGGCCGCTGCTGACCGTGATCTGGATGATTTGGTCGTCCATCAGCTTCTCTGTGCCTGCAGGCGGGTCTTGGCTGATGACGACGCCCTGCGCCACCGTGTCGGAGCTTTGCTCCACCATCACGATGCGGTAGTCGTCGTAGGCGCTGTTGCCCTTGATGTCAGTCGTGTAGCGCAGGCCGACCAGGTTCGGCACGGTCTCGGCGGTGGTCTCCCCCGCCGTGCCGGCTGCTGTCGGCTGCGGCGTTGCGGCAGGGGTGCTGTCAGCCTTGCTGCCGCCTATCAGGCTCCAGAGCAGCAGCACGACCAGCACAAAGATGACGACGAGCGACACGGCCATGATCTTGCGGGTGCTGATCTGGTTGTCGCCCTTCTCAAACATCGCGTTTGCGACATTCGGGTCGGTCAGGGCACTCATCAGCTCGGGCACGGTCTGCATCCGCTTGGCGGGGTCCAGCCGCAGCGCGCAGGCCAGCACCTGCGAGAACCATGTAGGCACACCCGCCTCGAGGCTGTGCGCCGACTCGAGGCTGTCCCGCACCTTGCGCTGGGGCGCGGCGACTGGCGTCTGCCCCGTGACCATCCTGTAGCAGACCGCGGCCAGCGCGTAAACATCGGTGTAGCGCCCGCTGAACTCGGCGGCAGAGTACTGCTCCGGCGCGGCGTAGCCCGGGTAGAGCTGGCTCTTCAGCTCGCTGCCGCCGGTGCGCAGCGCCAGCGTGCCGTAACCGGTCAGGCGGGCCGTGCCGTCGATGGGCAGCACGATGTTGTCCGGGCAGATGCCGCGGTGGATCAGCCCCGACTTGTGCAGCAGGGCCACGCCCTCCATGATGGGCTGCAGCAGCGTGCGGGCCTCGGCGGGGGTCAGCGTGCGGCTGCGCAGGTGCAGGTAATGCGACAGGGTCATGCCCTTCTCGCTCTCCTCCACGGCGTAGACCGTGTTGTTTTCCTCCATAACATCCAGGATCGTGGACAGGCCGGTGGCTGGGGTCAGGTTTTTCAGGTCGTCGTACAGGTCCTTGAAGTCCATCCGGCTCGTCTTGAACAGGACCTCCTTCTCCTCCTTGGGCATCAGCGCACCGTCGGCGCTGCGGCCGTTGCAGAGTGTGACCGGGAAATATTCCTTGATGAGGACGAATTTCTTTTCGTCGTTCAGCACACCGCGGTAGGCAAGACCGTCACCGTCGGCGCTCAAATAGGTGCCCACCGTGTACCTGCCGCCCAGCTGGGTGCCCAGAGGCAGCGCGCCCTCAGGGTTGCGGTTTTCCAGCGAGCGCCCGCAGTGGGGGCACTCGCCGCGGTACCCGCCATCCAGCGGCTGCAGGCAGTGCGGGCAAAGGAGTTTTGGCATAGTAACGCTCCTTTTCAATTAAAAACATGCTTGTAGGGGCCGGACATGTCCGGCCCTGAACTTTGCGGCAGCCCAAAAATCTCGGGTCATTTCTACGCTGCGGGCCGGGCATGCCCGGCCCGCAGCGTTCTGCCGTACAAAAAAAGAGAGCAAAAGTCGCCCTTCACTCTCTTTTGGCATTCTTGTGGTTTAGCGATCCAGGTCTTCCTCGTTCTCGAGGGTGTGCCAGGCGTTCTGGACATCATCATCGTCGTCCAGGGCGTCCAGCAGCTTGCCCATCTGGACGAGCTGATCGGGGTCGGTCAGCACGGTGGTGGTGGAAGGCACCTGCGCCACGTCGGCGGAGATGAACTTGTAGCCCTTCTTTTCCAGCGCGTCGCAGACGGCGGTGAAGTTCTCGGGGCTGGTGGTGACCTCGGCGGCGTCCTCGCCTGCATCGAAGTCATCTGCACCGGCGTCCAGCGCATCCATCATCAGCTCATCGGGGTCCTTGTCCTCGAGATCGACGACGATGACGCCCTTCTGGGTGAACATGAAGCCGACGCAGCCCATCTGGCCCAGGTTGCCGCCGAACTTGTCAAAGTAATGGCGCATATTGGCCGCGGTGCGGTTGCGGTTGTCGGTCAGGGTCTCGACCATGACAGCGATGCCGCCGGGGCCGTAACCCTCATAGGTGATTGCCTCATACTCGGTCTTGTCGCCGCCCTCGGCGCGCTTGATAATGCGCTGGATGTTATCGTTGGGCACGCTGTTGGCCTTAGCCTTGGCAATCAGAGCCGCCAGCTTGGAGTTGGAAGCGGGGTTGCCGCCGCCCTCCTTAACGGCCACGGCGATCTCGCGGCCGATCTTAGTGAAAACCTTGGCGCGGGCGCCGTCGGTCTTTTCCTTTTTACGCTTGATGTTATTCCATTTGCTATGTCCGGACATGGAAAAATCCCCCTAATTTGTATTCACACAGGCAACGGCATTGCAGCCGATAATTACCAGTAAATTATTATAGCACAACAAATCGTTCTTTTCAAGAGGGGCCGCCCGCTTTATTGCAGATTGCGCAGACCCTTCGGGTAATGGTTTTTGATGCGTCCGCCGCTGACCTTGCCGCCGCCGAGCGGGAACCCGTCTACGAGCACGGCGCACCAGCCGTTTTGCGCGGTGGCGGCGTCGATCTCCTCGCCCCGCAGCCAGGCGGCGGTGCGCGGGTCGGTCAGCGTCAGCTCCTCGCGGTTTGTGCACTGTGCGCCGTAGGCCATGAAAAGCGCATGGGCGGGCTGGAACCGCTTTTTCAGCACGCTGCCCGCCAGAACGCCGCCGCGCACGACGCGCAGCTTCGCGGTGTTCAGCGTCTCGCTGCCCGGCGCGGGCAGCAGCAGCCACTCCCCCGCCCCGGCCAGCGGGCGGGAAGCCAGCGCCGGGAAATAGGTTTTGGCAAAATCGAGCCACTCCGCCGGGGCTTTCAGCGCCTTGGGCGGCTTGCCCTTCGGCGGGGTGGGCGCGTCGGCGTCGGCTGCCTTTTGCAGCTTCGCCATAAAGTGGCCCTCGCCGCCGTCTGCGGGCCAGATGCGGCGGGTGTATCCGGCGCGGAAATCCGGGTAGTCAGGGGCGCGGTTGGCCTCGCCCGGGCGGCCAAAGCCGCAGCCGGACAGGTCGCAGAGCGTGAACGCGGGGTGCTTTGCGAGGAAGGCCGCGATCTGTTCCTCGTCCTCCGCCGGGGCAAATGTGCAGGTCGAGTAGACGAGCACGCCGCCCGGAGCCAGCAGCGCCGCCGCGTTTTCGAGAATTTCGGCCCCCAGCTCCGCACAGTGCGCCACTAAGGCGTTATTGTGCTGGGCGGCGGCGACGGCCTCCTTGCGGAACATACCCTCGCCCGAGCAGGGCGCGTCGACGAGCACCCGGTCAAACTGCCCGGGCATCGCCGCGGCCAGGCGGGCGGTGTCCTCGTTCGTGATGACGGCGTTCGTCACGCCCATTCGCTCGAGATTCTGGCGCAGAATTTCAGCGCGGGCGGCGACGAATTCATTGGCCAGCAGCAGGCCCTGCCCCTGCAGAGCCGCCGCCAGCTGGCTGGTCTTGCCTCCCGGCGCGGCGCAGAGGTCGGCCACCCGCATACCGGGCTGCACGTCCAGCAGCGCAGCGGGGGCCGAGGCACTCGGCTCCTGTGCATAGAGCACGCCCGCGTGGTGCCAGGCGTGCCGCCCCGGGCGGAAGTCCGCCGCCGTCGTAAAGGCCGTGGGGCAGAATGGGGACGGCTTTGCGTCAAAGTCCGCATGCTGCGCGAACCATTCCGGCGTGCAGCGCAGCGCGTTGACCGTTACGCCGCGGGCAGGCTGCGGCGTGGCGTAGGCGTACAGCTCGTCAAAGCGCGCCCCCAGCAGTGCCCGCTCCCGCACGGTAAAATCCTGTGGAAATTCCATAGCAGCCCCCTCTGCATAAAAAAGCCATGGGCGGGCAAACTACCTTTGCAGTCCGAAAACGACTGTAGATCGTTTTTACTTGCGAAAGGAGCTTACCACCTATGGCTAAGAATCAGACTAACAATTCGACGAACCGCACGACCAATCGCACGACGGACACGACCCAGAAAACCACGAACCGTACCCAGCAGAAAACCACCAACCGCACCACCAACACCACCGACAGCAAGAACTACAAGTGATGCGGGTTTCCTAAGGCTTCCCCCCCTTGGGGGGAAGCTGCCGCCCGCAGGCGGCTGATGAGGGGCGGCCTTGCCACTACAACCCGTTACCGGGCAAATTGCGGAGGCTGTCCCCCTCATCCGCCCTCGGGCGGGGCCTCGGCCGCCTTCCCCCTCGGGGGAAGGCTTTTTACTTATTACTCCGGCTTATACCCGTCCCACATCGCGTTGAACAATTCCTCAATGCGGTCGTTCCTGCCTTGCAGGTACAGCCAGCCCAGCAGGCACTCAAAGCCGGTGGAGGCGCGGTACTCCTGCACGGTGGCGTGCTTGGCGACAGTGGCCTTGCTGGCGTTTTTGCCGCGGCGCAGCACGGCGGCCTCGGCGTCGGTCAGCATCGGCTCGATGATGTCCAGCTCCAGATTCTGCGCGTGGGCGCTGACGTAATGCGTCGCGACGGTATGCAGACGATTGGGCTGCAGGCGCGTCGTGCCCACCAGGCGGGCGCGGACGAGCAGCTCCAGCACGGCGTCGCCCACAAAGGCCAGCGCCAGCGGCGACATTTCGTGAATGTCGACTTCGGATTTTTGTGTAAACAGCATATTTCTACTACTTAGTACAGATAATCGAATTCGTACTCGCCGATCTTGATCGTATCCTCTTCCTCAACGCCCTGGGCGACCAGCTCGTCCAGAATGCCGGAATCACCCAGCTGCGTCTGGAAATATTGCAGGCTCTCGTAGTCCTCGACGTTCGTACCGGCGAGGATACGCTCCAGCCACGGGGCATCGACGGTGAACTCGTGGTCGCCGGTGCGCTCCACCGTGAACGGACGGGTCGGCTGGGCGTTCTTGTCGGGGCGCTTGTACTCGGCCTCATAGAGCTTGACCGGGGGCAGATCCTTCAGGCGGTTGTAGACCAGCGCGGGCAGGTTGTCCACACCCTGACGGGTCGCCGCGGAGATGGGCAGGAAGGTCAGACCCTTGGCCTCGACGTACTGCTTGAACTCCTCGACCTGCTCGGGGCTTGCAATGTCGCACTTGTTGCCCAGCACGATCTGCGGACGGTCCGCCAGCTCGGCACTGAACCCGGCCAGCTCGTGGTTGATCTGCTCAAAGTCCGCCTTGGGGTCGCGCCCCTCGCAGCCGGAGACGTCAACGACGTGCAGCAGCAGGCGGCAGCGCTCAACATGGCGCAGGAAGTCGTGGCCGAGGCCGACGCCCTCCGCAGCACCCTCGATCAGACCGGGGATGTCGGCGCAGACAAAGCTCTGCTCCGGGCCGACGCGGACGACGCCCAGCACGGGGGTCAGCGTCGTGAAGTGGTAGTTGGCGATCTTGGGACGCGCGGCAGAAATAATGCTGATGAGCGTCGATTTGCCGACGTTCGGGAAGCCGATCAAGCCCACGTCCGCAATGACCTTCAGCTCGAGCTTGAGGTGCATATCCTCGCCGGGCAGACCGGGCTTGGCAAACTTGGGGATCTGGCGGGTCGGGGTCGCAAAATGGCTGTTGCCCCAGCCGCCGCGTCCGCCCCTGGCCACGACAACAGGCTCACTGCCCGTCAGATCGGCCACGACGAGGTCGGTCTCGGCCTCCTTCAGCACGGTGCCGCGGGGCACGCGGATGACCAGGTCGTCACCGTCTGCGCCGCTCATCCGCTTGGCACGGCCATTCTCGCCGTCGGGCGCGGTGTACTTGCGCTTGTAGCGGAAGTCCATCAGGGTGGACAGGTTGTCGTCGGCCACAAAGATGATGTCGCCGCCGCGCCCGCCGTCACCGCCGTCGGGGCCGCCCGCCGCCACGAATTTTTCGCGGTGGAACGTCACCGCACCGTCGCCGCCCTTGCCGGCGTGCAGCCAGATCGTGGCGGTATCAATAAAATTACTGGTTGCCATGTGGTACCTCATTTACAAAAAATCACAAAAAACGAGCGAGCCGCAAAGGCCCGCCCGTACCGGTTTTTTTACTGCTTGACCGTGCAGCGCTTGCGGTCACGGCCCATGCGCTCGAAGTGAACGCGGCCATCGACCAGAGCGAACAGGGTGTCATCGCTGCCGATGCCGACGCCCTCACCCGGATGGATGTGGGTGCCGCGCTGACGGACCAGGATGTTGCCGGCCAGAACAAACTGACCGTCGCCGCGCTTGACGCCGAGGCGCTTGGACTCGGAATCACGACCGTTCTTGGTAGAACCTACGCCTTTTTTATGTGCCATTGTGATTTACCTCCTTAGCCGTTGATCGCGGTGATTTCCACCTTGGTGTAAGGCTGACGATGACCCTTGCGGACCATGCTGCCCTTCTTGGGACGATAGGTCAGGATGTTGAGCTTCTTGCCCTTGCCGGTCTTGACGACCTTGGCAACAACGGAAGCGCCCTCAACAACGGGAGCGCCGACCTTGACAGAGCCCTCCTCGCCAACGGCGAGAACCTGATCGAAGGTGACTTCGCTGTTGTCCTCAGCGTTCAGCTTCTCGACGTAGACGACGTCGCCGACCTTAACGCTGTACTGCTTGCCACCGGTTTTGATAACTGCGTACATAGTGGATAACCTCTTTCAATAAGTCTCGCTGGTCTGTAGGGCGTTGCACCGATAAAAGCACACACTTATAGAGCCCATACCATGCGGCTCTAGTATCATACCATATAGGAGCAGGGCTTGTCAAGGGGTTTTCGGGCGTGGGAAGGTTAAAATTTCAGAATTTCTTTTGCCTTCCCCCCAAGGGGCTGCGCCCGCTGGCGCGTGTCGGAGCGCAACCGCCGTAGGCGGCTCTTAGCGCGTAGACTGAAGGTGGCCCCGCAGGGCCGGATGAGGGGCAAGTCTGCGGTTGTATCCCATCAGTGGGCTGCAATGGCAAGGTTGCCCCTCATCAGTCCACTTCGCGGACAGCTTCCCTCAAGGGGGGAAGCCTTTATTAGCGGCCCTGCCGCTCTGCCGCCTCCACCGTGTTCAGCATGAGCATGGCGCGGGTCATGGGGCCGACGCCGCCGGGTACGGGGGTGATGTAGGCAGCCTTTTCGGCGGCCTCGGCAAAGTTCACGTCACCGTGCAGCTTGCCGTCCGCACCGCGGTTGATGCCCACATCAATGACGACGGCACCGGGCTTGACCATGTCGCCGGTCACAAAGCCCTCGCGGCCCACGGCGGCCACGAGAATATCCGCGGCGGCACAGACTTCTTTCAGGTTCTTCGTCCTGGAGTGGCAGATCGTGACCGTGGCATTCTTCGCCAGCAGCAGCAGCGCCGCGGGCTTGCCCACGATGTTCGAGCGGCCAATGACGACGGCGTTCTTGCCCGCAATGTCGGTGTCCGTGGACTCGATCATGCGGATGCAGCCCGCCGGGGTGCAGGGCAGGTAGCACGGCTCGCCGATCTGCATACGGCCCACGTTGACGGGCGAGAAGCCGTCCACGTCCTTCTCGGGCGGGATGGCGTCGATGACAGCCTTCTCGTCGATCTGGGCGGGCAGCGGCAGCTGCACCAGAATGCCGTGCACAGCGGAGTCATCCGCCAGCTTCTTCACCTCGGCCAGCAGGGCGTCCTGCGTGGTGTCGGCGGGCAGGTTGATGCTGCGGCTCTCGATGCCGCACTGCGCACAGTCGTTGATCTTGCCGCGGACGTAGACCTGGCTGGCGGGGTTCTCGCCCACCAGAATGACCGCCAGGCAGGGGTTGATGCCCCTGCTTTTCAGCTCCCTGACCTTTTCTGCGGCCTCGGCCTTCGTGGCGGCGGCCAACGCCTTGCCGTCAATGACAGTTGCTCCCATGATAGTTCCCTCTTTCAAATGTATTTTTTGTCCGCCGGGGCGGGCAAAACGGTGTCGGGTCTTACACCAGCAGCGCCTATCGCCGCGCTGCAAAGCGTTTGTTTATTCCTTCGGCGTCTCGATCTCCTCGATCTCGACCTCGCTCAAATCCAGCGCATCCAGACGCGCATTCATGGCATCGGTGGCCTTGACAAACTCAGCGTGGGGTGCGCCGACGGGCAGGGTGTCCGCCGTGAAGCGGTCCCCTGCCTCGGCCTGCTTTTTCAGGTCCTTCACAGCCAGCGGCACCATGAGCGGCTTGCCCTTGGCATTGCGCAGACCGATGACCATAAGCGCGGCGGCCACGATGACCGACCCAATCGCCACCAGCTGGCTGGCGCGCAGACCGGTATTGCCGATCAGCAGCGAGTCGGTGCGCAGCCCCTCGATCCAGGCGCGGCCCAAGCCGTACCAGATGATATAGCACAGGAAGATTTGTCCGTTGAACCGCCGTTTTTTGTAAAACGAAGCCAGCACGGCGAAGCCAACCAGACACCAGATGCTCTCATACAAAAACGTCGGGTGCACCGGCGCGGCGGGGTCCACGGTCACGCCCGCGGGCAGCGTGACCTGCACGGATTTGAGATACGCCTCCGTGCCCTCGCTGTACATGCCCCAGGGCAGCGTCGTGTTTGTACCGAAGGCCTCCTGATTGACGAAGTTGCCCCAGCGGCCAATGCCCTGCCCGATCAGAAAGCCCAGCGACACCAGATCAAACAGCGGCAGCAACGGCACCTTGCGCCATTTGGCGGCCAGGGCGCCGAACACAAACGCGCCGATGACCGCGCCATAGATGGCGATGCCGCCCTTGCGGATGTCGATCATCTCCCAGAGGCTTTGATACGCAAAGGGTGCCATAGCTACGTAATAAATACGGGCACAGACGATGGCCATGACCGTGCCGATGGCCACAACGTCCACCAGACGGTCCGAGTCGATGCCGTAGTCCACGGCATTGCGGAAGGCGTAGAGCATCGCCAGCAGCATGCCCGCCGCGATGATGACGCCGTACCAGTAAATGTTGAACCCGCCGATGGCCAGCGCCACGCGGTTGACCGTCAGATCCAGGCCCAACCCGGGAAATTGCACATGATAGACCATTTTCAACTTAACCTCGTTATTTTTCTGCCGGGTCGATCTGCACGTAGGCGCGGTTTTCCTCCCGCAGGGCCGTCTGCAGCAGGGCGTTGGCGTCCTCCACGGTCAGCGCAGCCAGCGCGGCGATCTCGTCCGCCAGCGTGCGGCCCTTCAGGCAGGCCGCGGCGGCCTCCTCGGCGGCATCGTCCACGGCCTCCACGTCGCCCAGCAGCTCGCCGTACATCTGGTTTTTTACAAGCATAAAGACCTCGGGATCAACGCCCTCACGGCGCATCCGCTCGATCTCCTCCTGTAAAAGGTCCACGACCTGGCGCGGGGTGTCGCTCTCGCCGGTAAAGGCCACGGTGCAGGCGCCGCGCACGGCGATAAAGTCACCGGAGAACTCGGGGTTGACCAGTGCTTCATCGTACAGACGGCGGTAGAGCTTCGTCAGGCCGCCGACGACCAGATCGCCCAGCATGTCCAGCAGCAGCTCGCGCTTCAGGTCACCCTCGGCCAGCGGCTCCTCGCGGTAGGCCACGCCGAAGCAGGGCTTCGTGACAGGCATCGTGAAGAACGCTTCCTTGTGGGGCAGCGGGCCGGTCTGCGCCGGGATGTCCCACTCGACCTCATGCGGGGCGCGGGCGCGGTACAGGCCGTTGCGCTTGCAGGCGTCCACAGCCTGCGCCAGCGTGATCTTGCCCGCGACGCTCAGCACCATATTGGACGGCGCGTAGAACCCCCTGGTGCAGCTGTAGAGCATCTGGGGCGTCAGCTCGGCAATGCTCTCCACCGTGCCCGCGATGTCGTCGCGCAGCGGGTGGTCGGCGTAGAGGCAGCGGAACAGCGCGTTCAGCAGCCGCCAGTCGGGGCTGTCGTCGTACATTTTGATCTCCTGCCCGATGATGCCCTGCTCCTTGGCAAT
>OOBN01000698.1_pt1 | contig 29608 bp, 25 predicted proteins | sample 1671091 | NCBI WGS metagenome assembly OOBN01 (sample SAMN06348121, study PRJEB24527) | human gut metagenome | biome: human gut; feature: ankylosing spondylitis patient; material: feces | host: Homo sapiens | place: China | collected 2015-10 | reverse complement strand
AGACTGTAAATCTGCTGGCACTGCCTTCGAAGGTTCGAATCCTTCTCCGCCCATTTGATGAATAATCTTCATCATATATGAATACAATAGTTATAGATGACGCGGGGTAGAGCAGCTCGGAAGCTCGTCGGGCTCATAACCCGAAGGTCACAGGTTCAAATCCTGTCCCCGCTACTTTGCCTAGATAGCTCAGTCGGTAGAGCAGAGGACTGAAAATCCTCGTGTCACTGGTTCGATTCCGGTTCTAGGCACTTATTTATACCATAGGTATTACGTTATGTAGTATCTATGGTTTTTTTGTATCCCAATAATAAATAACAGTAAATAAAAGATGAGAGTGTAACAATGAATTGGAATGAAGATAAGAGTATAAAGATGAATTTAGATAAAACGGGAAAATCGGATAAAACAGGAACTACAAATAAGGATATTAAATATGATGATATATTATTGAATGGCAATGCAGGAACTACAAATAAAAATTCAGGCATTAAACCGAATGTTAAATATAATGATATATTGTCTAAGTTAGATAAATATAAAGATGAAAATATAGTACCTATGCATATGCCGGGGGCTAAGAGAAATAAAGAATTAATTGAGTTATATATGGGTGATATGGGAAATCCATATGAGAAAGATATAACGGAGATTAATGGTTTTGATAATATGCACAATGCCGAAACTATTATTAAAGATGCGTTTGATGAGGCGGCGGAGCTTTATGGAGCTGATGAGAGCTGGTATCTGGTAAATGGAAGCACTGCAGGTAATATGTCGGCAATATGCGGAGTTACCCATAAAAATGATGTTGTTATAATGGCAAGAAACTGTCATATATCAGTTTATAATGCAGTTATCCTCAATGAACTGAATCCTGTGTATATTTATCCAGAATATGATGAGGAATATGGGTATTATAAAGGGATAACATTAAAAGAAATTAAGGACATTGTGGATAAATACAGCTCAGACCATGACAGAAATGATATTAAAGCCGTGATACTTACATCACCAACTTATGAGGGAAATGTATCTGATATTAAATCAATAGCAGAGTATCTTCATCAATATAATATTCCATTGATTGTTGATGAGGCTCATGGTGCACATTTTAATTTCTCGGAAAGCTTTCCACAGTCAGCAGTTAAGTGTGGAGCTGATATAGTAATTAACAGTGTGCATAAGACACTTCCATCGCTTACACAGACTGCACTTATTCATATTAATTATGGAATAGTTGATGTAGAACGTATAAGAAGGTATTGGAACATATACCAGTCGACGAGTCCATCGTATATATTAATGTCTTCCATAGCAAGAAGCTTAAGCATTGTTAAGAATGACGGTGATAAATTATTTGCTGAATATGTTGATAAGCTCACTATTTTAAGAAATGGATTGTCAGAATTAAAGCATATCAGGTTAATAAAGACGGATGACATATCAAAGCTTGTATTAGGATATAAAGATGCAAAATGGTTATATGACACTTTATTTTATAAATATAAAATCCAGCTTGAAATGTCATCTATAAAGTATGTGATAGCGATGACATCAATATTTGACTCGCAGGAGTATTATGATAGATTTCTTGCGGCATTAAAAGAGATAGACGAAGAATTAGATAATAGAGTTCTTGCGGCATTAAAGGAGATAGACGAAGAAATAGATGAGAGTAGGAGTAAATATAATAATAGAAGTAAAGATGAGATTTTAATTAATGATGAGGATAATGGTAATAAGATAAATATTGACGATTTCAGGGATGAGCAGACTTTAACAATTGCGGAAGCATTTAACAGGCGGGATTTATCAGGTTGTGATGAAATTCAGATGAATAATGAGAAGATATATGGTAAGATAAGTGGAGAGTCAGTGTATGTATATCCACCGGGAATACCGATATTATGTCCGGGAGAGGTTATTACACGAAAGATTATTGCAATACTTCAGGCGGCTGGTGAGGCAGGTCTGGAGGTTGTAGGTGTAAAAGAAGGAGCTTTGTTATGCCTGAGATAGCATTTTTAATGGGAAAAAGTTCAAGTGGTAAAGATAATATATTTAAGGCTTTAGTTGGTGATAAGGAGCTAAATCTTAAGACTGTTATTATGTATACAACAAGACCTATGAGAGCTGGAGAAAAAGAAGGTGTAGAGTATTATTATGTAGATAATGAGAAGGCATTGGAGCTTGAAGCGGCGGATAAAGTAATAGAGATGCGGATATATAACACAGTGTATGGAGAGTGGAAGTATTTTACAGTTGATGATGGGCAGATCAGGCTTGGAAGCGGTGACAAGTACATTGTTATAGGTACTATTGAGGCTTACAATAAATTTTGTGCATACTTTGGAAAAGATGCAATATTACCGATATATATAGAAGTCGATGATGGAATAAGGCTTATGAGAGCTATCAACAGGGAACAGAAGCAGGAAGTACCACAGTATGAGGAAATGTGCAGGCGTTTTCTTGCAGACAGTAAAGATTTTTCGGAGGAAAAGATTAAGGAAGCCGGAATTAATCAGAGATTTAGCAACGATGGAACAATAGAGGATTGTATCAGGGACATCAAAGAGGCAATTAAACAGCAGCTTTTATAAATGCAGTAAGAGTGAGTTGGCTTGAATTGTCTTAATGATATTTATATGATACAATTATATGATGGTGGACACGAAAGAGAGTAAAGTTATGGATATAAAGATTAATGATATACAGACATCATCTTCAGTTCAGCAGGTGAAGAATACAGAGAGTACGGACAGTAGTTTTAAGTTTACTCTTATTAGTAATATAGAAGAAAAGGATCTTCAGGAAAAGCTTGGCAGTATGATGGAACAGATTACTGAGCAGGGTGAGAAGATTGCAAAGCATATGGATATTAAGGATATGCGAAAGTACAGGGAGCTTGTTAAGGGATTTCTTAACGAGGTTGTTAACCGTTCCCATAAGTTCTCAAGAGAGAACTTTCTTGATAGACGAGGCAGACACAGAGTATATGGTATTGTTAAACTTGTGGATAAGAATCTTGATGAGCTGGCAGGAGAACTTGTTAAAGAAGAGAAAAATCATCTTGAGATTGTAGGAAGAATTGATGATATCAGGGGTTTATTGCTTGATATATCAGCATAAGATTGGAGTATATAATGAGCACATTTTCAGATATTTATGGATACGATACAATTAAAGAGCATTTACAGAACGCAATTAAATTAGATAAGGTATCACACGCTTACATTATCAATGGAGGGCTTGGTGCTGGAAAGAAGATGATTGCCAAGATATTTGCAAAAGCATTACAGTGTGAGGCAGAAGGCGATAATAAGCCTTGTAATAAATGTCATTCCTGTATACAGACAGAGTCAGGCAATCAGCCTGATATAATATGGGTACGACACGAGAAGCCTGCAAGTATAGGTGTAGATGATGTAAGAGATCAGATAATATCAGATATGCTTATTAAACCATACTCAAGCCGTTATAAGATATACATTATAGATGAGGCTGAGAAGCTTACAGTGCAGGCACAGAATGCACTTCTTAAGACTATAGAAGAGCCACCAGCGTATGGTATTGTTATATTTCTTACGACTAACGCAGACATTTTCTTACAGACTATTATATCAAGATGTGTGCTTCTTGATTTAAAGCCATTAAAGGAAAGCGTAGTTATGGATTATCTTAAGGATAACTATGGCGTGTCAGAATATGAACGTAAGTTTGCGGCTGATTTTGCACAGGGTAAGATTGGACGTGCTAAGACTATTATAGAAAGTACGGAATTCGCACATTTAAAGAATGATGTTATGCACGTTATCAAGAATGTGAAGGATATGACGGCGGCAGACATAATGGCAGTTGTTAAAGATGTGACTAATTACAAGCTTACAATAGACGATTATCTTGATCTTATGGCTATGTGGTTCAGGGACGTGCTTATGTTTAAGAGTACTAATGATACGAATTATCTAATATTTAGTGATGAGATTTCGCTTATCAAATCGCAGGCTGAGGTTATGTCATACGAAGGAATTCAGGATATACTTAATTCTATAGATAAAGTAAAGGTAAGACTTAAGGCCAATGTTAATTTTGACTTATGCATAGAACTTCTTATTATGGCTATGAAAGAGGATATGTAGGCAGTTAGTGAATAATTGGCTGATGTTAGGAATTAATATTTGGCAGGATTGGAGATTAAAAATAGATGACTAAAGTTGTTGGTGTTAGATTCAGGCAGGTGGGCAAAATATATTTCTTTGCACCGGGACAGTATAATGTTGAGGTTGGTCAGCACGTTATTGTTGAAACAGCAAGAGGAATTGAGTATGGCCACGTTGTTCTTGGTGAAAGAGAGGTTGAGGATTCAGCAGTTGTACAGCCGCTTAAGGCTATTATCAGAATATCGACACCTGATGATGATGAAAGGGAAGCTAAGAACAGGGAAAAGGAAAAAGAAGCGTATAAGATATGTCTTGAGAAGATTAAGAAGCATAATCTTGAAATGAAGCTTATAAAGGTTGAGTATACATTTGACAATAATAAAGTATTGTTCTACTTTACAGCGGATGGAAGAATTGATTTCAGAGAGCTTGTAAAGGATCTGGCAGCAGTATTTAAGACAAGAATTGAACTTCGTCAGATTGGTGTAAGAGATGAAACTAAGATATTAGGCGGAATTGGTTCTTGTGGAAGACCATTGTGCTGTGCAACATATATGCCAGAGTTCATACCAGTGTCAATTAAGATGGCAAAGGAACAGAATTTATCGCTTAATCCATCAAAGATATCGGGTGTGTGTGGAAGACTTATGTGCTGTCTTAAGAATGAGCAGGAAACTTACGAGGAGCTTAACAGCAACCTTCCTAATGTGGGAGATTATGTTACTACACCTGAGAAGTTAAAGGGTGAGGTATCAAGCGTTAATGTGTTAAGACAGCTTGTTAAGGTAATTGTCACACTTGATGGAGATGAGAAAGAGATAAGAGAGTATCCTGTTGCTGAGCTTAGATTTAAGCCTAAGAGAAGAAACGACAGAATGAATATAGATGATAAAGAGTTAAAAGAACTCGAAGAGCTTGAGAAAAAGGAAGGAAAAGCCCATATTAATGATGACTGATGCTAAGATTAATGCAGGTATTAATGCCAATGAGAGAATTGATGACTTATGCAGGGATAATCTCAGACTAATCCAGAATACAGATGTGTTCTGTTTTGGAATGGATGCTGTGTTGTTGTCTACATTTGCGAAGGCCGGAAAGAACCAGAAGGTGCTTGATATGGGTACTGGAAATGGTGTAATACCAATTCTTATGCAGGCGAAAAATCCAGGCAGTATGTATACAGGCTTGGAAATTCAGGATATCAGTTATGACCTTGCTGTCAGAAATGTTGAACTTAATAGTCTGTCAGACAAGGTTAATATTGTAAAAGGTGATATTAAAGAAGCTTCACATATTTTAGGTGGGGCTTCTTTTAATGTGGTTACAAGCAATCCACCATATATGAATGAAAATCACGGAATTGTTAATCCTGAGAGTGCCAAGGCAATCGCAAGACACGAGCTTCTATGCAGTCTTGAGGACGTTGTAAGGGAAGCTTCAAAGTGCCTTAAGGTTAAGGGACATATGTATATGGTTCACAGACCATCAAGACTTGTAGATATATTTACTTCTATGAAGAATAACCACCTTGAGCCAAAGCGTATAAGGCTTGTGTATCCGCATATAGATAAGCCAGCTAATATGGTGCTTATAGAGGCGGTAAAGGGCGGACGTTCACAGCTTATAGTGGAAGAACCACTTATTGTATACAATAGCGATGGAAGTTACACGGAAGAACTTTTAAAAATGTACAATTAGTATGAATTTAAGAGAGGAGCAGTATGGAAGATAATATTACAGATATTGATTATGATAGTGTGCAGGCACTTGAAGAATTTAATGGCTCTCATAATAATAGCGGAGTTGGGCAGTTATATTTGTGTGCAACTCCGATTGGTAATCTTGAGGATATTACGTTCAGGGTGTTAAGGATATTAAAGGAAGTTGATATTATTGCGGCGGAGGATACGAGAAACAGCATAAAGCTGCTTAATCATTTTGAGATTAATACGCCGATGACAAGCTATCATGAATATAACAAGTATGATAAGGCAAAGGTGCTTGTTGAGAAGATGCTTAAAGGAATGTCAGTCGCTGTAATAACTGATGCTGGAACACCTGGAATATCTGACCCGGGAGAGGAGCTTGTAAGGCAGGCACTTGCATCAGGAATTAAGGTATCATCAGTTCCTGGTGCGGCAGCGTGTATAACGGCACTTACAATGTCGGGACAGGCAACAAGACGTTTTGCATTTGAAGCATTTCTTCCGGCGGACAAGAATGAGCGTAAAGACATATTAAAAGAGCTTGAAGATGAAACAAGAACAATGATTATATACGAAGCTCCACACAGGCTTTTAAAGACACTTAAAGAGCTTTCTGAGGTGTTAGGAGGAAGCAGGGCAGTTACTATATGCAAGGAACTTACCAAACGCTATGAGAATAGTATGGTTACAACGCTTGCAGAGGCGTGCAGTTATTATGAGAATAACCAGCCAAGGGGCGAGTATGTTCTTGTAATTGCTGGAAAAGACAGAAATGAGCTTAAAGAGGAAGCACAGGCACAGTGGCTTACTATGTCTGAGCAGGAACACGTTGATATGTATATAGCACAGGGACTTGATAAAAAAGAGGCTATGAAGGCAGCAGCCAGGGACAGGGGCGTATCTAAGAGGGATATATATAATAAGCTTCTGGGAAATTAGTTCTTAAAAGAAAAAATGTTACACAAATGTTAAAAACTTATATAAAAGAGTGATTAAAAGAGAGTCTTAGCTAAAATAAATTTAAGAGTAAATTTTAAAATTATAGGTGGAGTGGTACAAATCCCCTTCTTTGTCAGATAATATTTCTGGTAAGGAAGGGGATTTCTTATCTTCTAATCTTCTATTGTATGTTCATTGATAATTGCCTTAATGGCCTTATAAAGGTAAGGCTTGAGCCTGTCAATATCAGCTGGTTCTTTGTAAAGGATTGAGCTGTAGCATGTTGAGCTTATAAGCTCAACAATCATAAACAGCATAATCTCGGGCTCGTTGAGGTTAAGACCAGAGTCTTCAAGCATTTCATAGTAGATATCTTTAAAATTAATGTCGTCATCAGCGACATTGGTTGTAAGAGCCTCTTTAAATATTCCCCACGACAGGTTCTTTGATATAAATGTAAGAAGTGTCTGGTTGGTGTTAAGCACATTAATTATGTTGTCAGCAATAAATATAATCTCCTCGGTAAATGTAATTGTAAACGAATGGTCACTAATCTGCTGTTCTTTTATATGAAGCTCTAATGCATTCACTGCATTTTTAAAGAGCTTGCTTGCCTCGTGAGAAATGAGTTTATTTCTTATATCATATTTATCTTTGAAATACAGATAAAAAGTTCCCTTGGCAATTCCAGCTTTCTGAGAAATCTCGGCAATTGATGTCTTGGAAACACCCTGCGTTGTAAAGAGCTTAAAAGCTGTATCTAAGAGGGAAGTCCTTTTCTGTTGTTTGTTGTTCTCAAGTTTTCCCATAAAATCTCCAATCTAATGCAGGCATAAATAACATTATTTATGCGGTTATAAATGACGTATTATGTACTTCATTTATCAGATGCAAATATTTTGTCAATAAATTCAAGTTTAATATTAGTTATTCTGTCAATTAATATTCTACCATATTGAAAATAAAAAATCTATAAAAAAATGACTTTTAGTCATTTTGAGTATTGACTATCGGTCATTTTGTGCTAGAATAACACTTGCAAAGAAAATGACCAGAAGTCATATTTGAGAGATGACGGTCATATGTATTGAATTGATAATAAATGTAATTAATTAAGAGAGTTATTAATTATTAAGAGGTTATCAGTCCAATCAAAGTAAAATTACGTCGCAGACGTAGAAATGAGGCGAGTTATGGAAAAGTTTGGAAAAGTAATTGTTAAACTCAGAATTCCAATTCTTATTCTGAGTTTCCTGCTTCTTATTCCATCTGCAATCGGATACTTTAATACAAGAGTTAATTACGATATTCTGTATTATCTTCCGAATGAGATAGAAACTATGCAGGGTCAGGACATTCTTATGGATGACTTCAATAAGGGTGCATACGCGATGGTCGTTGTCCAGAATATGGATACCAAGTCTACTGACAGACTTATTAAGAAGGTAGAGAATGTAGACCACGTTGCACAGGTTATTTCTTACACAGGAATAGTTGGTGAAGATGTTCCATCTGAGATTGTCCCATCAAAATTCAGAAAGTATTTCGAGAATGACAGCACAGATACAACTTTATTTGCAATATTCTTCGATAATACAACTTCAAGTGATGATACTATGAATGCTATCACACAGATAAGAGAGAAGACAGAGGGTCAGGCGTTTATAAGTGGTATGTCAGCTGTAGTTACGGATACTAAGAATCTTTCGGAGAAAGAGACACCACTTTATGTACTTATAGCAGTAGTTCTTGTATGTATCGTGCTTGCTATATTTATGGATTCATTTCTTGTACCAGTATTTTTTATGATAAGTATAGGAATGGCAATTGTATACAACTTGGGTTCTAACATTTTATTAGGTGAGGTTTCATATATAACTAAAGCTCTTGCGGCTGTACTTCAGTTAGGTGTTACACTGGATTATTCGATCTTCTTATGGCACAGCTACAAGGAAATGAAGGAAATATATCCGGATGACCACAAGGAAGCGATGGCAGTTGCCATTGGTAATACACTTACATCCGTAGTTGGTTCTTCTATAACAACAGTTGCAGGTTTCATTGCACTTTGCTTTATGAGCTTCACACTTGGTCTTGACCTTGGTATCGTTATGGCAAAGGGTGTTGTATTCGGTGTTATCGGTTGTGTAACAATCCTTCCATCATTGATACTTACATTTGACAGGGCATTAGAGAAGACAATGCATCGTGAGATTATGCCAAACTTCGATAAGCTTGCTACATTTATAGTAAACCACTCATGGATATTTGTAATTGTCTTTGTTGTATTATTAGGACCTGCTATATATGGACAGAATCATACATCAGTATATTATGATTTGTCTGATACACTTCCAGATGACCTTGCTTGCTCACAGGCTAATAAGAAGCTGGAAGAAAACTTTGATATGAATTCAATCTATATGATACTTGCTGACTCTAGTATGTCTACAGATACAGCTAACGAAATGCTTGATAAGTTAGGTGATGTAGACGGTGTACAGTTCGCACTCGGACTTGACACAGCACTTAAGTCTGGTATTCCACAGGAATTCTTACCGGCTAAGACAGTATCAGAGCTTAAGGGTGAAGATTATCAGATAATGATGATTGCTACAGATTACAAAATAGCATCAGATGAAATTAACAATCAGATTAGTAAGGTGAATGATATTGTAAAGTCTTACGATTCTAAGGCAATGGTAGTTGGCGAAGCTCCTTGTACCAAGGATCTTATCACTATAACAGATAAGGACTTTAAGACAGTCAGTGCGGTATCGATAGTAGCTATATTTGTTATTATCCTGTTAGTACTTAAATCAATATCGCTTCCAATTATACTTGTTTCAGCAATCGAATTTGCTATCTTTGTTAATATGGGTATTCCATATTTTACGCATACACAGATACCATTTATTGCATCAGTAGTTATCGGTACTATCCAGCTTGGTGCAACAGTCGATTATGCTATTCTTATGACAACAAGATATAAGAAGGAAAGAAGTCAGGGATACGCTAAGAAGGAAGCAATTCAGATAGCTCTTTCAACATCAATACCATCAATTATTGTTAGTGCACTTGGTTTCTTTGCCGCAACATTTGGTGTTGGATGTATAGCTTCAGTTGATATGATTGGTTCGCTTTGTACACTTATGGCACGTGGTGCAATTATAAGTATGTTCGTAGTTATCTTCATACTTCCATCATTGTTTGTATTATGTGATAAGCTCATTATCAATACAAGTATAGGATTTAAGCCTAAGAAGAATCAGGATATGTAATCAGGAATATATATGAATGGGTCAAAGATGCATATTTCGTAACAGATATAAGAATATATCAGGAAGTAAGAAAATGGAGGAATAGTTATGGTTAAGAAGACTTTATTTAAATATAGTTCAGTATTATTAAGTGTTGTTCTTATTGCTTCAACACTTACAGGCTGTGGCACTAGCACAGCATATAATCAGACAGGCAGTGAGGTTGCAATAAGCAGTGAGGCTGCTTCTAATACAGAGAATATTATAACAAATGCTATTAAGAACGAGCTTTCAATATCAAATACAAGTACATTAAAGACAAATACAAGAGACGAGATGGTATATGTATTTGATAAGGCAGACGGAACTCAGGATCACGTTCTTGTAACAGAAAAGGTTACTGATTCTAAGGGCGAAACAACAACTAACCAGAGCACATCTGATAAGACTGCTCCTGTTTCAATAAAGGTTACTTACAAGTTAAATGGTGTTGAAACTAAGCCAGAAGATATGATTGGCAAGAGTGGTAAGGTTACTATCAGATATGACTATACTAACAATGAGAAGAAGAATATAACAGTTAATGGAAAGTCACAGATAGCTTATGTTCCATTTACTATGATTACAGGAACACTTCTTCCAACAGATAAGTTCAGTAATGTAGAAGTTACTAACGGCAAGGTAAGCAAGGTTGGCGATAATATCATTGCACTTGGTATGGCTATGCCAGGCTTAAAGGATACTTTAAACCTTAAGTTTGATGGTGAAAGCCTTGATATGGATATTCCAGAATACTTTGAAATATCAGCAGATGTAGAGGATTTCGAGCTTGATATGTCTATGTCAGTTGCTACAACAAGCACACTTAATGATATAGATACAGATGATTTCTCACTTGCTAAGCTTGAAGATAAGATGAATGAGCTTCAGTCAGCAGCTGACCAGCTTACAGATGGAACAGTTACTCTCCAGAATGGTACACAGACACTTTCTGACAGTATTCCAGCACTTACAGATGGCGTGAACCAGTTAAATGATGGTGCAAGCCAGCTTAAAGATGGTATCTATGCTTATACAGATGGTGCTACAGCTCTGGCAGCAGGTGCAGGACAGCTTAAGGATGGTATCAGTGCATACACAGCAGGAGCTAACCAGCTTGGTGCAGGTGCAGGACAGTTACAGTCAGGTTTAAAGACTTATACTGATGGTGTAGGAGCACTTAATGCAGGTTCAGGCACATTACAGAGTGGTCTTTCAACATATACAGGCGGTGTTGCCAGTGCGGCAGCAGGTGCAGGACAGTTACAGTCAGGTTTAAAGGCTTATACAGATGGTGTTGCTAGTGCAGAGGCAGGAGCTTCACAATTAAATGAAGGAATAAAGAGCATTAAGACAGCACTTATTGGAAATGTTGTTAAGGAACTTGCAGCTAATTCAACAGCTTATAAGATGAATTCTGTAGCAGACTCAACAGGAAAGACTGTTATGGAGCAGGCAACTGATTTACAGAAATTAGGAACAGCATTAGGCCTTAGTGATGTAACTATAGCAACAGACCTTAGTGATCTGGGCAAGAAGAGCAGTAGTGAGGCAGCAACAGATATATCGACTTATTTTGTAAAGTATCTTACAGCTTATACAACTAATATAATAACAGAGACATATACAGAAGCTGTGACAAGCGGTAAGCCATATACTCCACAGGTATCACAGGCTGGTTCAAAGGATTATGTATATGCTAACCAGTTAGGACTTCTTATTAAAGCCGCTGGTAATATAGGTGCTTCAAGTGCATTAGATGCAGTTGTCAGCAATCTTAGCAATAATGAAACAATTAATGCAGCATTAAAGCAGCTTACAGATGGAAGCCAGTCATTAACAGACGGACTTGGTGAACTTGTTCAGAATAACGATACACTTAACGCAGGTGCATCACAGCTTAATGCAGGACTTGCACAGCTTAGTGGTAACAATGATACACTTAATGGTGGTATAGCACAGATAAGCACAGGACTTGCACAGCTTAGCGATAACAATGATACACTTAATGGTGGTATAGCACAGATAAGCGCAGGACTTGCACAGCTTAATGGTAACAATGATACACTTAACGGTGGTATTGAACAGATTGCAGGCGGTTTCAGCACACTTAATTCTAACAATGAAGCTTTAAGAAGTGGTTCTACACAGCTCGCTGATGGAACATCAACACTTAAGTCATCTTCTGTAACTTTAGCAGATGGTGTAACACAGCTTAATGATGGTGCTATAACACTTAAAGATGGTATGGCAGAATTCAATGAGACAGGTATTAAAGCTATTACAAGTCTTGTTGGTGATGATGCTGATACAGCAGTAGATACAATCAAGGAAGTAATCAAGCTTGGTCAGAATTACAACACATTCCTTGGTAAGTCAGATGGTAAGGATAATTCAGTAACGTTTATATATAAGACAGCTGAATTAACTAAATAAGCTTACTTTTCCAAAACTCTCATATATAAATTATGCCGGCCCGGTCGGCGGAAAGATTAATAATCTTTCAAAAAACCCCACAGAAATTCATATCTGTGGGGTTTTTGCTATGCAGACAGTGCGTTAAAGGTTACGCAGCTGCGACAGTATAGTTATATGTTAATATAATTCCATAATTATTTTGAATGTTATGATATGCTTTTAAAATAATCTTCAAGCCTTGTAAATGTCTTAATAAGTACAGCTGCTTCATCTTCGCTTAAATCGCCAGTGATATGTTTAATCATATCCTGATGAAATTTCATATGGTGATTGTATGCCGCATTACCCTTTGGTGTGAGAGAAGCATATACGACACGGCGGTCTTCCTCACTTCTTGTTCTTATTACATATCCCTTTTTAACAAGTCCGTTAATGCCGACTGTAAGAGTTCCCATAGTCACGCCTAAGGCCTTTGATATTGTTCCCATAGTGCGTGGCTCTTTAATTCCGATAGCTTCAATTATGTGCATATCAGTAACTGTGATGTCAGAAAATTCATCTGTAATTAAAGCCTTTTCTTCAATGTTCATTATATCATTGAATAAAGTTACTAAAATAGAGTTCAATGATTCGTAAATGTCCATAGGTATTACTTTCCTCGCTTCAAAATATTTTTAATTATACAATGAAATGGCGTGTTAATGCAACAAAATACTGCGGTATTTGTGAGTTAATGCGTTAAATACAATTTGCAATTTTATAGGATAAGTAGTATCATTAAATGGAGTATTATTTTGACAATATAGAGCAATAAAAGTACAGGTTATTGCTATAAAATATTACTTAATATCAGGTTTAAAGTTTAATGATAGATGGAGGCACATATGAAGTTCATAGCAATTGGCGAATTGATGTTAAGATTATCACCACCTAACTATGAGAAGATAGTTACAACCCACAATTTCATCGTTAATTATGGTGGAGCAGAGGCGAATGTAGCAGTTTCCTTAGCTAACCTTGGTGTAGATTCAACATTTTTTACAGTATTACCTAACACAGACCTTGGTAAGTCTTGTATCAACTACCTTAAGGCTAATGATGTACACACTAAGCACATTATCAAGTCTGACGGGAGAATGGGACTTTATTACCTTGAAGAAGGTGTTTCAGTAAGACCTTCACAGGTAATATATGATAGAGGAAGTTCAGCATTTGCTGAATATGATTATAAGGATGTAGATTTTGAGAACATCTTAAAGGATTATGACTGGTTACATTTAAGCGGCATCACACCAGCTCTTTCATATAACTGCCGTCGTCTTATAGATAAGGCTATCAAGGCAGCTAAGAAGCTTGGACTTACAGTAAGCTTTGATCCTAATTTCAGAAGTACATTATGGTCTTTTGAAACTGCAAGGGATGTACTCAGCAGATATCTTCCATATGTAGATGTACTTATAGGTATTGAGCCTATCCATGTATACAATGCAGATGGTACAGATGTTAAGGATGGTCTTACTATGGATCCATCATTTGAGGATATGGACAGAGTGTTTAAGGCTATTGATGAGCAGTACCATATGAAGGCAATTGCAAGAACAGTACGTTATGTTCATTCAGGAAGTAATAACTCTCTTAAGGCTTTCTACTATGCTGACGGAAAGACTTACGAAAGCAAGACACTCAACTTTGAGATTGTTGACCGTGTTGGTGGTGGAGATGCATTCTCTTCTGGTCTTATCTATGCTCTTATGCAGAATGACTGGAAGCACGAAGATATCGTCAACTTCGCAGTAGCTTCTTCAGTAATGAAGCACGCTATCCGCGGCGATACTAACATCACAAGCGTTGGCCAGATTAAGAGGCTTATGAATAATGCTTCATTTGATGTGCAGAGATAATGAGCGCAGGTCATTAGTCATACAGAAGGAAGGTCTAAGGAAAATCAAGTACTTGAATAATGATTTTCCCTAGACCTTCTTCATATGAGATTAATAACAGATAGATTATGGTTAATACACCGGAGGATATATGAAAAAGATAAAAGAACTTATGCCGGAGGCATATGATTTTAATGGAAAGCTTTCACTAAAACAGGCGATACCGCTTGGACTTCAGCACGTTATGGCAATGTTTGTAGGAAATCTTACACCATTGCTTATTATTACAGGAGCCTGTGGTATTGGTGCAGGAAGTGAGTATGCATCTATTCAGGTTGCACTTTTACAGAATGCTATGATTATAGCTGGTATTGTAACGCTTATACAGTTATTTTCAGTAGGACCTGTTGGAGGAAAGGTGCCTATTATTATGGGTACGAGCTCTGGATTTATCGGAGTGTTCAGCAGTATAACAAAGGTTATGGGTGGCGGAATATTAGCCTATGGTGCTATTATGGGCGCTTCCATTATAGGTGGTCTTTTTGAAACTGTGCTTGGTGCATTTATTAAGCCGTTAAGAAGATTTTTCCCATCAGTTGTAACAGGAACGGTTGTGCTTTCTATTGGATTGTCACTTATTTCAGTTGGTATTAATTCATTCGGTGGTGGAAATGGAGCTAAGGACTTTGGCTCACTAGAGAATCTGTTTCTGGCGTTTGTTGTGCTTGTTGTTATATTATTCGTTAAGCACTGGACAAAGGGATATCTTAGTTCATCATCTATACTCATTGGAATTATAGTTGGTTATATTGTAGCAGCTATTATGGGCTGTGTGCTTCCACATACAGCGGTTACTGCTGATGGAGTTGAATATACTAAGTCATGGGTACTCAACTGGAATAAGGTTGCAGAAGCTAAGTGGATTGCGATTCCTAAGTTCATGCCAGTTAAGCCAGTGTTTGACTTAAGAGCAATACTTCCTGTGCTTGTTATGTTCGTTGTAACAGCAGTAGAAACTGTTGGAGATATATCAGGTGTTATGGTCGGTGGAGTAGGAAGAGAAGCGACAGATAAAGAACTTTCAGGCGGAGTTATGTGTGATGGTTTAGGTTCATCGCTTGCAGCACTTTTCGGTGTGCTTCCTAATACATCATTCAGCCAGAATGTTGGTCTTGTTGCAATGACTAAGGTTGTTAACAGAATTGCACTTGCATCTGGTGCTGTATTCCTTATATTATGTGGTCTTATTCCTAAGCTTGGAGCCTTAATATCAATCATGCCACAGTCAGTACTTGGTGGTGCGGCAGTTATGATGTTCTCATCAATTATTGTAAGTGGTATCCAGCTTATCACTAAGGAGCCGCTTGATGCAAGAAGGCTTTCTATTGTATCGGTTGCACTTGGTGTAGGCTATGGTATGGGTGTAAGTCCTGCAATCCTTGCACATACACCACAGGCTGTACAGCTTATGTTTGGTGAGTCTGGTATTGTTCCAGCAGCATTTGTAGCGATATTACTTAATATAATTCTTCCTAAGGATAAAGCTGAGGAAACAGTTAAAGAAGTTGTTTCAGAAGAAGCAGCAACAATAAAGGAAAAGGCTGTAACTAAATAAGGTACAGCAATTAGCGAGGATACCGGGAAAGACGAATAAGGTCATCAGGAGTATCAATATCAAATAATTCATATTCATCCTGTGCAGGAACTAAAATAACCTGTGCAGGATGTTTTTTTGCAATAAAACCGCCACCCTTGCCCTGTGGAAGTGTAAGAAGCTCATTATAATAGCACGCAGGAAATATTACTGGTGCACCTGCGTTTTCGTTGAAAGCAAGCCGGCATATCTTATTATTATTGTTATTATTATTAGAATAATCATTATTGGCATTGCTGGATTTATCTGTGCTGTTACAAGCAAAATAACTGCTGTTGTAGTAAATAAATAAAAGGCACAGCAGCTGAAGGCTTGTCTTAGTGATAAGCGGCTGGTCTGATGGAAGAAATAATATCCCTTGGGTGCAGCAGCTTTTGTGTCTGTTAGTTTCCTTTAGAATACGTGAAACACCAAGACGTACCATATCATTTCTGTAAGGCATATTGTGTTTAATGCAATGTATATGTTCCCGTTCACATATCTGTACAAGCTCATCATGACGGGTTACGGCAAGAGTTTTACCAAAGCTTACAAAGTGGCTTATATTTATCGCATTTTCAAAGAGAGTGTTGTTGTTGAAGGAGGCTAAAAGCTTGTTGGTACCGAATCTTTTTGACATACCGGATGCCATAATAATGCACGAAATAGAGCTGAAGGTATTATCAATATCGATTAAAAGTACATCAGATCTGCTTTTAATACTGTCAAGAAATTCTGTGGATTGTTTTCTGATGACCGCTAATACGCGTGAGTTATCAAGAAGACTTTTAATGTTCTCCTGAAAAGGGATACAGGAGCTTTCCAGATAACCAAGCTCGTCAATAACAAATACACTATCAGCAGAGGTCATAAGATGCTTCATAATGGCAGGACAGGCGCAGTTAATAAAGCCATCCTCTACGGAGGTCATGTTGTTGCCTTTTTTAGGGGAAACAGGAGTGAGTGTACGTGGTCTGCCAATCACATATTCTTTTCCATCATCTATAAGATTAGATTTAATAACAACTTCTGGTGTGTCTGTTCTGCGGCTTAGCAGATAATTGAAAAAATCAGACATATCCATAGTTTCTTCAATCTGGTTTAAAATGTTGTTTAACAGATATGATTTGCCACTTCCCCGGTCTCCCGTAATAAAAAGATGTTTTTTATCTGACATCTTAAAAAATGTAATTACAGCCAAAGCATCTAAATAACAATTATCCATAGAATAAATAAGTCACCTCGTTTCACTAAATGATTTTATAACGTATGTGTGTCTGGTGAGAATAGACATTTATACGCAGTATAGGTATAGGTCTATAATGCCACAACTACGCGGTGGGTTTTATGGTTAATGTCAGTACATTCAATGACATTAATATTATCATATATAAGAGACATCTTTTCATTAATAATATCAAGAGAGTCTGTATGTGTATTAATGGTGCTAAGGATTGTCCCAGACTTCATAAGAAGTATATTATCGCAGTATTCTAAAGCAAGCTCAGGGCTGTGAATACACATTAGGGCGCATCTGCCATCGGATACAATACTTCTTATGTGCTGCATAAGAAGATGACGGTTAGAAAAATCAAGTGCACTATCCGGTTCATCGAGAAGAAGCAGTGGGGAAGCCTCTATTATGGTGCGTGCCAGAATACATAACTGCTTCTGCCCTTCGCTTAAAGCTAAGAAGTCTGATTCGTATAAACCCTTAAGTCCAACCATATCAATAGCTTTATCCACACGCCTGAGCATATCTGTGGTGTAGCCTCCAAGTATGTGCATATGAGGATTGAAGCCAAGCAGACATACATCCCTGACGGTCATGCTTATAGTAAGATTGTTTCTTTGGGGAATGTAGCTTATGAGCTGTGCCTTTTTTTTAACAGAGAGGTTTTCAAGTAAGTGTTCATTAAGCTGACATTTTCCGTTGTGTTTTATAAGTCCCATGATGGCCTTAATAAGAGAGGTTTTACCACAGCCGTTATTGCCAATAACAGCATTAAGCTGTCCAGGCATAAGGTCAAAGCTTACGTTATCAACCGCACAGGTGCTGCCGTAATATACTGATATTCCGTCTGCGGAAAATGTATTATTGAATAAATCGGACATCATAACGCCTCCTTTTTATTAGCTCTGATAAGCAGAATGATAAGCAGTGGAGCACCAAGAAGTGAGGTAAATATACTGACTGGCAGCTCTGATGGGGATACACTTCTTGCCAGTATATCAGCAAGTGTCAGTAAAATAGCTCCTGTGAAGCCACTTGTTATGTATGTAAATATGTCATTACGCTTTGTAAGAAGTCTGGCAATATGAGGTGCGATAAGTCCGATAAAGCTTATAAGCCCCGTAACACATATTATTGATGATACGATAAGAGTAGCAAGCATTAATATAATAAAACGCAGACTTGTCACATTTACACCTAGTGATACGGCTTCTTCCTCGCTTGTAGAAAGAATGAGAACCTGTCGGTATAACAAAGCTATTACAATAAATCCGGCAAGTGTTGTGAAGAAGGGAATAGCAAGGCTGTCCCTTGAAATACCATTAAGGCTTCCCATAATCCAGTATTCGATTGAAGCAAGCTGTTTTTCGGGATCTGCAGCAAGCTTTAGAAACATAAGTATAGTCTGTGCCACAGAATGAATAGCTATACCGGCAAGCACGATTGTATAACTGTTTCTGCCAGGGACAAGATAAGCCGTAAGCAGAGTTATTATGAGTGCTGTAACAGCTCCGATAAAAGCAGATATGGAGATGACTGGAACAGAAGCAGAAACTGCGACTATTGCAAGAGCAGCACCGGCACTTGCACCGGAGGAAACGCCAACGATATCGGGAGAAGCCAGAGGGTTTTTAAATATAAGCTGATATATATAACCTGATATTGAAAGCCCAAAACCACCTATAACACCCATAAGGGCGCGGGGAAGCCTGAGCCTTTTAAAGACCATAATAGACATAGTATCACCAGACAGTAAGCTCTTTAATGTGAGTGGATACTGTCCGGTAATGACAGACCATACAAGTACCGCCAGAAGAAGCAGTACCTGTATGACTGATAAAAGTATAATTTTGTTCCGGTAATTAGAAGTATTTTTGAACATAAATCATCCTTATTTAGCAGGTGTGAATCCATAAAAGCTTTCATAGAATTTAGTTACACATTCTTCATAGAAATCATTAGTAACCTTTTCTGGGTGAAGAACAGAGGCAATATATATGCTTCCTAAGAAGCTTGCTGGTACAGGTGAATCCCATGCTTCTATATCACCAGGAAGTTTTACAACCTTTTTATTCTTAACAGCATTGCAGTCTGCAAGATTAGCATCATTTATAACGTCATCTACTGAGTAAGTTGCATCGGCAGCTATTATAATGTAATCAGGGTTCCAGGCAAGAAGCTGTTCATATGAAACATTTGCCCAGTAAGTATCTGTAAGCTCAGAGGCTGCATTCTTTCCGCCTGCATTGCTAAGTAATGTGTTCTGATACATCTTGCTTCCGGCTGTTGAAAGAACAGAGCTGTTGCCCGCAAGATATACTAAAGGAGTGCTCTCACCTGCAAGCTTGGCTTTATTATCAGCTAAAAATGTATCGATAGAATTGTTAAGTGCATCAGAGCGTCCGATTGTGTTAGTTATTTTACCAACAAGTGTTATACATTCCTTAAGGAGCGTTGCATCCTCAGGATTAACAACAACAGCCTTGATACCAAGACCTTCAAGTGTATCTGCAGCTTTTTTTAACTTCATAGGAAGGAATACAACATCAGGTGCTGCTGCAACACAGGCTTCTGTGTTGAATTCCTTAGCTGTTCCCATATTAGGGAGACTTACAATGGATGGAGCTGCAAGCTTATAGATGTTTCGTGTATTAGCCTTAGCTTCGATTCCCACAAGCTTATCCTTTAATCCAAGTGCAAGGAGAAGACTTGTAGAGATATAGTAAGATGAAGCAATCTTTTCAGGTGCTTTTTCAAAAGTTACTGTTCGTCCTGCCTGGTCGGTAACAGTAAGAGGGTAGCTTGTGCTTACCTCGTTGAATTGTGACATGACATCAAAGGCTGATGTTGAAGCAGCCTGTGTAGTACTGTCGTTTGCAGCAGAACTGCCACATGCTACAGTTGATATAAGCATGAGCACTGCAAGGACTAAAGCAGTTAATCTTTTAAAATTCTTCATATTTATCCTCATTTCTACTTTATTTTTACACATTTTTTATGTTGGCCAGAATATATCTGACAGCAACAGTTAAAAGAAGTGCGCGAATGAATTTTATCAGATTGACAAGGCTTTTACAAGTCAGTATAGTTATATTATGATGTAATTAAGAAACGGTCAGGAAAAAGGTTAAAGGTTGTTTAAAGCTGCACAGCAGGACTTTTATTTCTGGCATAAGTATGATCAAAATGAGGAGTTTTTATGCTTAATATACAGAATTATAAGAAAGTAGAAAGTATTGAAGAGGCCTACGAGCTTAACCAGAAGAAGGCTAACAGAATTGTCGGCGGCATGATGTGGATGCGTATGGGTGATAACAGGATCAATACCGCGATTGATATGTCCGGATTGGGACTAGATAAGATTGAAGAGACAGATGAAGAATTTAAGATTGGATGTATGACATCACTAAGACAGTTGGAAAACCATAAGGGGTTTAATGAGTATACGAATGGCTGCGCTAAGGAAGCACTAAGGCATATTGTTGGCGTGCAGTTTAGAAATCTTGCAACAGTTGGTGGAAGCATATATGGAAGATATGGATTTTCTGATGTTCTTACATTATTAATTGGACTTGATTCATACGTTGAATTATATAAGGGTGGAATAGTTTCCCTAAAGGAGTATGCGGCAAAAAGCTATGACAGGGATATTATTGTAAGCATTATAGTTAAGAAAAAGCCAGTCAAGATGTTTTATGAGGCAGTAAGAATAACAGAAACAGACCTTCCGGTTCTTACCTGTGCTGGCGTGGGCTTTAGTGGTGCAGGTGAATATAATATATGCATAGGTGCAAGACCGGGAAGAGCTGTTGTTGTAGAAGATAAGGAAGGTATTCTTAAGGGCGTAGTAAATGATGAAACTATAGAGAGCTTCGCCAGATATGTAAGGGAAAATGTTTCTACAGAGAGTAATATGCGTGGAAGTGCTGAATACAGAAGCCATCTGGCACAAGAGCTTACCAAGAGAGCATTAAGGGCTGTAAATTATTAATAATTAGTTATTGATTATTAATAGCTGATGTATTATTTATATATAAATGTTAATATATAGATTTGTTTATATATCGATTTATTAGTGTATGGATTGGAGAATATATGTTAGTAGATATTAAGTTAAATGGAAAGTCGGTCAAAGCAGATGTGGCCTGCGATATGACTCTTTATGATTTCGTGAGGGAGCATGGCTGTTATAGTGTAAAATGTGGCTGTGAGACTTCTAACTGCGGACTGTGTACGGTATTTCTTAACGATAAACCAGTGCTTTCATGTTCGGTTCTTGCTGTAAGAGCAGATAAATGCAGCGTTACAACGCTTGAAGGTTTACAGGAGGAGGCCGCAGAATTCGTTACATTTATAGCTGACCAGGGGGCAGAGCAGTGTGGCTTCTGTAATCCGGGCTTTGTTATGAATGCTATTGCACTCTTTAGGGAGAATCCTTATCCTGATGAAGATGAGATAAAGGAGTTTCTTTCAGGAAATCTGTGCAGATGTTCAGGGTATGAAGGCCAGTTAAGAGGAATTCTGGATTACCTCAGGGTAAAAAAGGCTAAGGAAGCCAGTGTGGAAAATAAAGAAAATATAGCAGAGGAGGTGAAGTAATGAAGTCGGTTAATAAAGCGGTAAGAAAAAAGGATGCAATGGAGCTGCTTCTTGGAAAGCCAGTATATACAGATGATATTGCACCAAAGGATTGTCTTGTTGTAAAGCTTCTGCGTTCACCATATGCCAACGCATATGTTAAGAGCATTAATACAGATATTGCAATGAAGGTACCCGGAATAGAGGCAATATATACATATAAGGATGTTGACCAGAATATGAAGCGTTTTACCTGTGCCGGTCAGACGTATCCTGAGCCAAGTCCTTATGACAGGCTTATTCTTGATAAACATGTAAGATTCATAGGTGATCCGGTTGCGATTGTTGCGGGAGTGGATGAGCGCTGTGTTGATAAGGCAATGAAGCTTATTAAGGCAGAGTATGAGGTACTTGAGCCAGTGCTTGACTTTACAAAGGCAAAGGATAATGAGATACTTGTTCATCCGGAGGATAACTGGGAAGCAATGTGTCCTGTCGGAGCTGATAATAAAAGAAATCTATGTGCACATGATGAGTGCAGTAATGGTGATATAGATAGGGTGCTTGAGAGCTGTGATATTGTAATTGACAGGACATATCATACAAAGGCATGCCAGCAGAGTATGATGGAGACCTTCAGGACATTCTGTACAATCGATACTTATGGAAGACTTCATGTTGTAAGCTCTACACAGATAGTATTTCATTGCAGAAGAATCATATCACACGCACTTGGAATATCTCCATCAAAGATACGTGTTACAAAGCCTAGAATAGGTGGTGGTTTTGGCGCAAAGCAGACCTCAGTTTCAGAAATATATCCGGCATTTGTTACATGGAAGACTAAGAAGCCAGCTATGATTATATTCTCAAGGGAAGAATCATTGTCAGCTTCATCTCCAAGACACGAGATGCAGATGCATGTAAGGCTTGGTGCAACTAAGGATGGTATCGTAAAAGGAATAGATTTATATACTCTGTCTAACACAGGAGCTTATGGGGAGCATGGACCAACGACAGTAGGTCTTTCAGGACACAAGTCAATACCGTTATATGGAAAGGCAGAGGCATTCCGTTTTGTAAGTGATGTTGTATACACGAATGTTATGTCAGCAGGAGCGTACAGAGGTTATGGTGCCACACAGGGGCTTTTTGCTGTTGAATCTGCTGTAAATGAGCTTGCTGATAAGCTGCATATGGATCCTTTTGAAATAAGATTTAAAAACATAGTTAAGGAGGGCGATGTAATGCCTGCTTACTATGGTCAGGTCAATACAAGCTGTGCACTTGACAGATGCTTAGAAAAGGTTAAAGAGATGATTAAATGGGATGAGAAGTATCCTATGAGAAAGATATCTGATACGAAGGCACGTTTTGTCGGAATGGGCATGGCTATGCAGGGCTCTGGTATATCAGGTGTGGATGTGGGAAGTGCCACACTTAAGCTTAATGATGAGGGCGTGTATACAATGAATATCGGTGCTGCTGATATGGGAACAGGCTGTGATACAATACTTGCACAGATTGCTGCGGAGGTGCTTGAGTGCAGTACTGATGACATAAGTGTATTCGGTGCTGATACTGATATATCACCTTATGATTCAGGCTCATATGCATCAAGTACAACATATGTTACTGGAAAGGCAGTTGAGAACTGTGCCTTAGAGCTAAGAAGCAGAATCGAAAAGCTTGGAGCTAAGCTTATAGGCTGTGATAAGAGTGAGGTTACATTTGACGGAAGCTGTGTAAGCTGTGAGGCTGGAGAGCACAATGGTGCATCAGTAAGTCTTTGCGATATCGCAACAGCTTCAATGTGCGGCAATGATATGGCACTTTCTGTTACTAATACACATACATCACCTATTTCACCACCACCATTTATGGTAGGTGCAGCTGAGGTTGAAGTTGACCTTGTTACAGGCGAAAGCAGGGTTGTAGAATATGATGCATGCGTTGACTGTGGAACACCGGTTAATCCTAATCTTGCAAGAGTACAGGCAGAAGGCGGAATACTTCAGGGAATTGGTATGGCAATGTCTGAAAATATCACATATTCTGATAAGGGAAAGCTTTATGAGAACTCATTCCTGCAATATAAGATACCATCAAGGATGGATATTGGACATATTAATGTTGAGTTTGAAAGCAGCTTCGAGGATGCTGGACCATTTGGTGCTAAGTCAATAGGAGAGGTTGTAATAAATACACCACTTCCGGCTGTGACAGATGCACTAAGCCACGCAGCAGGAAAGCGGTTCTATGAGCTGCCTATAACACCAGAGCAGATTGCTATGGCGAGGGCAGAGAATAATTAGGATTATAACACAGATAAGATAAAAAATAAGACGGCACGATTTATTTCTGGATAAAGGGGAATAGTCGTGCTGTTTTTTATGTTTATAAATAAAGTAAAAGCTTGAAGAAATGGACAAAATGAGTGAAAATAGTTTTGAAGAAACAGTCATAATGAGCAAAAATAATCTTGAAGAAACGGACAAAATACGCTAAAACAACTTTGAAGAAATGGGCAAAATGAGTGAAAATAATCTTGAAGAAACGGTCAAAATAAGAGATAATAATATTGAAGAAAGTTATATTATAATATGTATTATATAAAGAAATCAGGGGTGCTTTTAGCACGGTAAAGAATAATGACAATGATATAGTATAGTTCTGAAAGGGGAAGACTATGAATTTTAAAAGAAAAGTATATAGTAGATTGTTAGAATGGAAGGAAAAGTATTCGGATAAATATGCGGTGTTGTTAGAGGGGGCGAGACGAGTTGGTAAGTCTACAATCGCCCAAAGCTTTGGAGAAAATGAATATGACTCGTGTATTCTTATTGATTTTTCAAAAGCAACAGCTAATATATTGGAGTGTTTTGATGATATAGCAAATCTAAATATATTTTTTTTAAGATTGCAGGCGGAAACAGGTATAACATTATATGAGCATAAATCGCTGATTATATTTGATGAAGTCCAGCTATTCCCGAAAGCAAGACAGGCAATAAAACATCTTGTTGCAGATGGAAGATACAGTTATCTGGAAACTGGTTCCCTAATATCCATAAAGAAAAATGTAAAGGATATTTTAATTCCATCGGAGGAAATGAAAATACAGGTGTATCCAATGGATTATCAGGAGTTCTGTGATGCAACGGGGGGAAACTATGAACTTCTTTGTCAGATATACAATACAGGTAAGGCTATTGGACAGCCAACTAATCGTAAACTGATGAGAGATTTAAGAATATATATGGCAGTAGGTGGTATGCCTCAGGCAGTTGAAGCTTATATAGAGGGTAAGAATTTCTCGGAAATTGATATGGTCAAAAGACAGATTATATCATTGTATGAAGAAGATTTTAAAAAGATTGATGGTTCTGGAAGAATCTCTGCGTTATATCACTCAATTCCGGCACAACTTGCAAAGGATTCAAAAAAATACAGGATTACTGCGGCAATAGGAAAGAAGAATAATTCAAAAACAGAAGAATTATTGTATGAGCTGATTGATTCAAAGACTGTCTTACCTTGTTATAATTCAACTGATCCAAGGGTAAGCCTGACAGATACAAAGGACTTTGACAGTTATAAATTGTATCTGTCGGATACTGGATTATTTATTACATTAATGTTTATAGACCGTCCAGTCACAGAAAATAATGTATATGCGAAGCTGCTTTCTGATAAGCTGCCAGCTAATCTTGGCTATTTATATGAGAATCTTATTGCACAGATGATTACAGCAGCGGGAAGGGAACTTTATTATCACACTTGGGAAAAAGACAAAAGCACACATTATTATGAGGTTGACTTTCTGATTTCTGAGGGAAGTAAAGTAAATGCCTTTGAAATTAAGTCATCAGGGGCAGGAAAGCACGAATCTATAAAACAGTTTTATAAAAAATTTTCAAAGAATGTAAGTAAGATATATTTAATATCACAAAAAGATGTTGGAAAAGAAGAAAATTTAATGCTGAAACCATTTTATTTAATGCCATTTCTCATAAAGTAGATGACTATTTTACATTATAAAATACAGGAGTAAAAATTATGCCTAATATATTAATTGTAGAAGATGATATAAATATTAATAACCTTCTTTGTGAGGTGCTTATGAAGGCTGGTTATACGTGTGAACAGGCATTTTCAGGAACAGAAGCAAAGCTGCTTCTTAATATAAAAGAAAAGGCTTATACGCTTGTACTGCTTGACTTAATGCTGCCTGGTGCAAGTGGTGAAGAGGTTTTAAAAGAAATAAGAAAACATGGAAGGCTTCCGGTGATTGTGCTGACTGCAAAGGATAGTATAGATGATAAAATCGGAGTGCTGACAGACGGAGCAGACGATTATATAACAAAGCCCTTTGAAATTAGAGAGGTACTGGCACGTATTCAGGTGCAGCTTCGTCATATAGAGGTGGAAACAAAAGGTGCAGCAGAGGCAGAAACAGAAGTAAAAACAAAGGCTGGTATACAGGAAGGACAAGGCAGCGGAAGGCTTGAGTTCAGAGATATGGTGCTTACACGCTCTACCTTTGAGGTAAGTATCGGTGGCAGGGTGCTTCCTAAGATTACAAAACAGGAATTCGCAATACTGGAATTGCTGCTTAAAAACCCGAAGCAGGTGTTTAGCAAGGAGGATATATTCGAATATGCGTGGGATGAGCCATATATGGGTGAAACAAAGACTCTTGATGTGCATATAAGCAATATCAGGAAGAAAATAAAGACCGTTACATCTGATGAATATATAGAAACAATCTGGGGGATTGGATATCGCCTGCATGAATAATTTACTCTTTTTTTACTATTTATTTGCGATTGATTAGGATTTATTTTTTATGATAAGAGCAGTTAAGAAAAGGAGGAAAAGGCTTTGAGCGAATTATTATTGCAGACAAGGAATCTGACTAAGCAGTATGGCAGACACAGGGCAGTTGATGATGTAAATATGCACATTAAAAAGGGTGCGATATATGGCTTTATTGGAAGAAACGGAGCCGGTAAAACGACCTGTCTTAAGATGATTAGCGGACTGTCAACACCGTCTTATGGCGAAATAGAAATGTTTGGGTATAAAGGAAAGGACTTACAAAAGGTACGTTCAAGAGTAGGGTGTCTTATAGAAGCTCCCGGACTTTATGGCAATATGTCGGCATATGACAATCTGAACATTAAATGCAAGCTTACAGGGATTAAGAAAAAAGGATATATAGAAGAACTGTTAAAAACAGTGGGTCTTGATACTGTTGGAGAAAAGAAAACAAAGCATTATTCGCTTGGAATGAAGCAGCGCTTAGGAATTGCTCTTGCACTTGTAGGTGAGCCTGACCTGCTTATTCTTGATGAGCCGATTAACGGACTTGATCCACAGGGAATTGTGGAGGTGCGTGAAACCATCCAGAAGCTTGCAAAGGAGCGTGGCATGACAATATGTATTTCAAGTCATATTCTGGAGGAATTATCAAAGATTGCTACAGATTATGGCATTATTCATAATGGATGCCTTGTGCAGGAGCTTACAAGAGAGGAGCTTATGAAAAAATGCAGTGAGCGCATAGAGCTTACGCTTGATAATCCTAAGCAGGCTGTTCCTGTGCTTGATGATATGGGCTTTAGCAGCTATCAGGTTATAGATAAAGAACATATTCATATATTTGAAAGACTGGGAGAAAGTGCCAGCCTGAACATGGAGCTTGCAAAGGCGGGAATTCCAGTTAAGGGAATATCTATTACAAGTGAAGAGCTTGAGAATTATTTCTTAAGGCTTACAGGGGGTGACAATCGTGCTTAATATGATAAAGATGGATGTATACAGAATGTTTCGTACAAAGAGTATGTATGTAATATGGATTATATTGCTGGCATCAGCACTGCTTACCTCATTTCTTTCAAAAATAGATTATGATGCAGTTAATAAAGAGTGGGAGAGGCAGCAGGCAGTGGAAAGTCAGGCAGATACTGATGGTCAGGCAGCTGATGTGGTAAATGCACAAGACATAGAGCAACAACAGGCAGCTGACAGCAACAAGGAACAGCTTTCGCAGCAGAATACAGATAATGTCAATATTGGTATGAGTGTGGAATTACCTACGGAGCCAGGGAAGAAGGTTACGGTAATGGATGTTTTCTTTTCTAATGCACAGGGAAAGTTTTATGCACTTTTTCTTGTAATATTTGCGGTTATGTTTGCAACAGCAGATATTAAGAGCGGTTATATTAAGAATATTGGTGGACAGGTGTCACAAAGGGGGATGCTTATTGTTTCAAGGGCAGTTGCGCTTGCTTTATTTACAGCAATTACATTTGCAGGGATATTTGTATTCCAGGCAGCAGCGAATATGCTTGCGTTTAAATGTGTGGTGTGGGGTAACTGGAAAGAGATTATACCTTATTTCTTAACAGAACTTATGCTTCATTATGCGTTTGTGTTAATATGTATGGCGATAGCAGTTATAATTAAGAATAATGTTATAAGCATGACCTTATCGGTATGTCTTACCATGAATATAATGAGCATTGTGTATGCCCTTATAGATTATGTGGGCAATAGAGTGGGACTTCATAACTTCAATATATATAAGTATACAGTAACTGGAAGGATGGCAATGCTTCCTATGAATGCAGGCAGGGACGATGTTATTAGTTCAATGTGTGTGGCAGCCACATTTATTGTTATAATGCTGTCATTAAGCAGTTATATTTTTCAGAAAAGGGATATTTAGAGAATGAGGATTATTATTGGAATATTAGCAGTAATAATTATTATACAGGCATTTATTATGTGGAAATACCAGCGGCAGATTAAGGACATCTGCCGCCAGTTGTCGTTTCTTATGGAACACGATAGTAACAAGCTGATTCAACGCGAAATAGATATGGGGGGAATAGGTGAGCTTTCAGATAAATTGAATGAACTGCTTGACCTGCGTAAAAAAGAAAGAAACGAGTACAGAAAAAAAGAAGAGCTGATAGCAGACACATATACTAATCTTTCACACGATATAAGGACACCGCTTACATCGCTGGATGGGTATTTCCAGCTTATAGAGGAATGTGACAATATAGATGACCAGAGCAGATATCTTGATATAATCAGAGAAAGGCTTAACAGCCTCAATGAAATGCTGGAGGAGCTTTTTACATTTACCAAGCTGAAAAATGATTCGTATAAGCTGGAGCTTACGGATTGTTGTATGAACAGAATATTAAAAGAAACTGTCTTTTCTTATTATGATGAATGGAAGAAGCAGGGCATCTGCCCGGATATTAGTATTACTGAGGAAATGCTGTATATATCAGGTAATAAGCAGGGCTTAAGGAGAGTTATACAGAATGTCATAAAAAATGGTCTTGATCATGGGGAAAAGAATATAAGTATCAAGCTTACCCGTGAGGATAATCACGCCTTGCTTAAAATCAGCAATTATACAGAACATCCTGAAAATATTGACTTAAGCCATGTGTTTGAGCGTTTTTATAAAGCGGATGTTGCAAGAGGCAGAGCCTCAACCGGACTGGGTTTATCTATTGCAAAAGAGCTTGTGGAGCGTATGAATGGAGATATAAGTGCAAGAATGCAGGGAAATGATTTTATTATTGAGATAAAAGTTCCGCTTGTGGTATAACGAACACAATAGTGCTCATCTTAAAAGTTCCTTACGGAACTTTGTATGTGCGCTGAAAAGCTGTGCAAATATTGTGGTATAATATGCATGAAAAAATAATAAAAATATTATACTACGCA
>OOBN01000690.1_pt1 | contig 29825 bp, 29 predicted proteins | sample 1671091 | NCBI WGS metagenome assembly OOBN01 (sample SAMN06348121, study PRJEB24527) | human gut metagenome | biome: human gut; feature: ankylosing spondylitis patient; material: feces | host: Homo sapiens | place: China | collected 2015-10 | reverse complement strand
ATTTCTTCGGAAGAAAAGGGTATTTCTTCGGAAGAAATAGCAATAAATGTACAATTATACCCCATTTCTTCGGATTTCTTCGGAAGATATTGCCTTAATTGTACAGGAAAGGGGTATTTCTTCGGAAAAAACACGCATAAATGTACATTCTTGTACAGATTGAATTTTTTATGCGAAAATCAGCTCAAAAGCACCTCAAAAATCTTCTGAAATGGCTGAAATGAGCTATTTTTTGACATAATTTCAGAAGATATTACATTTATTTCTTCAGAAGAAATAACCATAAATGTACAGAAAAGGGGTATTTCTTCGGAGGAAACAGCCATAAATGTACATTTCTTCGGAAGAAAAGGGTATTTCTTCGGAAGAAATAGCAATAAATGTACAATTATACCCCATTTCTTCGGAAGATATACCATAAAATAAATATATATATCTACTACTACATCTACCGTGCGTGCGCACGTGAAGAAATTTTCGATTTTAGGGCAAGAATAAAAATTGAATAAAAAAGAAAGCCTACAAAGAAAAATACCTTGCAGGCTTATATCATTTCGTGAAGTCACAAAAAAAATCAGAATCCTTTCCCTTTCTGCCGTTGGTACACCACCGTCTGGTCTTTGTCGAGGTTGACGATTTTGAACATCACCATTGAACGGTTCGGAATATCATCCGGCAGCATAGTTACGAGCCGGGCAATCACCTCGTCCACATTGTTGAAGCCTACATCGGTCAGTTCCGCCACCTTTTGCCCGTTGTGGTATGCAGCCGCATTCACCATATAGCGGTATGACAAGCGGAAATGCACATCCTCCTGTTTCTGCTCACGTACAGAAGCCTTACCGGAGAAGAAAATGAAATCAATTACTTTCTCGTTCAGTTCCCAAGCAGGGGAGAAGTCAATCTTGATATACCCTCGTGTTACGTTGTGTCCATTGCTATGGTTCATGCCAAACGCCACTTCCGAGATAGAGGCACGTACATCATTCTGAGCTACTGTTCCCCATGTATGCCGGAACGTGTAAGCCGAATACCACTCTTCCTTTGGCATTCCCATAGCCTTGCATAATTGCCTTATCCCACTGTTGACATTGGCGCAAAAACTGTCCGATGTAGTCATGCGCTGATAGAAATTGAACAAACGCTCATCATCTTTTGCCGTGTTCATGTACTTTTCAAATAGCGGCTGGATGATTGCTGGCACCCGCATTTCCATATACGCACCATCCGCACGGAACTTCTTCGTTTTGGCCCGTTGGTAATGGATAATTCCGTTCCGGTAATCCTGCTTTCTTAGATTGTACAGGTCAATCGTGTTGATTCCTGCAAGGCAAAGCACCATCATAGCAACATCACGCCCGAACTCCGTCTGTGGATATTTCATCTTACTTTCCGGCAGAGGGAATGAAAAGAACTCCCGACATGCTTCGGGGGTAATGGCAAGCTTCTCCGCACGATCAGCCGTTGGTATTTCCACTTTCACCCATGGGTTGACTTTGATACGGATTATACCGTTATCGTAATCGTTGTACTCCAACATGGCGGCTTTAAATACCTGACGCATACAGATTGGATACATTTCCTTTGCCCTATGTGTCTGTTCAAGCGACTTTATCCATTTGTTCACCTGCGTAGAGGTCAACTGAGCGAACATCACTTGGTTGGTTCCGATGAACCGTTCCAGATGTTGTAGGGCAAGCTTGTAGTTCTTGGCATTCCTTTCCTGCCCACGGTCAATCATTCTGTCGATATGCACTCTCGCATAATCCGAAAAACAAATATCGTCATTGCCGTTCGTAAGAAAATCCACCACTTCCTTGACCGTCCAATGTTCAATGTCTTTTTTGTTGAGCCGCTCGTTATATTCCACTATCCGCCCGGCACAATACTGAAGCACGTAGGGGTCTTCGATTTCTTTCGCTCTGGAAAGTTCTTTCTTCGTGACCATCTTGTCGGTCTTCATGAATTGTGTCCCCCTATGGTGGGTAACTCTGATATAAACCGGATAAAATCCGTCCTTGCGTTCTTTTTGAACACACGCTTTAAATGTTGCCATATCGTTCTATGTCTTTATTATATTATTATTTAAATTTATTCCAAACAGCTTCCAATGTCTTAACTTTCTGTCATATCATCAATTACGGCTCTAAACACGCTCTAAACACCCAACGAAAAGCACAACAACATTCTCTAAACATTTGCGTTTATTACGCTCATTTTCCGTGCGGAATGAACGTACCTTTTAAAAATACAATAGGCGGTAAGCCTTTGTAAATGAAAAGCATACCGCCTATTTTATTGAGTATCAGCTATATCGTGCTATTCCTCGATTGCAGCCTGCGCCGCCGCAAGTCTTGCAATAGGCACGCGGAACGGAGAACAGCTCACATAATTCAGCCCCACCTTGTGGCAGAACTTCACGGAAGAAGGCTCACCGCCATGCTCGCCGCAGATACCGCACTTCAGGTCCGGACGGATGGCACGGCCCTTTTCGGTAGCCATACGTACCAACTGCCCTACTCCATTCTGGTCGAGCACCTGGAAGGGGTCTACTTTCAGAATCTTCTTTTCCAGATAAATAGGCAGGAAGGAAGCGATGTCGTCGCGTGAGTATCCGAAGGTCATCTGCGTCAGGTCGTTCGTACCGAACGAGAAGAATTCGGCGGAAGAAGCGATACGGTCGGCCGTAAGAGCAGCACGCGGGATTTCAATCATCGTACCTACCTTGAACTCGATGCTGTCGCCTGCTTCGGCAAACAACTTGGCAGCTTCGGCACGGATAACCTCTTCCTGCTGCTTGAACTCGTACAGGATACCGGTCAGCGGAACCATGATTTCGGGATGTGTCTCAACGCCCTCTTTCTTCAGTTCCAGGGCAGCGCCGAGGATGGCACGAGTCTGCATCTGCGTGATTTCCGGATACGTATTGCCCAAGCGGCAACCGCGGTGGCCCAGCATCGGGTTATGTTCGCAAAGCGCTTCCACACGCTGCTGGATATACTGCAAGCTTACGCCCATGGTATCCGCCATTTCCTGCTGCCCCTTCAAATCGTGGGGAACGAATTCGTGCAAAGGAGGGTCGAGCAGACGCACGGTTACCGGGCAACCTTCCATAGCCTTGAAGATGCCCTTGAAGTCTGCCTGCTGGTATGGCAGAATCTTAGACAACGCCTTGCGACGTCCTTCCGCGTTTTCCGCCAGAATCATTTCGCGCATCGCCTTGATTTTCTCACCTTCGAAGAACATGTGTTCCGTACGGCACAGACCGATGCCCACTGCCCCGAAGTTACGTGCCACCTGTGCATCGTGCGGCGTATCGGCATTGGTGCGTACCTGCAATTTCGTATATTTATCGGCCAGTTGCATCAGTTCGGCAAAATCACCGGACAGCTCGGCGGCCTTCGTTTCCACTTTTCCTTTGTAAACCTCGCCGGTACTACCGTTCAGAGAGATGAAGTCGCCTTCTTTCAACACAACGCCGTCCACCTCTACCGTGCGTGCCTTGTAGTCGATGTTCAACGCTCCCGCACCGGATACACAGCACTTACCCATGCCGCGAGCCACAACGGCAGCGTGCGAAGTCATACCGCCACGTGCGGTCAGGATGCCTTCGGCAACGGCCATACCCGCCAAATCTTCCGGAGAAGTTTCGATACGCACCATTACCACGCGCTTGCCGGCAGCGTGCCATTCGGCAGCATCATCGGCAAAGAACACAATCTGGCCGCAGGCCGCGCCCGGAGAAGCCGGCAAACCGCGGGTAAGAACCTTCGCCTGCTTCAAGGCCGCCTTGTCGAATACGGGGTGAAGCAGTTCGTCCAGCTTGTTGGGTTCGCAACGCAACAGCGCCGTCTTTTCGTCAATCATACCCTGGTGGAGCAAATCCATGGCTATCTTCACCATGGCGGCTCCGGTACGCTTGCCGTTACGTGTCTGGAGGAACCAGAGCTTGCCTTCCTGCACGGTGAACTCCATGTCCTGCATATCCTTATAGTGGTTTTCCAGCTTCGTCTGCAAAGCATCCAGCTCCTTGTAGATTTCGGGCATCGCCTCTTCCATGGAAGGATACTTGGCGGCACGCTCCTCCTCGCTTACGCCGGCAAGTTCCGCCCAGCGTCTGGAGCCGATAACGGTAATCTGCTGCGGGGTACGGATACCTGCCACAACGTCCTCGCCCTGTGCGTTGATCAGATATTCGCCGTTAAAGAGGTCTTCGCCCGTGGCGGCATCGCGGCTGAAGCAGACTCCCGTGGCGGAAGTGTCGCCCATATTGCCGAACACCATTGCCTGCACGCTTACGGCAGTACCCCACTCATCGGGAATTCCTTCCATTTTGCGGTAGAGGATGGCGCGCTCGTTCATCCATGAGTTGAACACGGCGCAGACAGCACCCCACAGCTGTTCGTAGGCGCAGGTGGGGAAATCCTTTCCGGTCTGCTGCTTGACGGCAGCCTTGAAGCGCTTGACAAGCTCCTTGAGGTCTTCCACTTCCAGTTCGTTGTCCAGTTTCACGCCTTTGGCATGTTTCACCTCTTCTATAATGGCCTCGAACGGGTCTACATCTTCCTTGTTCACCGGCTTCATGCCCAGCACCACGTCACCGTACATCTGTACGAAACGGCGGTAGGAGTCCCATGCAAAGCGGGGGTTGCCCGTCTTGCGAATCAGCCCTTCCACCACTTCATCGTTCAGGCCGAGGTTAAGAATCGTATCCATCATGCCCGGCATGGAAGCGCGTGCGCCCGAACGGACGGACACCAGCAGCGGGTTTTCCACATCGCCGAATTTGGAGCGCATCAGTGTCTCCACGTGCGCGATGGCGTTTTCCACTTCCTGTTTCAACAGGGCAACGACTTTTTCCTGCCCCATTTCATAATATTCTGTGCAAACTTCTGTCGTGATTGTGAAGCCCGGAGGAACCGGAACTCCGATAAGGTTCATCTCTGCCAGGTTGGCTCCCTTACCCCCCAAAAGGTTTCTCATGCCGGCTTTTCCTTCTGCCTGGCCGTTACCAAAGGTGTAAACTCTTTTTTTGTCCATAATATCAATTTAAAGTTTCTGATTGTGATTTCTTCATTTTTTCTGCTCGCAAATCTAAGTATATTTCGCAGACTAGAAAACTTTTTGAGAAAAAACTTTAAGTCAAAATGCAATTTCGAGATTGCAAAATTTAATATTCCCATTCATAGAGAGAAATTACGGAAAAATACCTATTTTTGCCGTTGAATTTATTATACTGGTGTAAAAGTGGCAAGAAAGAGAAAAGAACTTCCCCTGTTGGAAAAGGTGGAAATTACGGATGTGGCTGCCGAAGGAAAAGCCATCGCGAAGGTCAATGATTTGGTAATTTTCGTACCGTACGTCGTTCCGGGCGACGTTGTAGACCTGCAAATCAAGAGAAAAAAGCATCATTATGCCGAGGCGGAAGCGGTGAAGTTTCACCAATACTCACCGGTAAAAGCCGTTCCGTTCTGTCAGCACTACGGTGTATGCGGCGGCTGCAAATGGCAGGTGCTCCCCTATTCGGAACAGATAAGATACAAGCAGAAGCAGGTAACGGACAACCTTACCCGCATCGGAAAAGTGGAGCTCCCGGAAATATCGCCGATACTCGGTTCCGCAAAAACGGAGTTCTACCGCAACAAGCTTGAGTTTACTTTCTCCAACAAGCGCTGGCTCACAGCGGAAGAGGTCCGGCAGAATGTGGTGTACGAGCAGATGAATGCGGTAGGCTTCCACATTCCCAACGCCTTCGACAAGGTACTGGCCATCGAGAAGTGCTGGCTGCAGGACGACATATCCAACCGCATCCGCAACGCCGTGCGCGACTATGCCTACGAGCACAACTATCCGTTCATTAACCTGCGCACGCACGAAGGGATGCTACGCAATATGATTGTGCGCACTTCCACCACCGGCGAGCTGATGGTTATCCTCATCTGCAAGATTGAGAAGGACGAGGAGATGGCGCTGTTCAAACAGTTGTTGCAGTACGTAGCGGACACTTTCCCCGAAATCACGTCGCTGCTATACATTATTAATAATAAGTGCAACGACACCATTACCGACCTCGACGTGCACACGTTCAAAGGCAAAGACCATATCTTCGAGGAGATGGAAGGGCTGCGCTTCAAGGTGGGTCCAAAGTCGTTCTACCAGACCAACTCCGAGCAGGCATACACTTTGTACAAAGTGGCCCGCAACTTCGCAGGGCTCACCGGCAACGAGCTGGTTTACGACCTTTATACCGGCACGGGAACCATCGCCAACTTCGTGTCCGGACAAGCGCGCCAGGTCATCGGCATCGAATATGTGCCCGAAGCCATCGAGGACGCCAAGGTCAACTCGGAAATCAACGGCATCAGGAATACGCTGTTTTTTGCCGGCGACATGAAGGACATGCTGACGCAGGACTTTATCAACGAGTACGGGCGTCCGGATGTAATCATCACCGACCCTCCTCGTGCGGGCATGCACCAGGATGTGGTGGATGTTATCCTGTTTGCAGAGCCGAAACGCATTGTGTACGTAAGCTGCAATCCCGCCACGCAGGCAAGGGACTTACAGCTGCTCGATGCCAAATACCGGGTGAAGGCCGTCCAGCCGGTGGATATGTTCCCGCATACGCATCATGTGGAAAACGTAGTGCTGCTTGAGTTGAAAAATCCGGCGGAAAAAGCAGAGGACTGAGGCAGCTCTTCGGGAACGTGAAAGCATAAGGGGCTACTTCGGGAATGTGAGTATCACTTTGGAAACGTAAAGGGCTACTTCAGGAACGTAGAGTGCTACTTCAGAAACGTGAAGTATTACTTTGGAAACGTGAAGTGCTACTTAGGAAACCGAAGCAGAGATTGGGCAACCGGAAGCCGCACTCCCGAAAAGCGGTACGGCATTCCGGTAAGCCGATGCAAAGCCTTGTTTTAGAATTGAATCATTAATCGCAAATTATTATCCTCGTGGCAAAAGAAAGAATTATAGCAAGAGCCCGCACGCAATATACGGACTATATGGTAAAAGAGCCTATGGAGCTGATGGAATTTCTGGCAGCGAAAATGCCGGATGCCAGCCGCACCAAGTTGAAGGCATTGTTGAGCAAGCGGGTTGTATATGTAGACAGCGTCATCACAACGCAGTACAACTTCCCGCTGAAGCCGGGTATGAAAGTCCAGATCAGCCGTGAGAAGGGACGCAAGGAGTTCAACAACAAATTACTGAAAATCGTATACGAAGATGCTTACCTCATCGTGGTGGAGAAGATGCAGGGATTGCTGTCCGTCAATACGGAAAGGCAGAAAGAGCGTACCGCCTACACCATTCTGAACGAATATGTACAGCGTTCGGGCAGGCAGCACCGCGTGTACATCGTGCATCGCCTGGACCGCGACACCTCGGGACTGCTGATGTTTGCCAAAGACGAAAAGACGCAGAATACGCTGCGCGACAACTGGCACAACATCGTAACCGACCGCCGCTATGTAGCCGTCGTTGCAGGTGAAATGGAAAACAATGCCGGCATGGTGCGCTCATGGCTCACCGACCGCAAGCTGTACGTATATTCCAGCCCCACGGACGATGGCGGCAAGGAAGCAATCACCCACTACCGCACCATCAAACGCGCCAACGGCTTCTCGCTCGTGGAACTGATGCTGGAGACGGGACGCAAAAACCAAATCCGCGTGCACATGCAGGACCTGGGACATCCCATCATTGGCGACGGACGCTACGGACTGGAAGAGATAAATCCTATCGGGCGACTGGCGCTGCACGCCTTCAAGCTGTGCTTCCGCCATCCTGTCACCGGAGAGCTGATGCAGTTTGAAACACCGTATCCGGGAGAGTTCAAGAAACTGTTTCTGAAACGTAATGGATAAAAAAGAAAAACGGCTGTTTCAAAACGTAAATGAAACAGCCGTTTTTCTTTTTTCTATTTTTTATTCCATCCTCAGTTCAAAATCAAATGGAGCAGCACCATCAGACAAGTAAAAAGTTCCACGCATCCGATTACCGTTTATTCTTACATCATCCATATAAGAAATTCCGGCTCTACCATAATCCAATACAAGATTTCGATTATAATGGTCTTCCCAATACCACTGAAAATGAAAACGCTCGTATAAAGCTCCGTCAAACGAGTAATATTGATACTCTTCACCAAATCCATCTCCCCAAAAAGTAAAGGTACTGAAGAGAGGTTCGCCGTTATCCGCATTCATCCCGACATCTCCTGTCCATGCACGACCGATAAAGATAGATTCTACATCGTATTGATCATCTCCTTCACATGATGCGAAACTTAAAGCAAATGCCATTAAAAATAATATGTTCAAAAACTTTCTCATCTTTCTCATTTCCAATTCTGATTAACCATATACCTGGAAGCAGTCAGCATCATGATTTCACCGTCCAGCTTTCCGGACAGGTAATGCTCGCGCACCCATACGTTCTCAAAGATTTTCACATCGCCCGAACCGTAGTTCAGTATCAGTCCCTCGCGTGAGTTGTCAATCCATTTCCAGGTAAAGTCATGGGTATCTGTTTTCGTATTGCCGGTAGTGGTTACGATAAAGGTCTCTTTTCCGGAAAGGACTTCCTTACCGCCCTGCTTCCCTTTGGTGAATTCCAGGATGTGCCTGCACGCCCCTCCTTCCGTGTCGTACTCCTCTACCCAACTGTCGCTGCACAGCTTCTCGTCGCTGTTTTGTATCGTATAGTAGTTATCATCCCCGCAAGAAGCCAGCCCCGCAGTCATTACACACAACAACAGTATCTTCATTAAGTTCAAAATCTTCATATATATCGAGTTTAGTTAATATTTTACGGGCAAACTTACGCAAAAATAATGATATGTTTAATACCTGGACTGGAATTTCTTATAGAAGATAACGAATAAGATGAAACCCGTCAGCGCAAAGGGCACCCCTGCCAAAGCCGGATAGCGGTATCCGCCGCCAAGAGCCAGACCGCCTACGTATGCCCCGATGGCGTTGCCCAGGTTGAATGCCATCTGCACGCAAGCGCCGCCCAGCATCTCACCCCCTGGAGCTACGCGGATAATCAGCACCTGCTCCGGACTGGACACCGCAAACAAGCCCGCCGTACAGAGCGCCATCAATATGGCGGAACACCACGGATGGGGCGAAAGGAAAAATATCAGCAGCAACACAATGCAAATCATGCCTTGCACCACCATGCCCACCCTGCCCGGAGTGTATTTGTCGGAAAGCCGTCCGCTCACCAGATTGCCCACCACCATGCCAAAGCCTGCCAGCATCATCAATGCCGTGATACTTCCGGCACTGAATCCCGACACATTCGTCAGCAACGGCGTGATGTAACTATACCAGCAGAACACGCCGCCATTACCCAAAGCCGTCGCCCCCAATATCAGCCAGGGAGCGGGAGTCTTCAGGAAACGGAACTGTCCCTTGAATCCGGTATCTTTCAGTCCCTCCACTGCAGGAACCCACCGCCATATATAATAAAGAACAATCACTCCCCAGCAGGCCACCAGCAAAAACGTGACGCGCCACGAGAGTATATGGCTCAGGGAAGTGCCCAGCGGAACGCCGAACAGATTGGCAACCGTCATGCCCGCTATCATAATGGATACGGCCTCGGAGCTTCTCCCCTCGTCCGCCAGCTTGCCCGCCACTATGGAAGCGACTCCGAAATACGCCCCGTGCGGCAAACCCGAAATGAAACGCGCCGCCAGCAGCGACCAGTAGCCGGTGGCCATTGCAGCCCCCAGATTTCCTACCAGCATTAAAGCCATCAATGCCAGCAGGATATGCTTCAACGGACGCTTGCGCGCTAAAATCAACATGGGAGCACCGGCACATACACCCAGTGCATAGGCGGAAATGAAATGTCCGGCAACCGGAATGCCGATGTTCAAATCGGCGGCAACATAGGGCAAAATACCCATCATCGTAAACTCGGCAATGCCCAATCCCAACGTGCCGAACGCTAATGCAATAAGACTCTTCTTCATTCGAAAAAATACAACCTGTGAAACAAACTTTTTACCGCCGCAAAAGTAGTGTATTCTTCCCGCAGAAGTTCTTTATTTTATAAAAAACTAACTAAAAATTTGTACAGCATAAATATAAGATATACTTTTGCGCCCCGAAAAAGCAGGGCATGCCTTGCTTTTTCAGCATTCAACAATAATTTTAATAATCAAAAGGTAAAAAGAAATGAAAAAGATTGTATTTTTCTTGTTTGCAACCATGCTGGTTGCATCGGTAAAGGCACAGGTTTATGTAGGCGGAACGGTAGGCTTATGGCACAACGACGACCTCGACGCCACTTTCTTCAAACTGGAACCGGAAGTGGGATATAACCTGAGCGAGAAATGGGCAGTAGGCGGTGTGCTGGCATTTGCACACGGCAAGACAGACGGAAGCAAATACAACGCTTTCGCCCTCGCTCCCTATGCACGCTACTCCTACTATGAAAATAAGGTAGTACGCCTGTTTGTGGACGGCGGCTTCGGATTCTCCACCCAAAAGGTGAAGGGCGCCGACTCTGTAAACGGCTTTGAAATAGGCTTCAAACCGGGCATCGCCATCAAGCTGAACAGCAAGTTCAGTGCAGTTGCCAAATGCGGTTTCCTGGGCTACAGAGACGATTACATGACCGGAGACAACGGCTACGGATTCGCCTTCACCAGCGAAGACCTCTCATTCGGTTTCCACTACGAGTTCTAATCCCGGACAAAGCATACATCACAAGGAAGCGGCCGCCTCACAAACCCGGCGGCTGCTCCTCTCCGGATACGGTTACTCCCGTATATAATGGGGCATCTCCCCGGGTATCTCCATGGATATTTCCACCAGTCCGCATACCACACCTTCACGCTTCCATGCGGTCTGATAAATCATTTTCCTGACCCCTTTTTTCTCTATCGTATAGGCGTTTACGCCACCCGTCTCCAGGAGTTCGCGTATCTTTTCCTGCGATTTCGGACTGTGGCAGTCAAAAAGATTCCTGCCTATCAGGTTTCCGTGCCCGGCAAACGTGCGGCATGCCTTTTCGTTCATATAAAGGATGATTCCCTGCGTGTCGCATACGGTTACGGCACAGTTCATTTCATCGGCCCATTCATACATATTCATTACATTTATTCGGTTGTTGAGGGAAACAAAAGTACAGATTAGTTTCTAATTATTCAAGCATTATAAATACGCACACCCAAATTATTCGTATTTTTGCACATCGTTTATAAAATATGCAATCATGAAGAAGTTCGTAAAAGGAGTCCGGTTTGCTCCTAAAAACTATTCCGATGAAGTAGAAGCCAAGATACAGCATTATAAAAGAGAAGGATACAAATTGCCGTCACGCCATTTGCTGCGTACGGAAGAGCAACTGGCAGGCATACGCGAAAGCGCAAGGATAAACACCGCCCTGCTCGATTACATCTCGGAGAATATCCGCGAGGGAATGTCCACGGCAGAGATAGACCACATGGTATACTGCTTTACGACAGACCACGACGCCATTCCCGCTCCCTTCCTGTACGAAGGCTTTCCGAAGAGCGTATGCGTCAGCATTAACGATGTGGTGTGCCACGGCATCCCCAGCACAAAGGAATTCCTGCGCAGCGGAGATATTGTAAACGTAGACGTGTCCACCATCTACAAAGGGTATTTCTCCGACGCATCGCGCATGTATATGATTGGGGAAGTCAGCCCCGAAATGCAACGCCTGGTGCAGGTGACCAGGGAGTGCCGTGACATCGGCATACAGGCTGCACAGCCCTGGGCACGGTTGGGCGATGTGGGCGCCGCCATCCAGGAGCATGCCGAGAAGAACGGCTACAGCGTGGTGCGCGACCTTTGCGGGCATGGCGTGGGTATCAAGTTTCACGAAGAGCCGGACGTGGAGCACTTCGGCAAACGCGGCACGGGCATGCTGATAGTACCGGGCATGACGTTCACCATCGAGCCGATGATTAACATGGGCAGCTACGAGGTATTCATTGACGAAGCCGACGGCTGGACGGTGTGCACGGACGACGGTCTGCCTTCCGCCCAGTGGGAAAGCATGATTCTTATCACCGAAGACGGAAACGAGATACTGACACAATAAATGCAAGACGGCAGGCCGCAAGATGTCCCCCCGTGCGGTACACTCCGTACCAACGGTTGGTACTCCTTGTACCACGCTTGGGTATTGTCTGTACCAACCGTTGGTATTCTTCATACCAACTATTGGTATTGCCCGTACCGCCCGATGGTATTGCCGGTACCGCCTGCCGAAACTTTATTTCCTTATATGCAATTATGAATATCATCCTATTACCCGCCGGGATTATCGCAGGAGCCGTTATCGGCTATCTGACGGCCGGCAGAAAAGCCGCCGCCCTGAAGACCCAGGTAGAAGCCGCCGGAGAACGTGAAGCCCTGCTGAACCGCACCGCCGAAGAACGCATCGCCCGCGAACGCTCCATTGCCGAGGAACGTTTGCAGGAAGCCGCCCGCCAGGCTTCGGAACGCCTGGATGCGCAGGAGCGGCTGTTTGCCGAACGCCTCGCCGAGCAGGCACACAGTTTCAACGAACGCCTTGCCCAGCAGCAACGGCAATGGGAACAACGCCTCTCCGAACAGAAAGAAGAGGCCGAAGCCCTGCACAAGCGTATGAACACCGAGTTCGAGAACCTCTCGAACCGCATCTTCCAAAGCAAGACCGAGGATTTCACCAGACTGAATGCCGAGCATCTGGGCAACCTGCTGCGCCCGCTCGACGAGAAGATTAAGGACTTCAAGGAAAAGGTAGAGCAGGTGTACAGCACCGAAGCCAAAGAGCGCTTCTCGCTGGGCGAACGCATTAAGGAGCTGGTAGAACTGAACAACCGCCTCAGCGAGGATGCCAACAACCTGACCCGCGCCCTGAAGGGCGACTCCAAGATACAGGGCAACTGGGGCGAAATGATTCTGGAACGCCTCTTGCAGGCATCCGGCCTGATTGAGGGCGAGCACTATTTCCGCCAGGAGTTCCTGAAAGACGAGCGCGGCGAAGCGATTGTCAGCGAAGAGAGCGGACAGAAGATGCAGCCCGACATCCTCATCAGGTATCCCGACGAGCGCGAGATGATAATCGACTCCAAAGTTTCCCTCACCGCCTACGCCGCCTACACCTCCGCCGAAGACCGCGACGAGCAGGCGCGCTGGCTCAAGGCACACTTGCAGTCCGTCCGCAACCACATCGACGAGCTCAGCCGGAAGGACTATTCGCACTACGATATCAAGGCGCCGGACTTCGTCATGATGTTCATCCCCACGGAGGGCGCATACCTGCTCGCCATCCAGAGCGACGCCAACCTTTGGGAGTATGCCTACAACAAGAAGGTGGTACTGATGAGCCCCACCAACCTCATCAGCGCCCTGCGCCTCTCGCTCGACCTGTGGAAGCGGGAAAACCAGGTGAAAAACGTGCAGGCCATCATCAAGCGCGGCACTGCCCTGTACGAAAAGATTGTAGGCTTTACCGACACCTTCCTCACCCTCGGCGACCGCATGGCAACCTTGCAGAAGGACTACGACAAAGCCCTCAACCAGCTCTCCGAAGGCAACGGCAGCGTAGTGCGCCAGGCTGAAATGCTGAAGGACATGAGCCTCACCCCGAAGAAGCGCATCTCGGCAAGGCTGCTGCCCAAAGAGGAGATACAGGAAGATGCAGAACAAGAAGACAATAAATAACTCTTAAGACAAGACTTGATACATTATGAAAACTTTAAAAGACCGTATTCTCAAAGACGGAAAATGCTATCCGGGAGGCATACTGAAAGTGGATAACTTCATCAATCACCAGATGGACCCGATACTGATGAAATCCATCGGCGTGGAGTTTGTCAGACGTTTCGCCTCTACCTGTATCAACAAGATTATCACCGTCGAAGCCAGCGGCATCGCTCCCGCCATCATGGTGGGCTATCTGCTGGAGCTGCCCGTAGTGTTTGCCAAGAAGAAGAAACCGAGCACGATGGAGAATATGCTGGTTACTTCCGTGTATTCGTTCACCAAGCAACGCTCGTACGACGTGTGCGTCAGCAAGGATTTCCTCGCGCCCGGCGACCAGGTGCTTTTCATCGACGACTTCCTTGCCAACGGAAACGCTGCCAAAGGCATCATGGACCTGGTGAAGCAGGCTGGCGCGGAACTGGTGGGCATGGGATTCATCATAGAGAAAGCCTTCCAGCATGGTGGTGACGAGCTGCGCAGCCAGGGCATCCATGTAGAATCGCTTGCCATCATCGAAAGCCTTGACAACTGTGAAATCAAAATCAGATAACCCGGAGCGATGGAAAAACAACAGGGAAACGGACTGATTTACGGCTTGAACGACAAGCCGCCTTTTAAGGAAGCTTTCTTCGCTGCGCTGCAACATCTGCTCGCCATATTCGTAGCCATCATCACCCCACCGCTCATCATTGCGGGCGCATTGAAGCTCGATGCGGAAACTACCGGCTACCTGGTTTCGATGGCGCTGTTCGCATCCGGCATATCCACGTTTATCCAATGCCGCAGGTTCGGCGGACTGGGCACGGGACTGCTCTGCATCCAAGGAACCAGCTTTTCGTTCATAGGTCCCATCATCTCTGCCGGAATGCTGGGCGGGCTTCCTCTGATTTTCGGTTCCTGCATGGCGGCTTCAAGCGTGGAGATGCTGATAAGCCGGGTGTTGAAATACACAAAGAAGATTATCACGCCGCTGATATCCGGCATCGTAGTCACCCTCATCGGAATGAGTCTGATAAAGGTAGGAATCACAGCCTGCGGCGGCGGAGCCACGGCACAGGCGGACGGCAGCTTCGGCAGTTTCCGCCATGTGGGCCTTGCGGCGGCGGTACTGCTGCTTATCATCGCCTTCAACCGGAGTTCCAACCGCTACCTGCGCATGAGTTCCATCGTCATCGGACTGGTAATAGGCTACATCGCAGCCTGGTTCATGGGCATCATCGACTTCTCCTCGATACAAAGCTACGGCGGCTTCAACCTGCCGATGCCTTTCCGCTACGGACTGGACTTCGACCTGTCCACCATCATCGCCCTGGGACTTATTTTCATGATTACCGCCATCGAGGCATACGGCGACATCACCGCCAACTCCCTTATCTCCGGCGAACCGGTGGAAGGGGACACCTTCGTAAAGCGCGCTTCGGGCGGTATCCTTGCCGACGGCTTCAACTCCATGCTGGCGGGTGCGCTCAACTCCTTCCCCAACTCCGTCTTTGCGCAGAACAACGGAATGATACAACTGACCGGGGTTGCCAGCCGGTATGTGGGCTATTACATCGCAGCCTTTCTTGTGCTGCTCGGCCTGTTCCCTGCCGTGGGACTGGTGTTTTCACTGATGCCCGAACCCGTATTGGGCGGCGCTACTCTGCTGATGTTCGGTACGGTGGCGGCGGCAGGCATCCGCATCATTGCAGCGCAGGAAATCAATCGGAAGGCTACTCTTGTCATGGCTGTCAGTTTCTCACTTGGCCTCAGTGTGGAGCTGGTTCCCGAAATATTGTGCCAACTGCCGGAAACGCTGCGGAACATCTTCGCATCCGGCATCACAACGGGCGGGATAACGGCTATTCTGGCAAATCTGCTGATTCATATCAAGGAGTAATATTATTCTATTTCAGGCACGGATTACACGGAATTCACGGATTTACTTTGTTCTTTGTTCTTTCAGACAACATTACCTTCTTTTACATTTCCATGAAATCCGTGTAATCCGTATTAAATCCGTAAAATTCTGTGTAGTTCGTAAATTCTGTATAATCCGTACTAATCCGCGTAACTACCGAAATCCGTGTAATCCGTATTAATCCGTAAATTCTGTATAATCCGTACTAATCCGTGTAACTCCCTAAATCCGCGTAAATCCGCGTAATCCGTGCCTAAAAATCTCCCCGGAACAAACCACCTCACTTCTCCCTCTTCGGCAGCACCCAATTCAGCACCACATACCCCAGCACCCCGGCAAGCACCGTCCCTACAAGCACCCCAAATTTCGCCTGGTTCAGCAGTTCCGGATATTCGTCCGCAAAGGAAAGGTTGGCAATGAACAACGATACGGTAAACCCGATACCGCCCAGCAGGGAGACGCCCGCTATATTCTTCCAGTTCATCCCCGCCGGCATCAGCGCTACGCCGCTCTTCACCGCCAGCCACGTAAACAGGTATATCCCCAGAAACTTGCCCAGCAGCAAGCCAGCCGCCACAGCGATGCTCACATCTCCCACGATGCTGCCGCTACCGCTGAACACCACACCGGCATTGGCAAAGGCAAACAGCGGCAGTATCACGAAGCTCACCGCCCCGTGCAGGTTATCTTCCAGCGACTGCAACGGACTGATAACATAATCCGATGCCCGCTCCACCTGCTTCAACGTGGCAATCTGCGCATTGGTCAGCACGATATTATCCGACTTGGAAACCGGGAACTCCCCGATGATGTCGCGAATCCGCTCGATGTATTTGCCCGCATCCAAGCGCGGACGCGCCGGTATCACAAACGCCAGTATCACGCCCGAAATCGTACTGTGTATGCCCGATTGCAGGAACAGATACCAGATAATCACACCGAAGAAGAGGAAGAATATCTTCTGCGTTACGCCGAACTTACCCATATAGTAGAGGAACACGTACAGAACGGCCGCCGCAATCAGGTATCCGTATGCCACGTCAGCGCTATAGAACAGTGCGATGACCAGTATGCCGCCGATGTCGTCCACCACGGCAAATGCCGTCAGGAATATTTTCAGGCTCAACGGCACACGCTTGCCCAGCAAACTGAGCACTCCCAATGAGAAGGCAATGTCCGTGGCCATCGGGATAGCCATCCCCCGGGTTTCGGGAGTGCCGGAGGCAACCGACAACGCATAGATGACAACCGGAACCACCATCCCCCCGCATGCCGCAATAAAAGGCAAAGCCGCTTTCCGCACAGAGGACAGCTCTCCCACCAGCAATTCGCGCTTTATCTCCAGGCCCACTGCCAGAAAGAAAACGGTCATCAGGCAGTCGTTAATGAATTCTATCATCTTCAGCGGATGCCCGCCGTGCGAAAACAGATTGAAGTTGCCGATGCGCAGATGCAGCTCCTGAAGCAGGAAATCCTGGTATACGGGCGACAGGGACGAGTTGGCAACCACAGCGGCCAGGATAGCCGCCAGAAACAAAAGCACGCTCGCTGCTATGTTCAGCGACGAAATGTTTTTTACGGTACGTAGGATAATCATAAGTGTTTTTAATTGAAGGATTCGTTCATTTTCGGAAAAAGACAAAAAAGGGGGCAGCCCTATCATGAAAGAACAACCCCCGAAAGATATGATTGGTTCGGCAGCAAACCGCTAATCCAGTTTCAGCACCGCCAGGAATGCTTTCTGCGGCACTTCCACATTACCGATTTGCTTCATTCTCTTCTTGCCCCGTTTCTGCTTCTCGAGCAACTTGCGCTTACGGCTCACGTCGCCGCCGTAGCACTTGGCCGTAACGTCCTTGCGTACAGCCTTGATTGTTTCGCGAGAGATAATCTTGGCGCCGATGGCCGCCTGGATGGCGATGTCGAACTGCTGTCTCGGAATCAGGTCCTTCAGCTTCTCGCACATGCGGCGTCCCAGCTCGTATGCGTTGTCAAAGTGCGTCAGGGTGGAAAGGGCATCCACCGGTTCGCCGTTCAGGAGAATATCCAGTTTCACCAGCTTGGACGGACGGAAGCCGTTGGCATGGTAGTCGAAAGAGGCGTATCCCTTGGAGATGCTTTTCAGCTTGTCGTAGAAGTCGATGACGATTTCGCCCAGCGGCATGTCATAGTATATCTCCACGCGATTGCCGGAAATGTATTCCTGCTTCACCAGTTCGCCGCGCTTGCCCAGGCAGAGCGTCATGATGGGGCCGATATAGTCCGTGGCGGTAATCACCGAGGCGCGGATATAAGGCTCTTCGATGCGGTCTATCAGGGTGGGGTCGGGCATGCTGCCGGGGTTGTGCACCTCGGTCATGTGCCCCTGCTTGTCGTAGATGTTGTACGACACGTTCGGCACGGTGGTAATCACGTTCATATCGAATTCGCGGTCCAGGCGTTCCTGCACAATCTCCATGTGGAGCAGTCCTAAGAATCCGCAACGGAAACCGAAGCCCAGCGCCAGTGACGATTCGGGCTGGAAGGTCAGCGAGGCGTCGTTCAACTGCAACTTCTCCAGCGAAGAGCGCAGGTCCTCGAAGTCTTCCGCCTCAATGGGATATACGCCGGCAAAGACCATCGGCTTCACTTCCTCGAAGCCGGCAATCGCCTCCTTGCACGGACGGGCTATGTGCGTAATCGTGTCGCCCACCTTCACTTCCCTGGAAGTCTTGATACCCGAAATGATATACCCCACGTCGCCCGTACGCAGCTCCTGACGGGGAACCATATCCATCTTCAGCACGCCGATTTCGTCCGCATCGTATTCCTTGCCCGTATTGAAGAACTTCACTTTGTCTCCTTTGCGAATCACGCCGTTCACAATCTTGAAGTAGGCGATGATGCCCCGGAACGAGTTGAATACGGAGTCGAAAATCAGTGCCTGCAAAGGCGCTTCCTCATCGCCTTCGGGATGCGGGATGCGCTCAACTACCGCCTCAAGGATTTCCTCCACGCCCATGCCCGTCTTGCCGGAGGCGCGGATAATCTCTTCGCGCTTGCAGCCGAGCAGTTCCACGATTTCATCCTCCACCTCTTCGGGCATGGCGCTTGCCATGTCGCATTTGTTGATAACGGGAATAATCTCCAAATCGTGCTCGATGGCCATGTAAAGGTTGGAGATGGTCTGCGCCTGCACGCCCTGCGAAGCATCCACAATGAGCAGTGCGCCCTCGCAGGCGGCGATGGAGCGCGACACCTCGTAGGAGAAGTCCACGTGTCCCGGAGTGTCAATCAGGTTCAGGATATACTTCTCGCCCTTGTACACATACTCCATCTGGATGGCATGGCTCTTGATGGTGATACCTCTCTCCTTTTCCAAATCCATATCATCCAGCATCTGTCCTTCGGTTACTTGGATGGTATTGGTGAACTCCAACAGGCGGTCGGCCAAAGTAGATTTGCCATGGTCGATATGGGCTATGATACAAAAGTTACGTATATTCTTTTTCATTCGTTTCTAAAGTTTTTGGAGTGCAAAGATAGTGTATCTTGGACAAAGATACGAAAAGGAGCGCACAAAAAAATGCGTTGATAACATATCCAATGTATCAACGCATTTTTTATAACATTCCAATCACTTTCTTAGTTCAGCTTCACAAACAGTTCGCCTTCAACTTCTTGAGTAGAGATTTTGTCCTCTCTCAATAACCATCCAAGACCCAGGAACAAATCTTTATCCACCAATTTTGTAGCTTTTTTGATTTGTTTTGCGGTTAAACCTTCGGTTTCATTCAGTGCGTTCCAAATTTTTCCTGCGATTTCACCGGCTTTTTCTTTTAACATTTTCTCTTTGTTTTTAGTTAGACATGCTTGAAAATCCGTTTCCCCCGACGGAGAAGACCGATTTTATTTCGGCGGCAAAGATAGTTATTTTTATGTTATATAGCACGTTAACTCTCATTTTTTTCCATTTTCAGCCGGAGAAACGGCACGATTTGCCCTATTTCCGCTGTTTTTCCAGATACTCCGCCCATATTGCCGCCGCCTCTTCCACCATTTTGGCGCAGGGACGCTTGGCGTAATACTGCTCCGTGCGGGCTTCGGGGGTGGAAGAGCCTTCGGGCTTCTTCAGTCCCAACAGTTCGGCGCAAATCATCGAGCCGTTGCGTTTCCTGAATTCCTCCGCAAGCTGCTGCACCAGCGCATAGTTGGCGGCTTTGCCCTCACGATCCTTGCCGTCTACGGCACCTTTCTCCAGTCCCGCCAGCAGGAACATGCCGCAGGCGGCGCCGCACGTCTGGCGCATCCGTCCGATGCCGCCGCCAAACGAGGCGGACATGCGCAACGCCTGTTCCTGCGTAAAACCATACATATCTGCAAAGGCAGCCACGACGGACTGCGAACAATTATAGCCGCTCTTGAACAGTTCAACGGCTTTTTCCACTCTGTCTTTCATCGTCATATCTTAATCTGTTAATTCCAACATCATGGGGCAATGATCCGAATGTACGGCATCGTTCAGGATACGCGCCTCTTTCAGCATCGGACGCACCGCCTCGCTTGCCATGCAATAGTCGATACGCCAGCCTTTGTTCTTCGCCCGCGAGTTGAATCGGTAGCTCCACCAGGTGTACTCCCGGCTGTCGGGGTGCAACAGGCGGAAGGTATCGATGAAGCCCTCGTTCAGGAAACGGGTCATCCACTCCCTTTCTTCGGGCAGGAAACCGCTGTTGGTGGCATTGCGCACCGGGTCGTGAATGTCTATCGCCTCGTGGCAGATGTTATAGTCCCCGCACAACACCAGTTTGGGACGGGTGCGCAGCAGTTCCACCGCATAGTGCCGGAAGTGTTCCAGCCACTCCATCTTAAAGGCCTGGCGCTCGTCGCCGCTCGTTCCCGAAGGGTGATAGACGCTCACCACGGACAGGTCGCCGTAATCGGCACGGACAAACCGCCCTTCGCTATCGTACTCCTCCATGCCCATGCCGTATTCCACATGGTCCGGCTCGCGTTTCGTCAGGATGGCGACTCCGCTATACCCTTTCTTCCGGGCTGAATGCAGATAATGCCTGTATCCCAATGCATCCAACGCCTCCGCAGGATACTGCTCCGGCTGCAATTTGGTTTCCTGCAGGCACAGCACGTCCGGCTGTTCCTTTGCCAGCCATTCGGGCAGCCCTTTGGACACGGCGGCCCGCAAACCGTTTACGTTATAGGTTATAATCTTCATTTCCGTATATATTTTTTTTATTATCCGTCCGGCAGCAATCGTTCGTCAGGTTGCAATCGTTCGTCCGCTTGCAATCATTCGCCCGGTTGCAATCATTCATCCGGCAAGCGGCATTCATTACAAACTCGATATCAGCAGCATAATATTCAATACCGTCACGATGGCGGCAATCGTATAGAGCACGAATGTGCTCCATTTGCTGTTCACATACTGCCCCATCACTTTGCGGGACGAGGTGAGGCTCACCTGGAGGAACACCGTAAACGGCAACTGGATGCTCAGTATCATCTGCGAAATCAGCAGTCCCTTGAACGGGTCGCCGATGAAACAAATCAACAGCAGCGCGATGCCCAACGAAAGGATTACCCCCACCTGCGAGTGGCTGTCCCTGATGTGGTACGACTCGCCGAAGATACCGGCAAAGATGGAACCTGCCGCCATGCCGCTTGTAATTGTCGAGGAGATGCCCGCCATCAGCAATGCCAGCGCAAACACCACGCCGGCGCTGCTGCCCAGCAACGGGTCCAACAGCGACTTCGCCTGCTGCAACTCCTCCACCTGAATCCCGCCCTTGAAGAAAGTGGCGGCGGCCAGCAGAATCATCGCACTGTTAATGGCCCATCCCACAATCATGGAGAAGAGCGTGTCGAACAATTCGTACTTCAGCACCCTGCGGATAGAGGCATCGTCCTGCTTATTGTACTCGTGGCTCTGTATCACCTCCGAATGGAGAAACAGGTTATGGGGCATCACCACGGCTCCGAGCACACTCATGATAATGAGCATGCTTCCCTGGGGGAACGAAGGAGTCACCCACCCCTGCACCGCCACAGGCCAGTCTATCCTGACAAGGAAAAGCTCGTAGATGAACGAAAGCCCTATGACGGACACGAAGGCAATGATGGCCCTTTCAATCTTCTTGTAGGAGTTGGTGAAAAGCATTATGGACACGAAGACCGTAGTCAGCACCGAACCCCATATTATGGGGATGTCCAGCAACATTTGCAGCGCGATGGCACCGCCCAATATTTCGGCAAGGGAAGTGGATATGGAAGCCAGCACCGCCGTACCCAATATAGGGCGCGACACCCATTTGGGAGTGTACTGCGTGGCGGCTTCCGACAGGCACAGTCCCGTCACGATGCCCAGGTGCGCCACGTTGTGTTGCAGGATTATCAGCATGACGGTAGAGAGCGTCACCACCCACAGCAGCGAGTAGCCGAACTCCGACCCCGCCGCAAAATTCGACGCCCAGTTGCCGGGGTCGATGAAACCTACCGTCACCAGCAGTCCCGGTCCGATATATCTGAACACGTCCAGACCACCCAAATAGCGTTTGTGGTCTTTCCGTTGCAAGTCTTTAAAAATATTCTTCATTATTATGTTGTTCTTGTTTTGAGGATGTAAAAGTACTCAAATAAAAAACAAATGCACCATAAGTTGGTTCAAAATGGCAGACACGTTGCCTTGCCAACCAAAAAATCATCCCACGAGACGGATAAATTCATCCCGCAAGACAAATTTATCCACCTCGTGGGATGAATATACCCGTACGGAAAACACAGCTTTTCCTGATTTCCTTTCCGTGAAATCCGCGTAATCCGTGCCTAAAAAATCATCACGCCCTCTTACACCTTCAACCAGAGCAGCAGAATCAATACCCCATCTCGTGCAATGCCTTACACAACTGGTCGGGACAGGAAGTGGGACGTCCGCCGCAGCGGATACCTTCCAGGCGTGAAATCACCTCTTTCACCGGCATCCCGGCAACCAGGCGCGACAACCCTTGCAGATTGCCGTTGCATCCGCCCCAGAACGCGATGTTCCGCACGATGCCGTCTTCCACCTCAAGCTCGATATTGGTACTGCACGTGCCTTTGGTCTTGTAAGTATACGTCATTACTCTTCGCTTTCTTCCGGCTTCATATTGGTGTACACCGTCTGCACGTCGTCAAACTCTTCCAGGCGTTCCACCATCTTGTCGATGGTCTCGCGGTGTGCAGGCTCCACATCTTTCAGGTCGTTGGCGATGTAGGTAAACTCGCCGCCCACATCCTCAAAGCCGCCCTCTTCCAGGTGCTTCTGGATGGCTGCGTAGCTTTTCGGGTCACCGTAGATGGTGATTGTGCCTTCTTCCTCGTCCTCTTCGTAGTCTTCGTCGATGTCGAAATCGATCATGTCGAGGATGAATTCTTCCATATCCATGCCGTCTTTCTTCTTGAAAGTGAACACGCATTTGTGGTCGAACAGGAAAGCCAGTGAGCCCATTGTGCCCAGGTTTCCGCCAAACTTGTTGAACACGCTGCGCACATCGGCCACCGTGCGGGTGGGGTTATCAGTCAGTGTATCCACGAATACGGCCACACCGTGAGGTCCGTATCCCTCGTAGGTCATGCTCTTGTAGTCGCTCTGATCCTTACCCATTGCATTCTTGATGGCACGCTCGATGTTGTCCTTCGGCATGTTCTCGCGCTTGCAGGTAGCGATAACCGAACGCAGTGCAGGGTTGTTTTCCGGTTCGGGTCCGCCGGCTTTCACCGCAATAGCAATTTGTTTACCCAGTCTTGTAAAGGTCTTAGCCATGTGACCCCATCTTTTCAATTTGGCAGCTTTTCTATATTCAAACGCTCTTCCCATTGGATTGTATATTTTAATTTGTTCTTTAATTGGTTTCTGTCTTTACTGTCGCGTCAGTTTCCGATACTTCCAATATGACACGCCGCACATCAGCAGGCATATCAGACCGCTCACCCCTGCCAGGGCATTTCTCCAGCCCTCGTTCTCAGGGAAGTGCCAAAGCACCCTTACTGCCTGAAACAAGAGGAGCAGCCCTATGGTCAGGCCCGTCAGACACTCTCTTTTGGCTCTGATATGGTGGTCCGGTTTTATATCGTACTTCATAGCAAGTCAGCTTGTTTTTACCGCAGCACGGCTCCCAGTCGGTTCTGCAGGTTGGCAATCAGCTTCTGCATCACTTTGTCAATCTGCTTGTCGTTCAGTGTGGCATTCTCGTCCTGCAACAGGAAACTTACGGCATACGATTTCTTGCCGGCTTCCAGGTTCTTGCCTTCATAGACGTCGAAGAGGGAGACTTCTTTCAGCAGCTTCTTCTCCGTTTCGTAGGCAATCTTCTCGATTTCGGCAAACTGCACCTTCTTGTCAATCAGCAAAGCGAGGTCGCGCTTCACGGCCGGGAATTTGGAGATTTCGGTATAGTTTACCTTCACGTTCCTGATGGCCTTCATCAGCTCTTTCCAGTTCAGGTCGGCATAGTACACCTCGTTGTCGATGTCGAACGCTTTCAGGAGCTTCCTCGTCACCACGCCGAACGTGGCAAGGCGCTTGCCCCCCTTTGTCTGCACGGACAGGGCAGCGGCGTAAATATCGTCCGTAAGGTTGCCCACTACCAGGTCGTGCATCTGCAAGCCCAGACGGGCAAATATGTTTTCGACATACGCTTTCAGTTCGTACACCGAACTGTCCTCGTCCTGATGCGCCCATGAGTTGGACACTCTCTTGCCGGTAATCCACAGGCCCAGGTGATAGTCTTCGGAATAAGGAGCGAGCGCCTTTTCGGGGTTACGCTTCTCTTCGTTGAAGTAATAGCAGTTGCCGAATTCAAAGAATTTCAAATCGGCATTCTTGCGGTTGGCATTGTGCGCGATGCTCTCCAGTCCGCCGAAAAGCAGCGTCTGGCGCATGGCGTTCAGGTCGGCGCTGAGCGGGTTCATCAGCATCACGAGGTTCTTGGCGGGATAAGATTCCAGTCCGTCGTAATAGGCGGCGCGCGTCAGCGAGTTGTTCAGGATTTCGTTGAAACCGCAGCCCACCAGTTGCTCGGCAACCAGGTTCTGCAGACGGTTGGACTTGTCGCACTCGCCCTTCGTTGTCAGGCTGGACTTCAAGGCTGTGGGAATCTCCACATTATTATATCCGTAAATACGGAGAATGTCCTCTATCACATCGCAATCGCGCTGCACATCCACGCGGTATGGCGGCACGTCGAGCGTCAGGCCCTCTGCCGTTTCGCCTACAATCTTCATCTCCAGGCTCGTCACGATGCTTTTTATCGTCTCTGCCGGAATCTCCTTGCCTATCAGCGCGTGTACCTTCCCGTAAGAGAGTTCCACCCGGAAGTCGCAGGCGGGAGCGGCGCATACATCCTTGATGTCGGAAGAGATGGTGCCGCCGGCAAGTTCCTTCACCATCAGTGCCGCCAGTTTCAGGCAGTAAAGGGTGGCATTGGGGTCGACGCCTCTTTCAAAGCGGAAGGAAGCATCCGTATTCAGGCCGTGGCGGCGGGCGGTCTTACGCACCCAGGTGGGGTGAAAATAAGCGCTTTCGAGGAAGACGTCCTTCGTGGTTTCGGTGGAGCCTGAATCCAGTCCGCCGAACACTCCGGCGATGCACATGGGCTCTTCCCGGTTGCAAATCATCAGGTCGCGTCCGTTGAGCTTGCGTTCCACGCCGTCCAAGGTAGTGAAGGGAGTGCCTTCGGGCAGGGTCTTTACAATGACCTCGCCGCCCTTAATCCTGTCCGCATCGAAGCAGTGGAGCGGCTGGCCGAATGCGTGGACGATGTAGTTCGTGATGTCCACCACATTATTAATAGGGCGCAGGCCGATGATGCGGAGCTTGTTCTGCAACCATTCGGGGCTTTCCTTTACGGTGACGCCTTTCACGGTGACGCCGGCATAGTGCGGGCAGGCTTCGCTGTTCTCTACCGTCACCCGGATGTCGAGGTCGTGGTTATCGACGGCAAAAGCCTCTACAGAGGGTTTCTTCAAGGCGGCGGGCTTGCCGTTCTGCACCAGGTAGGCGTACAGGTCGCGCGCCACGCCGTAGTGCGAGCAGGCGTCGGCGCGGTTGGGCGTGATGTCCACCTCCAGCACGTAGTCGCTCTTAATGTTGTAATAGTCCTTGGCAAGCGTGCCCGGCACTGCTGTTTCGGGCAGTACGATGATGCCCGCATGGTCTGTGCCGATGCCTATTTCGTCTTCGGCACAAATCATGCCGTTGGACTCTACGCCGCGGAGTTTGGATTTCTTGATTGTGAAGCATTCATCACCGTCATAAAGTTTTGTACCCAAAGTGGCCACCACCACTTTCTGTCCGGCTGCCACGTTGGCTGCGCCGCATACTATCTGCACAGGTTCTCCCTGCCCCAGGTTTACGGTAGTGATGTGCATGTGGTCCGAGTTGGGATGGGGCTCGCACGTCAGCACTTCGCCGATGACCAGGCCTTCCAGTCCGCCTTTAACGGTTTGCACCTCTTCCACGCTTCCCGTTTCCAGTCCTATGGAAGTGAGCGCGGCGGCTACTTCATCCGGTGTCAGGTCGAAATCCACATACTCTTTCAACCAGTTATAAGAGATATTCATATCATTATTTTTTTATTGTTTCCAAAAGTGACCCGCAAAGTTAATAAGATTTTCCTGTAGAAAGGGAAAAATTTCAGGAAATCTTCGAGAGTATATACGCTTTTACCTGTTGCCATGACTGATTTACAAACATATCCGGCATAGGGTTCAAAGTTTATCCACTATCCGGTGCGCCCGTCTCCGCAGCAATTCGAACTCTTCATCGTCCAGGATGGCTTTCATTGCCTTATACCAGCGTATGAGCACGCTGATTTTCACATCCCCCCTTTTAAAAGGGTCTGAATGGTGGTATTACTCATGCCGGCATGGTCGGCAATCATTTTCAAAGACACGCCGGATGCCTTCAACAGATAGCGGAGCTCTTCACCTATCATAAGATAGGGATATTGCCCGTCCTCATTTTTTACACTCATTTTTAATATTAATTTTATTTAAAACACAAGGGAAATATTTAGGTTTATTAAGTTTCGTACATACATGTGTGTACGGTCATCTGTTTTATAATCACGAACTTTGAAGGGTATCCCTGAAAGATTCGGGAATTGCGATGCAAAATTAACAAATTAATAATCAGCACCAAAAAAACAAGTAAACAAATGAATGAATTCAAAATGTCCCTGTTCCTCGCCCCCATTTCGCCGGTGAAGGACGGCGGCACAGGGCAAATCATCAAACCTGCCACCCTGAAACCCTACAAAACCATGACCCTGCAGGAAGTGTACCGGACGATAACCGCCAACACACGCCTGCAACTGCTCACCGACCGCGTGCGCCGGGCATTCGACAGCGGCGACCTATCCGCCTACCGCGCCCTCAAACAGGAGCTTCTGCCCTACGTCACCCCCTGCGGCACGTTCGCCCGCCGGCGCAGCGACAGCCTCCTCGAAGCATCGGGACTCGTAGTGGTGGACATCGACCACCTCGACTCCGCTGACGAAGCCGCCCGGCTGCGCCGCCAACTGTTCGAAGACCCGTTTCTTAGGCCGGAGCTGGTCTTCATCAGCCCCTGCGGACAGGGCGTAAAAGCTTTCGTGCCCTACACCCCCGACCCCGCCCTGCCGGATGTGCGCCAGAATGCCGCCGAAAGTATCCGATGGGCCATGGACTACGTGCAGTGCGTGTATGCCGACGGCAACCGCAACTCCCCCAAAGGCGTGGATACTTCCGGCAAGGACCTCGTACGGGCCTGCTTTCTGAGTTACGACCCCGGTGCGCTCATAGCTACCCGGAATAATCTTTCTCCGGAAAATAATCTGCTACAAAACCAGTAATTCATAACTCATAATTCATAACAGATAATTTATAGTGCATAATTCGTAACTTATAACAGATAATTCATAGCGCATAATTCGTAACTTATAACAGATAACTCATAGCACATAATTCATAACTCATAACAGATAATTCATAACAGATAACTCATAATTTATAACCCCATGACCAATATCCTATCCGATTTGCGCCGCCTCACGGAAGCGGTTCACGCAGCGGGCGCCGACATTGCGCCCACCTACAGAGAGTATGTACAACTGGCATTCGCCATAGCCACCGACTGCGGCGAAGCCGGACGCAGCGACTTCCTGATGCTGTGCAGCCTCTCTGCCAAATACGATGTGCACGCGGCAAACAAGCTCTTCAGCAACGCCCTGAAAACAAACAACAACAGCGTCCACATAGGCACCGCCTTCCACCTGGCCGAACTGTGCAACGTGCGCCCCCGCCCCGCAGAGAAGCCGCGGCAGGACGCTCCCGCGGGTACACTTGGTACGCCGGGTGCACCGTATCCCGCCGCCTCACACACGCATGCGCACGGTTATTATAATAGAGCGGAGATGCCTGCGGAAGAATTTCCGGAAGCGCCCGCAGCCAGCCTTCCCGCCGAAGCAACCGATGCCGGAACAGCAAACTCCGGAACAGCCTGCTTCGGAACAACCTACCCCGAAGCAGCAGACCCCGAAGCAGCCGACGAGGAGACCTGCCGGGGCAGCGAACCCCTCACCCCGCTGCCCTGCTTCGACAACCGGACGCTCTGGCCCGCACCGCTGAACGAAATTACCGCCCACGGCACCACCCGCGCCCAGCAGGACATCATGCTGCTGGGCGCCGTCACCGTGCTGGGCGCCAGCATGAACAGCCACGTGCGCTGCGCCTACGGCGGCAAGATGATATCGCCCAGCCTGCAAACGTTCATCGTGGCCCTGCCTGCCTCGGGCAAGGGCGTGCTCTCCCTCGTCCGCCTGCTGGTGGAGCCTATCCACGACGAGATACGCCTGCACACGGCAGAAGCCATGAAGCAGTACCGCAAGGAGAAGGGCGCCTACGACTCGCTGGGCAAGGAGCGCTCACAGGCCACCCCGCCCGCGCTGCCGCCCGACCGCATGTTCCTCATCTCGGGCAACAACACCGGCACGGGCATCCTGCAGAACATCATGGACTCCGAAGGCATCGGCCTGATATGCGAGAGCGAAGCCGACACCATCTCCACCGCCATCGGCTCGGAACACGGCCACTGGAGCGACACCATGCGCAAGGCCTTCGACCACGACCGCCTCTCCTACAACCGCCGCACCGACCGCGAATACCGCGAAGTAAAACGCAGCTACCTCTCCGTCCTGCTCTCGGGCACTCCCGCCCAGGTGAAACCGCTCATCCCCACCGCCGAAAACGGCCTGTTCTCGCGCCAGCTCTTCTACTACATGCCCGCCATCCACAAGTGGCAGAACCAGTTCGACCGGCAGGATACCGACCTCGAAACCGTATTCACCGGCCTGGGCATGCAGTGGCGCGAGCAACTGAAACGCATCACCGCCGGCGGCCTCTTCACCCTGCGCCTCACCCCCGAACAGAAGGAGCTGTTCAACAACCTCTTCGCCAACCTCTTCATCCGCTCCCACCTTGCCAACGGCAGCGAAATGGCGAGCAGCGTAGCCCGCCTTGCCATCAACATCTGCCGCATCATGCAGGTAGTGGCCATGCTCCGCGTACTCGAATCGGACGACATCGCCCGCTCGCCCCACCTCACCCCCGACAAGGACATCTCCGGCGACAACCTCAAGGACGGCATCATCACCCGCTGGGACATGACCATCCTCCCCGCCGACTTCAACTCCGTGCTGGAGCTTACCGAAAGCCTCTACCGCCACGCCACGCACATCCTCTCCTTCCTGCCCGGAACCGAAATCAGCCGCCGGAGCAACGCCGACCGCGACGCCCTGCTGCAAAGCATGGAAAGGGAGTTTACCCGCTCCGCCTTCCTGATGCAGGCCGAAGCAACGGGCATTAAACCCGGAACGGCATCCACATGGCTCAAACGCCTGGTGAAGCATGGGATGATAGAGAGCGTGGACGGAAAGGGGACATACCGGAAACCTCTCCCAAACGGGATGTGACAGTTTTTTTGTCTGTGGTTGTTTTGACATGTTTTCTGTATATATACTATACGTGCGTGTGTGTGCGAAGCCGGCGGCGGGGGTGATTGTTGTGTACCAATTGTGACACTTGGAACGGAGGGGAGGTAGAGGCAGAAGAATAAAAGAATAAAAGAATAAAAGAATAAAAGAATAAAAGAATAAAAGAATAAAAGAATA
>OOBN01000687.1_pt1 | contig 29882 bp, 27 predicted proteins | sample 1671091 | NCBI WGS metagenome assembly OOBN01 (sample SAMN06348121, study PRJEB24527) | human gut metagenome | biome: human gut; feature: ankylosing spondylitis patient; material: feces | host: Homo sapiens | place: China | collected 2015-10 | reverse complement strand
TTATTTTCCATTCCAGCTAAAGACATGAGCCTATAAAACACGAAGAATTTTCCTAAATAAGCCTCAGCACACTCCGGGTTGATATCCAGCACCTTGTCGAAGTATTCATCCGCACTTTTCCAATTCCTATCCTCCAGAAACATCTGGCCCCGTTTCAGCAGAGATTCCACTGTGGGGCCGCCTGTGGCTTGAGCCGGAGCGGCGACCTGCGCCGCTGTCCCCTTCCCCAGCAGCTTGTCGATACCCCGCAGCAGGTCCTGCACGGCCCCCACCTTGCCCATGTCCTGGCCCTGGAGCTTCTGGAACTCCTTGGGCATGTCGTAGGCGTCCACGTCCTTGTAGCAGGGGATCAGATGCTTACTCTTGTCCTGGGCCATCAGCTTTAAGTACCGGCTCCACTCGTTCTTGACCCACACCGCGTTGAAATACTCATAGTCGGTGCCGAAGGCCAGCATGATTTTCGCGCTGTTCAGGGCGGCGAAGATGTACGGCTCGTACTCGGTACCCAGCTTGTCCTCCAGGGTAATGCGGGAGAAGAACACCCGGTAGCCCTTCTCTGTCAAGGCGTCGTACACGTCCTGGGCCAGCACGCTGTCCACTGTGCGCTCTCCGCTCTCGTCGGTCTCCTTGTAGCAGATGAAAATATCGTAGGGCGGTTCCTTGCCGGAGACCTCCAGAATCCCCTTGCGGATATCTTCGATGGCCTTCGCCTCATCCCGGTACACCCGCCGGGCCACCGCGTCGGCGTTCTCGCAGGCCTGCTCAAAGTCGCTGTCCTCCAAAATGCTGTCAAAGGAGGAGCGGTGGCTGGTGGGCACCTTCTTCCCGGTAGCCGGGTCGTCCACGTACTCGATGCCGTACCGGCACAGCACCAGTCCCCAATAGGCCTCGGCCTCCTCCGGGAACTCCGCCACGATATTCTCATACACCCCGGCGGCCTTGTCGAACTCGCAGGCCAGCCGCAGCCGGTTGGCCCGGCTGAACAGGATCAACTTCTTTTCGTTGTCTACATTGGGAACCGTCTGCTTGGTGCCGCAGTATTCGCACTCCGCCACGGTCACGCCCTCTGTGACGTTCAGATCGCCGCCACACATTTTGCACTTGATAATCGCCATTTTATGCGCTCTCCTTTATTGTAAGGATCGTTACAGCTTCTTCAGTTCTTCCTCAATCTCTGCAATCCTAGTCTCCATCTCCCGGCGTTTGCCGCCGGAGAAGAACCCCTTCAGGTTGGGCAGCTCCGCCTGAAGGTCGTCCCGCTCCTTTTCCAGAGCGGCCTTGCGCTTGGCCTGGACCTCTGCCAATTCCTGCTCTATCGTGTCCAGACTGTCAAACAGTTTCCAAGAGCCGATCATCTCCTGCAGCTGTTCACTGGTGGAGACCAGGGTGCCATCCGACTTCAGGCCTACGACCCAACCGCCATTCGCAGAGAAGGCAATAATATCCTTCCACTTGAGCACCTCGCGTTCCTCATGTACATACGGACTGGGATCTTTCGTCGCCACCATCGTTCCATCTGCTTTCAGGCCATAGGTAACAGAACTATCCCCTGTGGCACAGACCTGCACAATATCCTGCCAGTCCCTGATCTGACATGCGGCGCTGCTCGAGTCACCGATGGGAAGGACCAGACCATTTTCCTTCAAAAAGACCGCATGATAGGTGCTGGCCGACATGGCCACGTTTTTGAAGGCCAGCGTCAGCCCCGCGTTCCACATGACGGGATACTTTTGGGAAAAATAGCCGCTGTCCACAACCGTTCCGTCGGATTTCAGCCCGATCAGCGTGCCGGTCTTGTCATCAATTGTAGGGATGCGTGTGGCCGCAAAGTCCACAAAGTCCTTCCAATTCCCCGCATCTGACAGTTCCCCCGCATAGGGGAGGTCCTGCCCGGTCCAGACCGCCGTGCCGTCCGCCTTGATGCCCACGGTGGAGGTAGTTGCGGCGGAGATGTCCACGATATTCCTCCAATGGGACACCTGGCAGAAGGAGTCATTGGAGGGGTTATACTTCTCTTTTTTGGTGTACTTTGTGGCCACCACCGTACCGTTTGAGCGCAGGCCCACCGTGTGGTAAAGCCCGGCGGAAACCGCCGTCAGATCCTTCCATCCGGACAAATCGGCCGCCCCAAACCGGCTGGCCCCGGCCACTAAGGGGGTACCGTCCAGCTTTAAGGCCACAACAAAACCCGCGCCCGCGGCGATGCGCTTACTGAACCTGCGTGCCAGCTCCCGCCGGGTGCGAAGCAGCTCCGCGTGGGCCTTTTTCTCCTCCGCTTCTTGAATTTTTTTCTGCTCTTTTGCCCGCTTTTGTTCCTCTGCGGCGTCTCTCTCGGCTTGCTCGGCATCCGCGATTTCCCGCTCCACTTCCTGGATGTGCTTCTCCCGGTTCTGCCGGAACGCGTCCCGGGCCTCCTCCAGTTGGGTCCGCAGCTCCGGCGAGGCGAAGCGCAGGGCCAGCGTGAAATTCCGGGAAGTTGCAGTGGGATCCGGGATCACGGCACTTATGTCCAGCTTTTCCATTCCCAGCAGCATACCCAAAAACTGCTGCGCTCCGGTCTGATCCGCGCCGGTTACATCTTGGTAAAATGTTTTTGCCCGGTCGAACTCCTTTTTTTGCGTCAGATTCCACAGGTGCAGGATTCCTTTCGCATACAGCTGGTCGCCATGGTCCAGGCGCATGAAGGAGAAATCCCGGTACTTCCGCTCCGCGCAGTACTTGCCCACATAGGCCTCGGCGCTCTCGGGGGCAATGTCCAGCACCTTATCGAAGTACTCATTGGCGCTGTCCCAATCCCCGCTCTCCAGGAAGAGCTGTCCCCGCTTCATCAGGGACTCCACTGTGGGTCCCCCTGCTGCCTGGGCCGGAGAGGTTGAATCCGTTTGAGCGGCTGCGTCCTTCCCCAGCAGTTTTTCGATACCCCGCAGCAGATCCTGGACAGCCCCCACCTTGCCCATATCCTGGCCCTGGAGCTTCTGGAACTCCTCTGGCATGTCATAGGCGTCCACATCCCTGTAGCAGGGGATCAGATGCTTGCTCTTGTCCTGGGCCATCAGCTTTAAGTACCGGCTCCACTCGTTTTTCACCCACACGGCGTTGAAATACTCGTAGTCCGTGCCGAATACCAACATAATTTTCGCGCTGTTCAGGGCGGCGAAGATGTACGGCTCGTACTCGGCGCCCAGCTTGTCCTCCAGGGTGATCCGGGAGAAAAACACCCGGTAGCCCTTCTCCGTCAGGGCGTCGTACACATCCTGGGCCAGCACGCTGTCCACCGTGCGCTCCCCATTTTCATCCGTCTCCTTGTAGCAGATGAAGATGTCGTAGGGCGGCTCCTTGCCGGAGACTTCCAAAATCCCCTTGCGGATGTCCTCGATGGCCTTGGCCTCGTCTCGGTAGACCCGCCGGGCCACAGTGTCCGCGTTCTCGCAGGCCTGCTCAAAGTCGCTGTCCTTGAGGATACTGTTAAAGGAAGAGCGGTGGCAGGTAGGCACTTTCTTTCCGGTGGTCGGGTCGTCCACATATTCAATGCCGTATTTACAAAGCACCAGGCCCCAGTATGCCTCGGCCTCCTCCGGAAACTCCGCCACAATGCTCTCATAGACCCCGGCAGCCTTGTCGAACTCACCGGCCAGCCTCAGCCGGTTGGCCCGGCTGAACAGGGTCAGTTTCTTCTCACTGTCCACATTGGGGACCGTCTGCTTGGTACCGCAGTATTCGCACTCGGCTACGGTCACACCCTCGGTGATCTCCAAGTCCCCGCCGCACATTTTGCATTTGATGATTGCCATTTTTCTCCCGCCTTTCTCACAGCTTTTTCAGCTCCGCCTCAATCTCCGCCAGCCGGGCCTCCACCTGCTTGCGCTTGCCGCCGGAGAACAGGCCCTTGATGTTGGGCAATTCCGCTTGCAGCTGGGCACGCTCGGCTTTCAAAACATTACGTTCTTCCTCCTGACGGCGCTGTTTCTCTTCCTGATAGCGCCGCTGAGTCTCCAGCCTCTCCCGCTCCAGATTGTCAAATAGTTTCCATTTCTCTACACCACACTGTTCGTCATCATTATCGCCAACTGCAACCACGGTACCGTCTGCTTTCAGGCCTACTGTGTGGGAACCTCCGGTACAGACCGCCACAATATCCTGCCAATCCGAAACATTGCACTGCCCGTCATTATTGTCTCCAACCGCAACCACGGTACCATCTGACTTCAAACCTACCGTATGGTAGTCCCCGGCACAGACCGCCACAATATCTCGCCAGGCTGAAATATTGCACTGCCCGTAATCATTCTCGCCAACCGCAACCACGGTACTATCTGACTTCAAACCTACCGTATGGTAATCCCCGGCACAGACCGCCACAATATCGTGCCAGCCCGAGACACTACATTGCCCGTAATCATTATCACCAGTTGCGACCACAGTACCGTCTGCCTTTAGACCTACTGTGTGCCAATCTCTGGAACAGATCGCCACAATATCCCGCCAGTTCGAAACATCGCACCGCCCATCGTCACTATAGCCAGCCGCAATCACAGTGCCGTCTGCCTTTCGTCCTACCGTGTGGTAACCTCCAGAACAGATTGCCACAATATCCCGCCAGTTTGAGACATTGCACTGCCCGTCATCATTATCGCCAACTGCGACCACGGTACCGTCTGCTTTCAGGCCTACTGTGTGGAAACCTCCGGTGCAGACCGCCATGATATCCTGCCAGTCTGAGACATTGCATTGCCCTTTATCGTTCTCGCCAACTGCGACCACGGTACCATCTGCTTTCAGGCCTACTGTGTAGTGAACTCCGGCACAAATCGCCACGATGTCCCGCCAGTTCGAGACATTGCATTGCCCTTTATCATTCTCACCAACAGCAACCACAGTGCCGTCAGGGCGCAGACCTACAGTAGTAGACCCAGATGCCACAAGAAGTCCTTGCGCTGCGTGTCTGATCGGTTCCAGTCTCTCCTTTGCTAACTCACGTTTTCTCTCTATCTCCTGCCTGGACACCGTTTCTTTTCTTTTTGCCTCCTGCTTGGCAGTTTCCTCTTTCTGTACCTTCTCCTGCGCCAGCTTCACCGAGGCAGCCTGATAGCCCTCCAGATCGACCCGCAGCACCGGTGGGGCAAATTTCATTGCCCGCTCCCACAGCCGGGACATCTCTCCCGAAATTTTTTTGCTGTCATGGGCCAGTTCAGCGATTTTGCGATACTGCCGCGCAGCACAGAACTTACCCACATAAGCCTCGGCACACTCGGGGACCATATCCAGCACCTTGTTGAAATATTCATCCGCACTGTCCCAATCCTCGTCCTCCAGGAACATCTGGCCTCGTTTCAGCAAGCTTTCCACCGTGGGGCCGCCTGCGGCTTGAGCCGGAGCGGCGGCCTGCGCCGCCCGTCCCCTCCCCAGCAGCTTATCGACGCCCCGCAGCAGGTCCTGCACGGCCCCCACCTTGCCTATATCCTGGCCCTGGAGTTTCTGAAATTCCTTGGGCATGTCGTAGGCGTCCACATCCTTGTAGCAGGGGATCAGATGCTTGCTCTTGTCCTGGGCCATCAGCTTTAAGTACCGGCTCCACTCGTTTTTCACCCACACGGCGTTGAAATACTCGTAGTCCGTGCCGAATACCAACATAATTTTCGCGCTGTTCAGAGCGGCGAAGATGTACGGCTCGTACTCGGTGCCCAGCTTGTCCTCCAGAGTGATCCGGGAGAAAAACACCCGGTAGCCCTTCTCGGTCAGGGCGTCGTACACATCCTGGGCCAGCACACTGTCCACCGTGCGCTCCCCGCTCTCGTCGGTCTCCTTGTAACAGATGAAGATGTCGTAGGGCGGTTCCTTGCCGGAGACCTCCAGTATCCCCTTGCGGATGTCCTCGATGGCCTTGGCCTCGTCCCGATACACCCGCCGGGCCACCGCGTCGGCGTACTCCATCACCTTCTCCAGGTTCTCGTCCTCCAGGACGGACTCATAGGAGGAGCGGTGGCAGGTGGGCACCTTCTTCCCGGTGGCCGGGTCGTCTACGTACTCAATGCCATATTTGCACAGCAGAAGGCCCCAGTAGGCCTCCGGCTCCGCCGGAAAGTCGGTGATAATGCTGTCGTAAATGTTTGCCGCCCGGTCAAAGTCACAGTCGAACCGCAGTTTGTTGGCCCGTAGGAACAGGCTGGTTTTTTTATCACTGTCCGCACTGGGAACTGTCTGCTTGGTGCCGCAGTACTCACACTCGGCCACAGTCGCGCCCTCGGTGATCTCCAGGTCCCCGCCGCACATTTTGCATTTGATAATGGCCATTCTTATTTCCTCCATCCTTTCTCGCCGTGTCAAATGGATTCATTCATACAATTTGACATAAAGCATTCTTATGAAATATAGGGTGCAATATCACAATCAACTCCTAATTTTTCATCTTTGTTGGTCATTTTGTATTTTATCACAGGCATCAATCCACAACAATACTATGCATTTTGCATAGTATTGTTGTCCGAGGTATTGACTTTGCTTTCAGAACATGCCAGTGGAACGGCAGATCTGGTGGATCCAATCCAAGGTGTCCTTCTGTCGGACATGCCCACTCACCAGGCTAAGGCCTACACTGATCTGAACATCCACCCCGATGTGGTCGGCTGTTGGGCCATCATCTGAAGCTCCGAAGTGAGTATCCAGATAGTATGTGATGATCTGTGAGATGGCAGGGCAGGCAGCAGGAAAAACGAACGGGGCCCGCATCCATTTCGATGCAAGCCCCGTTCGCTGGCTCAGACTCATATTCCCCCATACCGCACTGGCGGCACAGCGGCCCGACATTATCTATTGGGGTATTTCCCGTCGGACGGTATCGGCACCGTTTCCGCAGTTCCACAGACGGGTGCGGCGTTTCTGGCCGTCCGGGGACTCGTAATTGATGAGGAGCATCTCCGCCTTGGGGCAGGAGATCTCCACCTCCATTTTGGCACGGAAGGCGGTCTGGACCACCTTCCAGCGAATCTCCGTATCTGTCTCCTGACAGTCAAAAAAGGTGCGGCTGCCCGTCCAGAACTTACTGAAATTGGACTCGTAGTCCCGGCCCTCGTAGTAGAACCGGCCCAGCAGTTTCCAGCCCAGGGCGATGCCGAAGGCTTTGGGGTGCTGCCGCCCACCTCGAACACGCTGTCGGTGAGCCGCTTGCCGCTGATATTGCTCACCAGGTCGTTGGAGGACAGCCACACCCATGGGGAGGTGAAGTCCCCGCCCCGGTTCTTGTCCGCGTAGCCGAAGCAGTCCTCCGGCCGGACGATGTGCTCCTCCCCGTTGAGACGCATCTAGCCGGAGAAGGCGGTCTTCATCCCCTCGGCGTGCCAGAACATCTCAAAGACGTTGAGGGTGCGGAAAAACTTAGACGCTCCGTAGCCCACGTGATAGGTCACCAGCTTTCGGATATCCAGGTCCCCCTCCAGCTCCCTGACGTCGCTCATCCACTCCGGGTAAGCGGCGGCCTCCTCCGGTATGACACGGACATGGCCGGCCATATGGGTCTCCGTGCAGATGCCGTCCCCAACCTTTAAGTTTAGGGGCGCGTCCATGGGGATGGACACCTGACTCCAGAGGAAAAAGCGGTGGAGCCGCCCCTTCTCTTTCCCTCAAAAGCCCACATTCATCATGCAGTAGGAGGGCCACTTTCCGGCTTTGCGCCCTTTGGGGTCATTCCACACGATCACCGGCTCCGGCTGGGCCAGAGGGCCTTTGAGCATACCGTAGTCCCGGGTGATGTTGCTTTTGTTCATGGGATACCCTCTTTTCTGAACACAGTTTTTCAGCTCTGCCGCCGGGCAATGAAGCCCGAGATGGCCGCCACTGCCTGGGCCTGCTGCTCCTCCGCCGAGATCGTGGCGGGCAGATCCCCCTCCTGGGGGCCGTAGTTGCCGAACTGGGCGTGGTTGCCGCCCTCAATTTCCACCACATTCTCTGTGTAGTCGATCTTGTCCTCCACACTCTGGTTCAGGGAACCGTAGATGGTGAGGGTATCAGAGGGCGGATAGTTGCCGTAGAGATAGGCTCCCAGCAGGATCAGACCGTCCACCTCGTCCGGATGGTCGGCGGCGAACCAGGAGGCCATGGCCCCGCCCATGGAGTGGCCGGCCATGTACCAGTGCCGGATATCCGGGAACTGGGCCATCACATCCTCGGCCGCGTTCACGTCGAAGATAGCCAGGCGGAAGGGCATCTCCACCAGAATGCAGGTGAGGCCGGTCTGCCGGAGCTGGTCCAGCAGGGGCAGATAGGCGGCGGCCTCCACCTTGGCCCCGGGGTAGAAGATGATTGCGGTGTCCGTGGGATAGGACGGCGAGAGGATGGTCAGATCATCCCGAACCTCCAGATGCTCTCCGCTGGCCAGTACCTCCAGGGCCACGTCCTCCGCCCGGTAGTAGTCGGACACATACCAGAAAAAGCCGCCCGCCAGCAGAATCAGGACCGCCAGCAAAATACTGACGGCTATCTTCCACTTTTTGCGGCGGGGTTTTGTCTCTGCCTTCATTGCACCCTCTCCTCCCGCTGCCGGATCACTGCCGCAATGGTCTCCGCCGCAATATGAGAGCCCAGCTCACTGGGGTGGACGCCGTCGGCGGCATAGAGGGCCTGAGGATCGAACCACTCGTAAAACCGCCGGCCCACATCGGCGATCAGGGCGTTATTTTCCTGTGCCGCTTTGTGGTAGGCCTCGGACAGCTTTTGGGCCATCTCGTCGTAGTCCCAGCCCTTGTCCGTCAGCTTGGCTCCGCCCCTCTGATAGGCCCAGGTAGCAAACAAAATGGGGACCGCTCCGTTTGCCCGGATCTGTCGGCAAAGCTGCTCTACGCTGGAGAAGAAACTCTTGGGGGCGGTGATGGGGCCGTGGCTCATCTCCTGGAGTACCACATAGTCCCACTGCTTGTTTCGGAACGCCGCCTGGGTTCGTCCGCCCAACTTGGTGTTGGGATTCAACTGTTCCGACAGCCGCGCCCCGCCCCGGGTGTGGTGGATCACCTCCGCCCCGGTCAGGTCAGCCAGCATCTGGGGCATATTATTGGTGAAGATAAAACTGTTTCCCAGCATGAGAATGCGCATGGCACTGCTCCTTACTCGTTTATTTCACTGCTTCCAACTGCCATTATACACGGCCTCACCGAGAGGGACAAGGCCGGGAAAGTGCAGCCAAGCCTATCAGATTTTGCGACGCAAGATTCAAAGATAAGGTTGCGGCCGCGTGAACTGATCGTGAACAGGTTGTCATGACCCCATATTTCAAAAATTGTGTAGTTTGCCTTTGCCTCTTTTCAGAACGAATCGTGGCAGAGGCGGACCAAAAACTATGTCTACAACGAAAATTCAAAACAGATCCGCAAAAGTGAGTTGACCACATTTGAGGCCTTATTTATGCAGAACGCCAAACAAATTATTGTCGAAAAAGTTACAAAAACCGCCTCAAAATATCAGTTTCGAGGCGGTTTTTGGTCCGAGTGGGGAGACTCGAACTCCCGGCATCTTGCTCCCAAACGCTTGAACCAAATTTTTTGTATTGATTTGTAGTGCTTTCCGGCGCTTTCTGCTCGGTATCGAATATTTTTTGACGCTCTTAAATCCGCTGTTTCCACGTGTTCCGGTCCTGACTGTGGTCAAATATGGGGTCAAAAACGCTTCCTGACCAGGGGCGGCAGGTGTCTGCCAGCCCCGGTTGGGAAGCGTTTTTTCGTGAGAGAAATTACTCGGTTTCCAGCAGCTGCTGGATGGCATCCATGGCCGCCCGCTTATCCCGGATCTTAGGATCGTCATACAACTTTCTGCGGCACATCCAGCAGGAGCAGTGGATCTTTCCCTTGGACAGCCGTCCGGCGGCGCCGTGTTCCCACGCAAGGACATTCTCTTCTCCTCCAAGCTGGCGGAGGATCGTTTCCTTGCGATGAATCGCACGCATGCGCTGTTTGCGATAGTAACTGCGGTCTCTGTTCAATTGTGCTCACTCCTTGACAGTTCGGGCCGCCTGCAAGAGTCGTCAAGGAAACATGCTCTCTTACAGGCAGCCTATCTGCCAAGAAGAAAAACGGTGATAACCCATTATTTTAATCCTTTCTGCTGTTTGGGCTATTGTACCTCTGTAGAGGGTGTTAAGCAAGTCTTTTCTGCGCGGCGGGCGTATCAGTTTTTTACATGCCTATTCAAAGAATAAAAGCCTGCGTACCTCAGTCTATCTGTTCAGCAGCCACTGGATGCCTGCCGCTGTCCGTTCAATCCCCTGGACGAAGTGATTTCCGGGATTCAACTGGAACACCGATGCCCTTGTTCTGGTAAAAGGTCTGGATCTCCTCTGTATTTTCCTGAACTATTTTCAGGACCGGATTACGGGTCTTGGCCTCCTTGTCCCCCAGGGAGAAGTAGATGCAGTCCGGCCAACGCTTCGGCTCATGGGAAAGGACGTATTCCTTGAAACCTGGAAACCACAAGGAGCCGGATATGCACCCCACCCGTGAGAACACATCTGTCTGGTAGATGGCGTACAGGGCGAACAGACCAGCCAAAGAGTATCCAGCGATCCCCCGCCATGCTGGAGGCCCGGCCAGCTCTTTCTCTGCCCTGGGTATGATCTCATCTACCAGCAGCCTCATGTAGTCATCCGCCCCGCCGGTGAAGGGCTCCCCGTTCTTGAACACCGCCTGGCTGTCCCACGGGGCCATGTCGTGGTTCCAATCCAGATCACTGATCAACACCAAAGTAAATGGTGGACAGCCATCAGGCTGCGCGGCCCCATATACCTTCTGGCCTTCATCAGAGAAGGTGTTGAGGTAGGTGATGGGGGCTTCTGGTTCGATGCTTAGAAAAATGGATACGGTTTTGCTGCCAATTGTAAAAGGCTGCATATTGGCTCATCTACTTTCTGTATCGGTAATTACTACCCACTGAAATTCAAATTGTTCTACTCATTGTACAGCAAAGAAACTGCGGGTACAACAGGTGTGAAAAGGACATATAGTTCTGCTGTAAATAAATTAAGAATCGTGCGAACACATGATTTTCTTGCGTATCTCTGTTGAATATGCTATTATTATATACAACGCTGTCAGGTGTTGGAATAAACCTTGGCGGCATGACCGCATAAACAAAATGCTCTGCCGTCTGGCAGAGCATTTTGCTTATCAGGGGGAATCTTCTTATGGCAGTCAGTTATAAAAAACTTTGGAAGTTGCTCATAGACAAGGACATGAAGAAGAAAGACCTATGCGCAAGAGCAGGAATCAGTTCAGCCTCTGTCACTAAAATGGGGAGAAACGGCCACGTTACAACAGAAATTCTGCTGAAAATCTGTACAGCGCTGAACTGTGGTATTGAGGATATCATGGAGATTGTGCCAGATGACAAATAAAGCCTATACTGGAAAAGTTGATTTTGGATTTGTCTATTTTTACATTTATTATACCTATTACAGCAAAAATAGCTTTTGGGAGCAGTTTTATTAACCTGTGTTTTTGAACACAGGGCAGGGATGACGGACCCTGAGTTCGTACTGGGGGAAGAGTATCACCATTTACTCCAAATTGTAGTATGCGGTCAATGATACTTCGATTTGTAGGGAGGATAATAAGCTCGGATTCGATTTTGGAAATCTTATAATCATGTTGGATGGTGAACAGATCCTGATATCCAAAAAGGGACCTGTTTTTGTACTATATACGATCTCCTATTTTTCAAAAGGCCTAATACGGTGTTCTTACAAATTCCAAAAGAGTTCTTCAGCGTTGAAGCAGAAACGCAGGAGCTGAAGTATTCGGTTTTACCGTTAAGGGGGAAAAAGTGTGATTCAAGCTTTTGATGTACTACTGCAAATCCCTGTAACAGCAGATATAGCTGCAAAAAACAGAATAGATGAGCCCTTTCGCTATGAGTGCTTATGCTGTGGGGAGGAAGTATATATTGCAGCTACAAATAGCACAAAGAAAGCACCTCACTTTCGTCATCGTCGCGGAAACAGCGATAGAGAGTGTGAATTGTATTTGGGAAGTACAGGAATCGCCGGTGCATTAAATGCGGCACAAAAACGAACGCATAGTAGAACTGAAATATATTTCGATATTAAGCAGAAAATCTTTTATGCGGCAGTGTCTTTCCCTAAAGAGAAATTACAGGAATTTGAAGATAAGTCTTGCATTTTGGAATTTCATTCTACATATAATTCACCTCCTTATGAGAAAGTGCGAATTAATCATCAGAATTTTGCACCAGATAGCATGGTGCAATTCCCATTAAAACTTACAACTAACGATTGTTATATTACAATCTCGGGCGCAAATTACCGTTCGCATTATGAGATACTAAGCAATAATGATTTTCCCACTTTTTTCAAAATTACTTTAGGAGAAAATTCTGGAAATTTTGCCCGGCGAATTGTTGGCGGAAAGATCTATACAAATACCAGCTATTATATTATTGCGAAAGACCAGAAAATAATTCAAAAAATTGTTGATTTGGGTGAAAATATTGCAATCAGTGCAGTTGATGAAATCAATGCCCTGGGGAGCACTATATATGGAGCAACGCTTGAAATTTTATCCGTCAGTCCTGACCTAAGTAATCTGTTCTCGTATTTCAACTATAGTTTAGAGGTTTCTGAAAATATAACACCGCTATGGCCACCCTTATATTCTGTAGACGGGGTTTTGTGTTCTAATAAAAAGAAAGTGTACCTACTCTCCTCTTTTACTTTGGTTCCGCATAGCAATATTTCCTGCGAAAATGATAAATTGGAACTATTTGATGATGTATTTGAACTGGACATAACACTCCCAGTTCGAATTAGTCGTAACAATGTTAATATGCAAATTGAGCATCGTAAGAACCAGCATTTGCAGCTCGTCAACTCGTGTGAGCAGGTCACAGCAACAAAAGTAAGGGTAACAGAGTCGGATCGTTTTTATTTGATAGATTCTGATGGTTATCGGGAACTTTCCGCTGGAACTTACTTTCTAACACGTTTCAGTAAGATTGTAAAGTATAAAAGCAATTATCCAGAAAAGATTTATCATTTACCAGAAGTTATTTCAAAAAGCAGAGTAGCGATTCTTAGAGATGCTCTGGCTTATTACAAGGTTACAATCCCGTTTGATGAAACACTCCTTAGAGAGTGTCCTCTTAGTTCAGTTGCTCAAACATATCTTGAAACGTGCCGAATCAGCAAGCGGATAAATAGCAAAGCTTTAGAGCTTATAAAGGCAGGTATAGTATGAAATATTTTCACTTATTAACAGAAAAAGATATTCAAACTATTTGCCAGGTTTATCCCTACAAAGAAATGATACAAGGCTTTAAAAAGAATCCACGTGCTTTTAATGATATAGCTCGAGGATACCGGCCACAGGCTATCTCTGAAGACAGAGGTCATAAATTGCTGTATGAGAATAGTAACTCTAAACTTGTCACAAACATGATTGACGGGTTACTTGATAGGTGGATTTCAGGTGTTAGACAACAGATAGAAGAACTGATTAAGGCGGGAGACACAGAAAGTGAAGCCTACATAAAGGCTTTTCAAACATCAATACTCCCCAATTTTGTAGAATTGTATTTTCGATTGACAGAAAATCCAGTCAGCAAAGAGTATGCTTCTGTTCTTTCGGCCGCCATCTCCATTGTAGCATTAGAAAAGCAAAGAAATAGTCATCTTGCGTCGACTTTGTCCATTAGCCCTGAGGCCCTGGAGAAAGAGCGGAAAAAGTATAGGACCGAAATCAGGGAAAAGGATTCAGCAAACAAGAAAAAGTCTAAAGAAATTGGAATATTAAAAGCAAAAATTGCTGATTTGTCTGCAACGATAGAAACTTTACAGGGAGAATTAGAGTGCCAGATTATCCGAATCAAACAGTTTGAGCAAACTGAGGTCATACAGCGAAAAGAACTGCACGATGCCATTTCAGTAAACACTACTCTTGATGCTGAATTAAAAAGACTAAAGGCTGAATTACGAGAAGCTCAGGTTACTATTGACACGGCAAAAAAAAGAGCATCTGGGCAACAAGCAACTATCGATACATTACAAAGTAAATTATCTGAGATTCAAAAAGTAGGTGAAGATTTAGATGCAAAAATATACCGTGAAAACGATAATTTACTTTGCCCGGTTGATATAGACGAATTTTCTGAATACCTCGGATACAATCTTAGTAGTATCGGGGTGGATAGCAGTACGGATGAGTATTTTTTATTAGTTGATTTTCTGGGCGACATTCTATTTCAAGACAAACCTATCATTTGCAATCGGATAGCAGGGATCGCATTAGCTAAGTGTGTGTCAAATACCCTTTGTGGCTCACAGGAAATTAAAGTTTTATCCTATACATCAGAAGTTACCAGTAATGATATTTTGAATTACCTGAGGTTGGAAACTCGAATCTGTGTTTTGGATGGATTCCTCGGTAATTATAATGAAATGGAGTTAATTTCCATCCTTAGAAGTATAAAAGGCAGAATAATCTTTATTACGTTCAACTACGAACGAACAATGGCATACCTCCCCCAAGAAATTCTCTTGTATTTTAACTACGTAAATGTCAGCAGAATTAAAGGGTTCTTTTCTGAGGCCATCATTGACGAGGATGCTTCGGTAATTCCAGAAGAATGGACTTCTGTGGCACATAAGAGTGTAAATGGGAGAGCGGAGCGCCTCTGTAATGAAATAATGAAACAGTTGGGGTTTGGTGCTGACGTTATAATGCTTTTATCCCAAAGAATGATTTCAGAAGAAAAGTTGGTGCAATACCTTGCATTTTCAATCCTTCCCTATTCTTCTGAGGCACTTGATTGCAGACCTTACGAGGTATCGGATAGGCTGCAAAAATACGCTGGAGAACAGGGAAAATGCAAGCAAAAGTCACTATTATTAGGGTGGTTTGGCAATGAATAGGCTACTGAATATAATATCGAATGATCTATCTATTGCTCGATATTCCGGTGAATCAGATGCTGATTTCATATATCGCGTATGCTATTCAGCGGTAGCATTATGGATGCTAACCATGACTTTGAGTTGTATAGATGGTCGAATTGGCATCAGTAAGCAACTTCAGGCCATAAACATCGAAGGTTTATTACTGCAATATGAGAGAAATTTGGGATTGAATCCGTCTTGCTTTTCTAATTATGGAAACAAATTGCATAGTTTTCCTCATCTAATCCGAAAGGTTTATGAGGAAACTGGATACCTATTTTCGGATGAGAGAAATTATAGCATTGCCGCCAATTATGGAAGGACGATCTATACTGGAGATGGACATTTATTTTTCGGCATTCCTGAATCAAGTTGTTGGATGAATGGACTGGGGCTATACTGTCCCTCAGGTATGAACAGCGTTGATTTATTTGATGCCATGCTCAGAGATACGCTATCAGTTGAGCAGTATATTTATACCAAATATACCCCTCTGGATTTTGAAGAAAGAGATATCGAAGTTCAAGATCTACAATTTTTCAATCCCACATTACACAAGCCACCATCGTCCTCCTGGAGTGATAAACAGATCACTCCAGAGTCAATTGCCCGTAGTAGCAATAAATCGATGTATAGGACACTTATCTATAAAGATAGTCAAATTCTTTTTAAGGAGGATCCATTAGATAGCGACAACGAGCGATTAACATCTTCTGAAATGCGGCGATTGTATTGTGCATTAAAAGCAAAATACGGTGCCCCTATCATCGCATGGTTTAACAATCTTGATGATACTTATTCAGAAATTCGTATTTCGGCACAACTACCGACTCGGGAATATTATTTTATGCTCTTATTTGCATGGCCAAAACAAAACGCTTTTAACAAAACAAGATTTATTAGTAAAAATAGCATATTGCCGACCATCGAAAAAATGCTATCTAATATCGGTATTGAAGTTAGGAGGTAAGAACAATGTCAGAAACTAAGGGTGTGCAGGAATATTATGCTGCAATTCGCAGCCGCCTAACTAACTATATCAAATCAGATTACCTCGCTAATAGCGAGACGTTGCTTCTCTATGCAGATAGCTTACTTGGCGAAGATAGCAGATCAAGTGTAAATATTGCACAAGAGCCTTATATTGAGACATCTGCTTCATATGAAAAGGTTGCAGATGGAATTAGAAATTTGAGTAATGTCGATGCCGGCGTAAAGATTTCTCTACTCAAGTTGGTGGATGCTAAGTTAGGAATCTTTTCTACACCATTTAAGCATCAGGTTGAAGCTTTAGAAAACTTTAGTCTGGGAAAGGATCTATTTGTGTCGACCGGTACAGGCTCAGGTAAAACAGAATGTTTCCTTTGGCCAATTATGGTAAAATGTATTGCAGAAGCCCAAAATCACCCTGCATCTTTCCGAAAAAATGCGGTTAGAACGCTCATTATTTATCCTATGAACGCATTGGTTTCTGACCAGCTTGCCAGATTCCGTAAAATCATGGGTGGTGAAGAATTTAAAGAAATATTTACCCAAGATACTCATGCCACCCGAATCCCTCATTTTGGAATGTATACTGGGCGCACATCTTATGCTGGCGTACCTAAACCTGGAGAAAACAAGAAACTCGCAGAGGCGTATAGGGAACGCTATTTAGTAGACGAAAATGCCTCGGAAGAGGATCAAAGAAAGCAGCTAAACAAGATCAACGGTCTAAAAAAGATTAACAAATATCCTGCTCGATATGGCAAAAATGGAATCAAACTTTTCATTGAGCATTTAGAGCAAAATATACACACGCCATCTCCGTATGACGCTGAGTTGATTACCAGGTTTGAGATGCAGCAGTGCCCTCCAGATATTCTTGTCACAAACTATTCAATGCTCGAATATATGTTGATGCGAAAACTGGAATCTAATATTTGGGACAACACAAAAGAATGGCTACATGAATCAACAGGAAACAAGCTTTTGATTGTCTTGGATGAGGCACATATGTATCGTGGCTCTGCTGGCGGGGAAATTGCTTTTCTGCTCGACCGCCTATTTGACCGTCTTGGGATAACTGCCGATGATGTTCAGTTTATCTTAACGACTGCAAGTATGCCGGATGATGAAAAGGCTCGTAATGATTTCTATGAAGGACTTACTGGGAAGCAGGCGGCTGATTGTGTATTTTTAACTGGTTCAAAGGAAAAATTGCCAGAATATAAGCTGGTTCCCACTAACGCAAATCAATTAGCAGCCCTCGGCTCAACACAGGTATATGGTGAAGAAGCTACTCAGAGAATCAAGGACTTTGCGTCGGCAATATTCCATGAACACCTTCCAGCTTCTATCGATTTAAACACCGCCAAAGCCTGGCTGTATGATAAGCTCCCATATTATCAAGGTTTTATCGATTTGTATCGAATCTGTCGTGAAGGTGCAAAATCATATAGCGAGATAAAAACCTCAATATTCGCAGATGCTTGTGCAGACGATGCGTTAGATGCACTGCTGGTTATAGTTTCAATGGCTGAAAAAGACGATAACCTGCTTTTTCCAGTTCGGCTCCACATGTTTGTTAGAGGATTGCAGGGTATTTACGCCTGTTCAAATCCTCATTGTCCTGACGCAAAATATTCTGACAGAGAAAAGCTACCACTTGGCAAGGTTATCTCGACACCTAAAGAGCAATGTGGCTGTGGTGGTAAGATTTATGAACTGGTTAATCATACGAAATGTGGCGCATTATACTTTAAGGTCTATGTGAAGCAGACAGCGGGGCAGAAATTCTGGTACGTATTCCCTCGTAAGGGTATTAGTGGGAGCGGCGATGACCTCAAAGAGATGCTACTTTACATTGTCCCTGATGGATATATCCTTGAAAAAGGAGATAAACTGGGGGCCTTAGACCCATTCACTGGTAAGCTCTTTACTACGCCTAAGGATGACCCTAATCTGCTAAGAGTTTTATACACTGAAAAATCGACAGCAAAGGGAACTACCTTTATTTTTGGAAAGTGCCCCAAATGCCGAAAAATTATGCCGCTGAAAAAACCGACTGATTTTGCTACAAAGGGAAACATTCCCTTCTACAATCTGACAAAGGCTCAGTTTGAATTGCAACCTGCCAGATCAGATTTCGTCAATCAAGGGAAAAAGGTTTTGCTATTCTCTGATTCTCGACAAAACGCCGCAAAATTGGCCCTGGATTTGTCGAAGTCTTCAGATGCAGATGCGTTTAGACAGGCGGTTATATTGGCAGGCAAAAAAATGGCTGAGGAAGGCCTTTCGATGAGAGAGCTCTACCCTGCTTTTCTTGAAGTATGCATTGAGCAGGATCTATCCTTTTTCTCCGGAAAGAGCAAATTGAAATTTGACACGGATAAAAATATCTTTGTAAGAAAAGTAAAGGGAAGAAGAAAGGTCGACTACGCAAGATTAGCTTCAGATTATTTTTCTACTCCACCAGAAGATTATAATGAACAATTGCTGATATTCTTCACTGAGAGTCCGCGCTCTTTTAAGGATATTGGTCTCGGCTTTTTGGCTCCGATAGAGGATTCTTTAGATAATGTAATTTATGAGCTGGACGCCAATGATATAACAGTTGATAAAAAAATACTATATCAGGTGTTGGTTTTACTATTCTGGGATGCCATGGATACTAATGCGGCTTTAGGCAACCAGATTTCAGATGATATTAGAAGATCACTTCCAGGTAGAAGCAAAACCGACAATGATAGATTTGGGATTGGTGGAGATTTTTATAAAGAACTTGACCAGGATTTAGTCCGCGAGGCACAAACCATACTGTCTCTGGATGAATCAGAGATGAAGGAACTACTGGAATCAGTAAAAACAGAATTTTTTGAGGCATCCAGTCAAGGAAAGTATTATATTAAGCTGTCGTCTGTCCAAATTCATATTACAGACGAAAACTTCAAATGGTTCCGTTGTGGCCGCTGCGGGAAAATTTCTCCGTTCAAACTCGGAAACCTTTGTGGCGTTTGCTTTAGGGGCGAAAATGTTCATATAATCAACTATGATGAGTTGTCAAGATTTGATTTTTGGAGAACTCCCATTTTAAACACAATGAATATGCAAGCTGGCATCCACAGAATAGATACCGAAGAGCATACTGCACAGTTGTCTCACAAGGATGTAAAAAGTGGAACTATTAGCCGAACTGAGGACTATGAGATAAGATTCCAAGATATCGATGTTGGCGAGCACGGCGAAGATGCGATTGATGTACTGAGTTGTACGACAACCATGGAAGTTGGTATTGATATTGGTTCTCTTACTGCCGTCGGCCTTCGAAATATTCCGCCAATGCGAGAAAATTACCAGCAGCGGGCAGGTCGTGCGGGGCGAAAAAATGCAGGAATATCGACTATCGTTACGTATGCCTTTGGTGGTGTGCACGACAGTCATTACTTCCAAAATCCAGATGAGATGATCTCTGGTGAACCTCGTCATCCTTGGATTGACAGAAACAATCCCAAAATTGAGCAACGTCATTTGAATATGAAAGCATTAAATGCATTTATGTTCAGCGATTTGATGGGCGGCTACGATAGTATTGCAGAGATTGGTATTGTCGACTTCTGCGAAAGCTATGGGGTGAGTTTCCTTGAGTATCTGGATTCATTGGATTTCCCAACTACAGGTACCAGAGAAATGTTCCTAAAAATAAGGAATAAGGTCCTTGATGAAAGAAATCGTAAGGAATACATCCATGGTGATGAACAGACTCCCGCGTTTGATGTTTTTTACTCAGAGGGTTTCATTCCATCGTACTCATTCCCTAAAAATGTTGTTAGATTCTTCGTAGAGGAAGAGTCTCCATATGGAAAGAAATATCCTCGTGTGGTCAAATATGCCCCCGAGCGTGATATTGCTGTTGCCATCAGCGAGTATGCCCCAGGACGATTTGTGACAATTGATAAAAAAATCTATAAAAGTGGTGGTATTTACGCAAGTCCGAAGCCACATGGATATGATACAAATCAGGCAGAGTTCTATTTCGGCAACAAGGATTATTTCAACGATATTCTGGTGTGTAGCGAATGTAACTGGTTTGGACATAAAGAGGATGGTCTTGATACATGTCCATATTGTCATGCTCCTGTTGAAATCAGGAAGATGCTCAAACCCTGGGGGTTTGCGCCTGAGCGAGGTGATGCTGTAAAATTTGAGGATGAAGATGAGGACAAGACATATGCTGAAGCACCGTACTATTCTCATGTTCCAGAAGAGTCACAAATGATTCCTTATAAGGGACAGATCCGGTTTGCCAACTTAGAAAATCGACAGGTCCTAACTGTTAATATGGGGAAATCAAAACACGGCTTCAATATTTGCCGTTGTTGTGGTGGCGCAGAAGTCGCCGATCCTAAAAATACAGGAAAAATTAAGGTAACACAGCCTTTCCATAACAACGCACCGGTATGCCGTCATGATATGATTGAACAGGAAGTGTATTTGGGATATGAGTTTTTGACGGATATGTTCATGCTTGATATCGAGTATGACACAACTAAACTTGTAAGCAACAAGACCACACAGGAAAAAATCCTGCTCAGAATTGCAGCGACCACGCTTCAAGAGGCAATCAAGAAAGCCGTATCGTTGGAACTGGATATTGATTACAATGAAATTAATGGCGGGTGGATGTCCAGAATTGATGATGAAAACATGCTCCATTTAGAACTGTTCTTCTACGACAATCTTACAAGCGGGGCAGGTTATTCATCATTGATAGGAAGTGTCCTGGAAAAGGTTTTAAAACGCACAAGAGTAATCCTTGAGTGTGACTGTTCCCGTGCTTGCAAAAACTGTCTGGACAATTTCTATAATCAACGGAATCATGATTTGTTTGATCGTCATCTTGGGTTGCAACTCTTAGAGTATGCCGAGACAGGATTTCTTCCGGAGAACTATGACCCAACTGCCCAGCATAATTATTTGATTCCTCTGCTTCATTTGATAACAGAGGAAACTGGCACACCCGAGAGTCAGATTGGGATGGAATTTGAGGTGCTCCCTGCTTTGTATAAAAAGCCAGCAAGCACTAAGGAAAAGATGTATTTGAATCCATATGACTTGACTGATTGGCTCCCAAATACATTTATGGAGTACACTTCTTTATCAAAAAAGGTGATTAACTAATGGGCAAAACTCTTTCACCACTTAGATATCCGGGCGGAAAATCACAAATATATAGAAGAGTCCGGGACCTCATAGTGGCAAATGGGTTTAATAACAGGACATATGTTGAGCCTTTTGCGGGTGGATTCGGTGTTGGCATTGCGCTTCTGAAAAACAATATAATTAGGCAAGCAATCATCAACGATTTAGACATCCATATCTACCATTTTTGGGATGCGGTATTAAATCAAACAGAGAACTTAATCGAGCTTATTCGAGTGACGCCAATCACCCTTGAAGAGCGACTGAGGCAGAAAGAAATATATTCAGATGCTGAATCACCTCCTTTGCTGGATGGTTTTTCTACTCTCTTTTTGAATCGAGTAAACTATTCTGGTGTATTGTTTGCCGGTCCCCTTGGAGGAAATAACCAAGCCAGTGCATATCCTATTGATTGTCGATTCAACAAAGACAACATCATAGAGCGGATACAGACTATCGCAGACCTAAGGGACAGTATACATTTGTATCACGTTGATGCATGTACACTAATTGCTACATTGTGCGCACAGCATAATAATGATTTGTTCTTTTACATTGATCCCCCATATGTGTTAAAGGGAAAGTCATTGTATAGTGAATACTATACCGAAGCAGATCATCGCAATTTAGAGCGTGTAATCCATGAAAGTTTACAAATAGTTCCTTGGATTGTCACATATGATGATTGTGATTTAGTACGAGAAATATATCAAAACTATCTTATTCGAGAATACGAGATGTTCCACAGTGCACACAACCGGGCTCAAGGTCGCGAGTTGATTATCACAAATATTCCTGAAAATCATTTTCATTGGCGATAGGTCGCAAGTGTTAATAAGTCAGGAATAAAGCTACAAAGCGGCTGTGCATGCACGACCGCTTTGCTCATATGCCATTAATCCTCTAAACGATTTGAGAAATCGAATGAGGTACATGAATTTGTCAAGAAGGGAGTAGCAGAGTGAACACCATCTGCTTCGGTGACTCTAATACCTACGGCTACGACCCCCGCTCCTATCTGGGTGTCCGTTATAATCCGGACAGCCGGTGGGTGGACATTCTGGCTGTGGAAACCGGCTGGACAGTCTATAACATGGGGCAGAATGGCAGGGAGATTCCTGCCGCTGCTCCAGACTTCCCTGCTGATACCGATTTGCTAATCGTCATGCTTGGGACCAACGACCTGCTCCAGGGCAGAAGTCCGGAGCAGGCCGCTGAGAAGCTGAATCGGTTCCTCTCAGGCATCTCCTTGGATCGAAATAAAATCCTGCTGATTGCCCCACCACCAGTACAGCTGGGCGCGTGGGTGCCGAACCAACAACTCATTGACGATTCCCGCACCTTTGCTCAACTCTGTCAGACCCTGGCAGAGCATCTGGGCATCCGCTTTGCCGACGCCGGAAAGTGGGACATCCCCTTGGCCTACGACGGCGTCCACTTTACGGAGCAGGGGCACAAAACCTTTGCAGCCGAACTTCTGGAGGAACTCAAATGAAACGAATCCTGCCTATACTGTTATCTCTTCTGCTGTTGACCGGGTGCGGCGGAAACTCTGCGGATGGCTACCAGCAGATCACCCAGGAGGAGGCCAAAGAGATGATGGACGCCCAGGAAGTCATCATCCTGGATGTGCGGGAGCAGGATGAGTACGACAGCGGCCACATCCCCGGCGCCGTCCTGTTGCCGGTGGGAACCATCGACGAGGATACCGCCGCCGAAGTGATCCCCGAAATGGATTCCACAGTTCTGGTGTACTGCCGCAGCGGGAACCGCAGCAAGACGGCATCCTCTGCTTTGGCAGAACTGGGCTACACCAACATCTACGAATTCGGCGGTATCAACACCTGGCCCTATGCAACCGAGCCGTAAGGTAAAGAAATCTGTAAGTAGTGCAAAATCTACATCGCTATAGACAAAGAAAAACAAGGCAAACACTCAGGCTACTTAAAGTATAACTGTGGAGGGATCATATGAGTCGTACCAGACTACTACATATCCTTTCAATTTTAGAGACTGAAACAAATGTGTCCTGTGGCCTGACACTACAAGAAATTTGTCGCATTTTATTTGAAAGATATCCAGAGGAGACTTGCTCTGAACAGCGGGTTCGTGAAGACATCTCTATTCTACAGGCGCTCAGCGAAGAGAAACTCATGGTCTTTGAACTAAAGCATGAGACTGGGCCTCACAATCAACGAAGATATAAACTTTATCATCCTACATTCGGATTAAATGAAGCTCGAATGGTGTTTGATTCAATTTCCATTAGCCAGTTTTTGAGTCAATCACAAAAGAATTCACTTATATCTCAACTGGAAGGATTTCTTTCCCACAGTGAAGTACAACAGTTGAAACAACGTGTTCGCGTAAGGCCTTGTTTAATGCAGAACGAGATGCTTCCACAAACACTTCAAGTAATTTATAGGGCTATCGATGAGCGAAAATGTCTGTGCTTCGATTATACAAAATTTGATTTGAAGGGGCGACAACAGATAAGAAAAACTTACCGTCACATTCGCCCAATTCAAGTTGTATGGGAGCAGGAACATTATTATTTGGTGGCCATAAATCCAGAACACGCCGAAAATGACCAGCAAAGGAATTACCGCATTGACCGAATGAGAAATGTCGCCTTTGATACTGGGGAATGGAAGCGAGTGAACACACTCGGGTTCAGCTATGGTCAATTTGATATGTTCTCCTCCAAAGAAAAACGGACTGTGAAATTTAGAGTTCATCAGGACCTTCTTGATATGGTATTTGAAACATTTGGAACTCACATTATATGCCATCCTGATGACGAACGGCAGGAGTGGATTGTATTCTCTGCTGAAGTAGAATTATCTGGCGGCTTTGACCGATGGGTGCTCCGGCAAACAGATAAAATAGAAGTGTTAGCACCCCCCTCGGTACGCAATCGTATCGATCTGCTACTGCAAAATATTATCGCAAGCTACCGCGAATAAAGCGGTAGCTTTTTTGTTAGTTTTTCATATTTCAAAAAACTAATTTGTTATTCTTATAATAGAGTCATCATAAATTCGGAGGTCACCCATGAGATATGAACTTGAAAAATTCTTCTCAAATCCTTTTGAATCCAGTGGGCTGCTAATAGCAGAAGCACCTACCGGATATGGGAAGACATACGAAACAATCCAAGCGATTTACCGGTATATTGAAAAAGGTGGAAAATCGCAGATTCTATTTATAACAAATCTTCTTAAAAATCTGCCTGAAGATGAATTGCGGAATATCTATGAACAGAATGGCAGAGGTGCTCTGTTCAAAAAAGAAGTATTGGTCCTGTCCTCTGTTGCCTCAAACGTGGAGAAGGTTATTTTAACAGAAAAAATTCCGCCTGAGTTTCAGACGGATGCATACCAGGAACTTTTATCTGCTTGCCAGAAGAAAAAACAATATCAGCAACAATTTGGCGAGGCAGGCAAAGACATAACGAAACATATTGGTGACCAGATCCGTGAGAAGCTTGAACCACAATTTCGGCGTGAACTGGAAGTACACCTTCAAAAGACTTTTCCAGGGGGGCCAGGACCCCGTCGGGATGAGATCCGAAATAAGGAAAAATACAAGTGGATGGCAACTTTCTATCCAGCTATTTTCTGGACGGAATATAAAGTGCTCCTGTTATCCGTAAAAAAGCTAATGGCGCGCAATATTCCCTTAGTAGAACCAAGCTTTGACTGTTTATCTGAGCGGATGCTGAAAAATAAGATTGTATGCATTGATGAATTTGACGCTTCACGGTCGGTTATCTTAGATACCGCAAAGAAGTATTGGCCAGTTTTTGGACACTCCAAATTTCATTTACAAAAGATTGCTGTGTTAAGCTGGATGTCAAAACCTTCAGCAATGTCCGAATCAAACAAGATAGCAAAAATAAACCGCAATATCTGTTTGATCCTGAATGCTACATACTGCGGCGGGCATTGCGAGACGATCCTGGTAAAAGTACAGATCACTTTGTAATTGGAGCGCTTAACCAAAGGCGGAGAAATACCGTACCTTTTTTGGAGTTTGGCTCGTTGACTGATTATCAAAATTGTAAAGTCGGGATTTTACATCAGTTTTTGCGAGACGTGCAAACATCACTATCTCCGTATCTATCTTTGACAATAGTTTCCCTTGATGAAAGTACCCATCTGGGAGTATCTGGCTCGGTCGATAGTATGACAGGAATCAGAAATCGCTTAAGAGAGACGCCCCTATACTTGGAGGACACCGTACAAAACGAGCACTCCCGTACATTAATCTCCATGCTGCGTTATGAACTGGCGCAATATAGTGAAGTGACCCTTATGGAGGGGACTCCAGAAAAAGGTGATGCACTACTTCGGATCATACATTATCCTCCGTTTTATGAAGAGCATCCGGAAGATGATGAATATTCGAAAGCACCTAAGCATTGTGTTGTACAGCATATAACGGTCGAAGATTTTCATCTAACAGGGATGAATGGGCGCGGAACGAAAGAAAAAGAAGACCACAAACTGCTAAAAGTCATCCAGGAACTTGCTATTAAGATTGATGTAAACCGACGGCAGATGACCTGCTATGATTGGGCCAAGCTTGGATTCAATAAACCGGTTACATTCGTTATGGTACCTTCGGATTATAAAGGCCAAAATAAACCTATCTGTTATGATATGCTCCGCGTACAGCCGAGTGGAGAACTATCCTTTGAATCGTGGCAGCAATCTTTCTGTGAGGATAATTCTGAACGAGAAAAAATTTCTGCAGCGTTTGAAACACCCTATGGAAAGTTTGATACTACGATCAAAGGCCTTGTCTATGAAGAGGAAGATAACATCCATATCATTTACGACACCGACCACTATACTCTTCCCAATATGCAAGACCTCGAGCTGGTTCTTAGCGCGACACGAGATGATGAACAAATCCCGGTCATGCCGCTTGTAGAAACCATACAGAAATACGCTTGTAGCTTGTCCGGCACCGAGAGAGCACGATGTCAAATTATTCTGGATGCAATAAACCAGCATGGTATGCAAGTTAGCAGAAAAGAATTACGGCACATTCTCAATTTGAAGAGCAACCTGGGCAAGCAGATCAACCGATTTATTTTTGAGGAGAGCGGCATTTTAATCGGAAATTCCCTCAAAAGCGCCCGAAATAAAGAAGCTCTTTTCGGCGGGGTGTTAGGAATTCGCCATTTTTGTAAAAATAATGCCCAGTACTACTATTCAGGATATTTTGGAAAATCCATAAATCGGTCATTCCCTCATGCTTGTAGAATCCGAAAGGTTTGCTCAACTGGTCAAACATTGCAATTCGAAAGATACCTCCCTCTGCTCGAGGTAGATTTCATACGAGCAAACGGATGGACGGTCATTCCTTTCCCCTTCAAGTATTTGCGTGAATGGAGGTTACAACAGGGATAAAGTTAAAATCTGCATCGCCGATACAAAGAATACACGGGACGCGCCTTTGGGCGCGTCCCGTTGCTCATTTTCTGCCGATTCATCCTCACGGCTTCCCCAGCCAGTCCTTGAACTCGTCCAGGGTGATGACCTCCCGGTCGCATTTCTTTTTCATCTCTCTGGCCTGTTCGCTCCAGGCGTAGAACTGCTCGTCGGTGATGCGGCCGGCCTTGATCCAGGCAAAGCGCTTCTTGTACTCCTTGCGGTAGGCCTTAAACACCGGATCGTCGGACTGCTTCTTGGTCCACTGCTGGAAGGCTCCGGCCTCCCGGCAGGTCTGCTGGCCGGAGGCCACCGGGCGCTCACAGTACTCCGCGCTGACCCGGCCGGTCTGTGGGAACCACCGTCCGCAGTTCTTGCACCGCCGGACAGTGATCCCACGCTCCACGCAGCTGCGCAGGGAGTAGTCGATCATGTCCGAAATGTGGAGGGGATACAGGACCGGTGAACACCGGCCCGGCTCCACCGGTTCAAAGCTGAGGGGGATGGGCCGGAAGGAGAACAGAGACGGGTCCTTGGGGGCATCGTAGAGATAGTGTGCCGATGCCTGCTGCTGGGGATCCCGCCCCGCCTTGTCCACATCCAGAACGAGATCAAAGAAACGCTGTACCTGCTGCTGATAAAGCGGGAGCTGTTCCGGGAGGCCCTGCAGCTCCTCCAGCATCTGCTGATCCTCCCTGCTTCCCCGGTCCTGGGTGATCCCCATGCGTCCAAACCGCTCAAACCAGCGCACATACAGAAGATGCAGGTAGATGTGCCGGCTCCCAAGGTCACCCAGGTCCATCAAGGTACGGACCCCAGCATCTCTATCATCCCTGTCGATCAGAAGGGACCAATTCTCATAAGCCCTTCGCAGCAGAGGATCCAGCTCCTTACAGTCCGTCTCCAGAAAGGACAACAGGCTCTCCAGGAACGGGAGCTCCCGATAGGTCGAGGGAACACCCTGGACCCCGTGGCTATCGAATTGGAAAACCTCTTTTTTCTCAGAGAAGTACATCTTGGCATACCACATGTCGGCGCCCTCCAAAATAGACAATCGTAAAAAATTTATAAAATAGTCTTGACAAGGGGGTAGGTTCACATGCTACAATACTCTCACAGGGAACTGTCAAAATAATCTTATAATAGTCTAACACCCGCAAATCCGATTGTCAACGGGAAACTGGTCCCAAACATTCGGAACGGCACCTTGAAAAATGAATACCCATCACCAGAGACGATACTCTCCGGAGAAGCAGCGCCAGGACGTTGTCGCAGAGCACCGACAATTGAGCGTACCAAGGGGAAGAAAACGCTGTGTTGGTCAAACAAGGCCGCAGGGCAGGAACGGGTATGGTGCATGGCCAAAACCAGAAAAGAAAAAGACAGACCCTGTAAAAAAACCGCTGAACTGCTGCAACAGTTCAGCGGCCCGCCGCGTTTCGGAAAACACAGCCTGATCTGTGTCCCAGTTTAACAGAGAGACCTTCGAAACGCAAGAATTTTTTCTCTGAATTTGAAACACCGGAGGTACTAAGCATTGAAACTGTCTGTCTACAAATCCTACGACGACCTGCCCCTGTTCCTCAACGCCAGGATGGTGGCGCAGGTGCTGGGCGTGTCCATCTCCACCGCCTACGAGCTGCTCAACGATCCCGGTTTCCCCACGCTGCGGGTGGGGAGCCGTATGGTAGTTCCGAAAGAGAAGTTCATCCAGTGGGCGGAGGGACAGTCGGGAGGTGCCAAATGAGAAAACAGCACTGGCCCAAGCGGGACCCTATCAAGAACTACTTTCCCCTCCCCAACGAGATCTTCTCCCTGGGACTGTCTGCCGGGGCGATCGCAGTCTACGGATTTCTCCTCCATCGGGAGGACCGAAAGACCTACCAGTGCGTGGCCAGCTACCGGACCATCGGAGAGGCGGTGGGGATGAGCGTCAACACGGTGCGCAAGTATGTGACCGAGCTGGAGGAACGGGGCCTGATCCGGACGGAGCGCACCACCGTCACCACCCGGGACGGCCGCACCCTCAACGGCTGTCTGCGTTACTACATCCTGCCCATCCAGATGTCCATCGAACAGTTCTATGAGCGGCAGCTCCACGCAGCTGACCTGGCACTGGAACGACAGAGAGCGGAGCAGCGCATGGCGGCGCTGGAGAGAAAGGAGTGTGCATCCGGATGCTGATGCAGATGATCGACTGCATGATCGAGCAGGACCCGTCTCTGTCAGCACGGCGCACCATAGACATGCGGCGGTACATTGTCAACCGGTGGAACCGTACGCATGAGGAGTCTATCGACGAAGACGGGGTGGCCCTGTTCCTCTGCGATGAGAACCGTGGAAACCTGACAGATGGACAAAGGATCTTTGCGAGAGAGTACCGTGAGGAGATCAATGCCTGCTATCGAAATGCGGTGTTCCAGATGTTTCAGTGCGGCGAGATGATGTACCGGCATCTGGTGTCCGGCCCGGAGGAATACTGCCGGATCTTTCTGCCGCAGCACGCCGTTCCCTGCAGCAAGCAACTCTCCCCGTGTAACGGCCTGTGAGCCGCTGTGTGCCTCGATTTCGGGAGGGGCAGAAACCCTGCCCCTCCCGGCGGTTTCAGGGCGGATTTGGCCCGTTGTTCCACCGCTGTGGAGGAGGCCTATCCGGGGAATTTGCCGCCCCGTAACTGATTTACGGAGGACGAAAGGAAAAGCAGGAGAAAGCCCTGGCGCTTTTGTGGCGCCTGGGCGGTCACTTCCGCCCGCAGTGCGGGCGGTTTCAGGGGTTGGAGTTGGCGCTGTTCCGACCGACCCGATTTGAGATTGGCGCTGTTTTTTCTCAAAAGCCGCCTGAATCCCCGCTGTGACAGGCTTTCGGGCGGCGCTGATGCAATAAAGAGAGGATTTTGAATTTGAAAAAGGGAAATAAGAAACATTCCGTCTGGCTCAGTGAATCCGCCTGGACCGAGGTGGAATCGCGCTACCGGCGAGATAACTGCTCCACCAGAAACGAATTTATTGAGAAGGCCATTCGGTTCTATTCCGGTTACCTTGACGCGGAGTCTGCCGATGCTTACCTGCCCCGTGTCCTCGCCGATGTGCTGGAGGGCAAGCTGGGGGCCCTGGGAAACCGAATGGGGCACCTGCTGTTCAAGCTGTCGGTGGATCAAAACCTCATGGGGAATATCCTGGCTGCCGACATAGAGATCGACCCGGATGAGCTGCGGAAAGCCCGCGTCCGCTGTGTCAAAGAGGTGAAAGAGACCAACGGCGAGATCGGCTTCGAAGATGCCGTCCGTTACCAAAAGGGGGCTGAGTGATGCCGGGACTGATCCAGAAGTCGGGCTA
>OOBN01000667.1_pt1 | contig 30612 bp, 25 predicted proteins | sample 1671091 | NCBI WGS metagenome assembly OOBN01 (sample SAMN06348121, study PRJEB24527) | human gut metagenome | biome: human gut; feature: ankylosing spondylitis patient; material: feces | host: Homo sapiens | place: China | collected 2015-10 | reverse complement strand
GATAATGAAAAAGGGTGACCCGTTCAGTCGTTATTGACTTTTGGGTCACCCTCTTGTATGGCGGAAGGAGGGGGATTCGAACCCCCGGTACCCTTACGAGTACGACAGTTTAGCAAACTGTTGGTTTCAGCCACTCACCCATCCTTCCTTAAGCAGCATGAGTTGCTTTCGTAATGCTGTGCAAAGGTAGCACTAATTCTTAAATCTCAAAATTATTTCAGACAAATTTTATTTTCAGATGTTGTTACTTTTCCTTTGATAAAAGAGCTTTTTGTCTGTATATGAGTTTCTTGTAATTTGTTTAAAATTTTGTTCATGATATTGAGGAACTGTCTAAATTTTGTTAACGGATCAGTAGTACTCTGTATTGAGTATTTTTTTATTTCACATTCTTTGCCGACAAAACGGATAAATTATTCAGGAAAAACGATTGAGATTAGTTTTTAATATATTTATCGATGGCGAGTTTATTGTAAGGAATGATTGTTTGAAAATGTAGAGGACAGACTTTTCAATAAAAATCCCTGTCAGATTCAGCCAATGAGAAACCCCTGATACCGTGAGGAAAACTCTCTCACTTAGACATTGCTTGCGGGATTCCGGATTAGAAGACGTTTGGCAGGGAATATGAAAAAAGAGTTTCTTATTTCTTTTCACGTTGAGGGCCGAACTCTATCAATGCTTCGGCTTCGGGTGTTGTGGCATATTGCACAAAGTTGTCGGCATATTTATTGGCCAGAGATTGTGCTTTTTTACTCCATTCTTCGACATTAGAGTAAGTATCTCTCGGATCGAGGATTCCGGAGTTTACACCCGGCAGTTCGGTCGGTATGGTCAAATTGAGAATAGGAATATGCTTGGTCGGGGCTTTTTCAATATCACCCGAAAGTATTGCATCGATAATAGCGCGGGTTTCCTTGATTGAAATACGTTTTCCCGTTCCATTCCAACCGGTGTTTACAAGATATGCCTTGCAATGATGATCTTTCATTTTTCTGGCTAATACAGCAGCGTACATCATTGGATGCACGGTTAGGAACGCTTCTCCGAATGCAGGGGAAAAAGAGGGTTCTGGTTCGGTAATACCTCGTTCTGTCCCGGCAAGTTTTGATGTATATCCGCTGATAAAATGATATTGTGCCTGTTTTTCATCAAGTATCGATACCGGAGGCAATACACCGTATGCATCTGCCGATAAATAAATAATTTTGGAAGCATGCCCGGCTTTCGATGGCTCTACGATGTTGTCTATATGATAAATGGGGTAACTGACACGAGTATTTTCCGTAATTGACTTATCTGCATAATCGATACTTCCGTCGGCGTGTACGGTAACATTTTCCAATAAAGCATCTCTTCGTATTGCGCTCCAGATTTCCGGTTCGTTTTCTTGACTTAGGTTGATTACTTTGGCGTAGCATCCTCCTTCAAAATTGAATACTCCGTTATCGTCCCACCCATGTTCGTCATCTCCTATCAATAGACGCTTCGGGTCGGTTGACAAGGTCGTTTTCCCAGTACCGGATAATCCGAAAAAGAGAGCGACATCTCCGTTTAATCCGACATTTGCAGAGCAGTGCATAGAGGCTATTCCTTTTAACGGCAGATAATAGTTCATCATGCTGAACATCCCTTTTTTCATTTCACCGCCATACCATGTTCCCCCAATGATCTGCATACGTTCTGTCAGATTGAAAACAACGAAGACTTCGGAGTTTAATCCTTGTTCTTTCCATTTGGGATTGGTAACTTTAGAACCGTTGAGTACGATAAAATCCGGTTCTCCGAACTCTTTTAACTCTTCTTCGGTCGGACGTATGAACATGTTCTTCACAAAATGTGCCTGCCATGCAACTTCCATAATGAAACGGACTTTTAACCGAGTGTCTTTATTTGCTCCGCAATATGCATCTACGACATATAGTTTTTTCTTATCGGATAGTTCCTTAATTACGAGCTGTTTCAACTCATTCCATATTTCAGTGGAGATCGGCTTGTTGATTTTTCCGTCCCACCACATGGTATTTTCTGTCGTTTTATCTTTAACCGTATATTTGTCTTTAGGTGATCTTCCTGTAAACTTTCCTGTTTTTACTGCGACAGCACCGGTGTTGGTTACTATGCCTTTTTCATAACCGGTGAGTGACGGATCGGTTTCTGCTTTGAAAAGTTCATCGTATGAGGGATTATAGATGATTTTTTCTACATTCGTAATTCCGTATTTACTTAAATCTATTTTTACCATATTCCTGATATTTTTTAGTTTTTATTCTTTTGTGCAATTAAAACATCTGTTTGAGGATATTTGTTTTGTAAGTATATGGTAATAAATATCAAATAAATACATAGGGGAATATTATAAATAAAAAAATCCCGGCAGATTCCGGGATTTTTTATCGGGTAAAAACCTTGTATATTTTTATAATTCAATCGGTTTGTATTTCGGTACGAGAGTTTTCATAACGATCCAGCCGATCAAATATGCTACGGCGCAGATGCAGAAAATAATGAAATATCCAGCCGGTTTACCTATAAATCCCATGAATTCCATTTGTATTTCATCTGCATATACAAATAGGTTACCCGCACATTTCTGTAAGATCATAGATCCTACACCTCCTGCCATACCGCCGATACCGGTGATAGTAGCAATTGCACTTTTAGGGAACATATCGCCTACAGTAGAGAAAATATTGGCAGACCATGACTGATGTGCTGCACCTCCGATTCCGATCATAATTACAGGAAACCAAGGAGAAATTGTACCTAAAGGTTGGGCTAATAATACAAGTAATGGGAAAAATGCAAAAATGAGCATAGCTTTCATACGAGCAGCATAAGGATTCATCCCGGTTTTATTGATAAATATGGTCGGTAATTTACCGCCGTAAATAGATAACATCGTGATGGCATAAAGTGTAAAAATCAAGGCCATCCCTAATCCTTCGGATGTTTTAATTCCGAACTGAGTATTTAAATAAGATGGTGTCCAGAAAAGGAAAAACCACCAAACTCCGTCTGTCATGAATTTTCCGAAAGCAAAAGCCCATGTCTGTTTATAAGAAAAACATTCCAAAAAGCTCATTTTGCGGGCTTCCTTCAGTTCTTCGACGGGAGTTACATCTTGATCTTTATCCTGTTCGATATATTCTAATTCTGCTTTATTTACAAATTTACTTTTAGAAGGAGCGCTGTACATAAATACCCAGAATCCCATCCATACGAATCCGAGAGCACCGATGATAATAAAAGACATTTCCCATCCCCAGATTTTCGCCAATACGGGAATGCTTAGCGGTGCAATCAATGCTCCGATCGAAGCACCTGCATTAAAAATAGATGTTGCATAAGCGCGGTCTTTTTTAGGGAAATATTCTGCTGTTACTTTAATCGCTGCAGGGAAGTTTCCGGCTTCACCTAATGCCAATACGCATCTGGCGGCAAGAAAGCAATACATGCTTATCGTTGCGATAATAACTGCGACATCTCCAGTTGCGCTCATTAGCTCGGCGGCACTATGCAATCCTACGTATGATTCGGTGATGATACCGCATACAGCATGGAGACATGCTCCGGCCGACCATACACCGATAGACCATAAATATCCTTTTTTTGTTCCCATCCAATCGATAAATCGACCTGCGAATAACATGCATATCGCATATACGATTGAAAATACGGATGTGATAGTTCCGTAGTGTGATTCATCCCAATGGAATTCGGGCTTTATGAACTCATCCCACGTTAATGATAATACTTGTCTGTCGAGATAATTGACAGTTGTTGCGAAAAATAACATGGCGCAGATCGCCCATCTGTAATTTGTCATTTTCGCGGCGTTTTCTTGTAATCTACTCATTATTTGTTCTGTTTTTGTGTTTTTCAAATGAAAAAATACTTTTCCGATAAAAGAATCGGAAAAGTATTTTTATATGTGTTTATCTGTATTTCTTAATAATTGCCAGTGCCTCTTTGCATTTATTTGTAATGGCAGCCCAGTCTTTTGCTTTTATGATGTCTGCAGGGAAGAGATTCGAGCCCATACCTACACATGTAACTCCGGCTTTGACCCATGCTGAGAGATTTTCTTCGGTAGGTTCTACAGCTCCGGTGACCATAAGCATAGACCAGGGCATAGGAGCTTTTACATTTTTTACGAATGACGGACCTCCGACGTTTCCTGCAGGGAATACTTTACAGAGATCACAACCGACTTCCTGTGCAAATCCGATTTCAGATACCGATCCGCATCCCGGAGTATAAGGGATAAGACGACGGTTACAAACTTTTGCTATTTCAGGATTAAATAACGGACCGACAACAAAGTTTGCTCCCAATTGTATATATAAAGATGCTGTTCCCGGATCGACGATAGAGCCGATTCCTAAGATCATTTCAGGACATTCTTTTGCTGCAAATTTTACTAATTCCGCAAAAACATCTTGGGCGAAGTCTCCGCGATTAGTAAATTCGAAAGCTCTTACTCCGCCTTCGTAACATGCTTTTACTACGCTTTTTGCAATCTCAACGTCTTTATTGTAGAACACAGGTACCATACCTGTAGAGGCCATAGCGTTGAGTACCTCTATTTTTGAAAATCTTGGCATATTATTTTTGTATAAAACGAAATAATAATTGAGAAGTGATTTGGTAAAGGACTTCTCTATATTATAAAAATGGAAACCTGTTTAGATAATCTTTTATCGGAAAATTTAGACAGGTTTTAAGTAATCGCATTTTATCTCGACACTCTACCCGAAGCATCACCGCTCATCAGTTTCTCGACTTCTTCTACCGTTACCAAATTGAAGTCTCCGTAAATGGTATGTTTCAGACATGATGCCGCTACGGCAAAGTTCAGCGCTTTCTGATCGTCTCCGGTATAGGTCAATAACCCGTAGATAAGTCCGCCCATGAATGAGTCGCCTCCTCCTACACGATCCACAATATGGGTAATATCGTAACGCGGGGATTGATACAGTTTCCCGCCGCTGTACAATACACCGCCCCATGTGTTGTGGTTGGCGTTGATCGAGCCGCGGAGCGTAATGATGACTTTTTGGGCTCGGGGAAAACGTTTCATCAACTGAGTACATACCGACTCGAATTCGGCGGCATTCACTTCTCCATTGGTCTGTGCAACGTCGAAACCTTCCGGTTTGATACCGAATACCTTTTCCGCATCCTCTTCATTTCCCAGTATGACATCGCAGCCGGCTACCAGCTCGGGCATAATTTCTGATGCCTGTTTCCCGTATTTCCACAGGTTTTTCCGGTAGTTCAGGTCGCACGATACCGTTACGCCCAGACGGTTGGCTGCCCGTATGGCCTCGAGACAGGCGTCGGCAGCACCCTGTGAAAGTGCAGGGGTAATACCGGTCCAGTGAAACCAGTCAGCTCCCTTGAAGACTTCGTCCCAGTCGATCATCCCCGGTTTGATTTCGGCGATCGCCGAATGTGCCCGGTCATAAACCACCTTGCTGGCACGGGCTACTGCTCCCGTTTCGAGGAAATAGATTCCCAGACGGTCGCCTCCGTAAATGACATGATCGGTTTTTACTCCGTGTTTATGGAGATCCATCTCGCAACTTCTGGCTATATCGTTTTGGGGCAGGCGGGTTACGAATTCCGATTCCATACCGTAATTGGCCAGCGATACCGATACGTTGGCTTCTCCCCCTCCGAATGTGGCTGTGAATTCCGTTGCCTGACTGAAGCGTTGGTAACCCGGTGTGGCCAACCGCAACATGATTTCTCCGAATGTGACTACTTTTTTGCTCATATAGCTTTCAAATAGATATGATTAATTAAAAATTAAAGAATTTTTTTGCATTATAATAGCTGATATCTTCTATCATCTGATTTACCCGATCTATCTCTGAAACAGGAATCTCTCCGTTTTCGACATCTTTACCCACCAAATTACATAAAGTACGACGGAAATATTCATGACGAGGATAAGAAAGGAAACTACGTGAATCGGTAAGCATACCTACAAAACGGCTCAACAATCCTAACAAAGAAAGAGCATTCATTTGCTTTTCCATACCATCTTTTTGATCAAGGAACCACCATCCGGAGCCGAACTGTATCTTTCCCGGAATAGTACCATCCTGAAAATTTCCCAGCATGGTAGCTATCACCTCATTAGCACATGGATTTAAATTATATAAAATCGTCTTTGTCAGTTTTCCCTTAGTATTTAAACGATCCAAAAATTTGGACATTGCTTTAGCTGTCGTAAATTCTCCGATAGAATCAAAACCGGTGTCAGGACCTAATAACTTAAACATTTTTGTATTATTATTTCGAATAGCCCCGTAATGAAATTGCTGAGTCCACCCCTTTTCATAATCCATTTCACCAAATTCAACCAACATTGCCGATTTGAATTTCAGAATCTCCTCGCGAGTCAGTTCTTTTCCTCCGTAAACCTTATTGAAAATAGCCTTGATTTCTGCATCAGTATAGTCTTCAGCATAAAATTCTTCTATACCATGATCCGAAAGTTTACAACCTTGTTGCGCAAAAAAGTCATGGCGCTTACGCAATGCGGCAATCATATCGTCAAAAGTAGAAATTACAATACCGCTTACTTCAGATAATTTCTCTATATAAGCACGAAAATCTGCAGGAATCTCTACCGCCATAGCTTTATCTGGACGCCAAGTCGGAAGCATTTTAATCTCAAAGCCACTTTCACGAGTTTTAATATGATATTCAAGTGAATCTACAGGGTCATCAGTTGTACATACAACCTCAACACGATAACGGCGCATCATCCCTCGAGCAGAATATTCGGGCAAAGCTAATTTAGCATTACATTCGTCATAAATTTCACGGGCAGTTTTAGGATTCAGCACTTTATCGATACCAAACGCAGTTTTCAATTCTAAATGAGTCCAATGATAAAGAGGATTACGCATTGTATAAGGAACTGTTTCTGCCCATTTCTCAAATTTCTCCCAATCAGAAGTATCTTTTCCCGTACAATAGCGTTCTTCTACCCCATTGGTACGCATAGCACGCCATTTATAATGATCTCCACCCAACCAAATTTCGGTTAACGATTTGAACTTATGATCATCTGCAACCATTTGCGGAATCAAGTGGCAATGATAATCGATAATCGGCATTTTTGCCGCATGTTCATGATACAATTTCTGTGCAGTTTCCGTTTGCAACAAGAAATTTTCATCCATAAAGTTTTTCATAATAGAGTATTTTAAATGATGTATAAATGCAAAAAACGACATAGCAAATTGAAAACACAGCCCTATCAAATAAATTCCGTGTTCGGGCACGAAATTACGATTTTTTTTTGAAACACAAAAATATTCTGTATATTTGCAGATGAAATTACAAATTATAAACCGTGTGCACGCACGAATAACAATATATAAGTAATATGAAAAGCTTGCCGGATAAAATACGAATCAAAGATATTGCCCGTTTAGCCAATGTATCTACCGGGACAGTCGATCGCGTATTGCATAACCGAGGTGAGGTTTCGGCTAAAAGCCGCGAAAAAGTTGAAAAAGTTCTCAAAGAGATAAATTATCAACCCAACATTTATGCTTCAGCTCTCGCTTCAAAAAAAAGATACACATTTGTTACATTATTACCGGAATCTAACGAGGGAGAATATTGGAGCGATATAAAAAAAGGAGTAGATCAAGCAGCACATGAGTTTCTGGACTTAAATATCTCTGTAGAACAGATATTTTTCAATCAATATGACAGCACATCGTTCGAAAAAGCAATAGAAACAGTCCTAAAGCTGACTCCGGATGCTGTTTTACTTGCCCCGATATTTAAAGAGCAGTCCATTTCATTAGCAAAACAATTAGAGATTCAAGAAATTCCATACGTTCTTATCGATTCGGATATGGAAGAAATACATTCTCTTGCCTATTTCGGAATGGATTCTTTACAAAGCGGTTATCTTGCTGCCAAATTATTATTAAGCGATGCTTCTCCAAACTCGGAAATTGCGATCTTTCAAGTTTACAGATCCGGGAATAAAGGTTCTAACCAAACAGAACTACGAATAAATGGATTCAAACGGTATATAGAAGAACATCTTCCTACAGCCAAGTTGTTTTCTATTAAAATATATGCTCAAGATCATACCCGCAATCTAAAAATTATAAAAGATTTTTTCAAACAGCATCCCCATATACGAGAAGCGATAACATTCAACTCAAAAGTATATCTGATTACGGAATATCTGGAGAAAATGAATATCTCAGGTATAAAATTTATAGGATATGACCTACTACAAAAAAATGTCAAAGCCCTGAAATCGGGGAAAGTCAATTATCTGTTAGCCCAACGTCCCGAAATCCAAAGTTATAGAGGGATGAAAGCCTTATGTGAATATAAAATATTCAAAAATGAAATAAAACGAAAAAATTTCATGCCGATAGATATTCTGACAAGTGAAAATATCGACTTCTACCTTGATTTTCAATCAATATAAATTAATTAATATCAACCTAATAATTTTATCTTATGAAACAGCTCAACAGAACCAACGTCCAAGCGAACAAGTATCCTGAACGAATCATCCAATTCGGTGAAGGCAATTTTTTACGGGCTTTTGTCGATTGGATCATTTACAACATGAATCAAAAGGCTGAATTCAATAGCAGCGTTGTTATCGTTCAACCTCTCGAAAACGGCATGGTCAATATGCTTAATGAACAGGATGGTTTATATCATGTTAATTTACAGGGGTTACAGAACGGTAAAGAAGTGGACAGCATCCAGTTGATCGATGTGGTGAGCCGGGGATTGAATCCTTATGCGCAATATGATGAGTTTTTGAAATTGGCCGAAAATCCTGAGATGCGTTTCGTCATTTCCAATACTACCGAGGCCGGAATCGCTTTTGATCCTTCTTGTAAACTGGAGGATACGCCGGCTAAATCTTATCCGGGAAAATTGACGCAACTTCTGTTCCATCGTTTCAAAGTGTTTAATGGTGCAATGGATAAGGGGTTGATTATTTTTCCGTGCGAACTGATTTTCGATAACGGAAAGGTGTTGAAAAAGTGTATCGATCAATATATCGAGTTATGGAATCTCGGGGAGGATTTTAAACATTGGTTCGATACCGCCTGCGGCGTTTACTGTACGCTTGTGGATCGTATTGTTCCGGGTTATCCGCGCGATACAATCGGTCAAATTCTCGACCGGATCGGGCTGGATGATAAGTTGGTTGTTAAAGGTGAGATTTTTCATTTATGGGTTATCGAAGCACCGGAAACGGTAGAGAGAGAATTTCCGGCAGACAAAGCTGGTTTGAATGTATTATTTGTTCCGAGCGAAAAACCTTATCATGATCGGAAAGTTACTTTGCTGAACGGACCTCATACGGTTTTGTCTCCAGTGGGATATTTGGCGGGATTGAATACAGTGAAAGAATGTTGTGATGATCCGGTCATCGGACAGTTTGTAAAGAAAGTGATGTATGATGAGTTACTTGAAACTCTTGATCTTCCGAAGGAGGAGTTGATTCAATTTGCCGATGCTGTTATGGAACGGTTTCGTAATCCTTTTGTCAAACATTTCGTAACCAGCATCATGCTTAATTCTTTTCCGAAGTTTAAAACTCGGGATTTGCCGGGATTGAAAATTTTCCTGGAACGAAAAGGGGAATTGCCTTCGGGTCTGGTTTTAGGCTTAGCCGGTATCGTTACCTATTACAAAGGCGGAAAACGGGGGAATGACGAGATCGTACTTAAAGATGACCAAGAGATTATAGACTTATTGAAAAATCTTTGGACTGACGGATGTCCTATGGAGGTAGCTAAGGGGGTGTTAGGTGCTGAATTTATTTGGGGGGAGGATTTAAATCTGATTCCGGGATTGACCGAAAAGTTGTCCGAATATCTCCAAATGATTCAAGATAAGGGCATGAATGAAACTGTTAAATCTATTCTTTAAATATGGGATTGAAGTTTTTAAAAATAAATCCGGCTGATAATGTTGCTGTTGCCATAGATCCCTTGAAGAAGGGTGATTGTATCACGGTAGATGGAAAGGATATTTTCCTGCAAGAAGATATTCCGGCTGGTCATAAAGTAGCACTTAAAGATTTTGCCGAAAACGAGGATATTATTAAATACGGATATGCTATCGGTCATGCTCGTTTTGCCATTATTAAAGGAGCCTGGGTCAATGAAAGGAATATCAAAACGAATCTGGAGGGGTTGCTGGAATATTCATATTCTCCCAATTTGGCAGAACTGAATATTCCGAACAGGAATCTTTCTTTTATGGGGTATCGTCGTAAAACCGGTGAGGTCGGTATCCGGAATGAAATATGGGTGATTCCTACGGTCGGATGTGTCAACGGGATTGTTAACCGATTGGCTGATTCTCTCCGCCGGGAGACCGGGTCGGTAAATGTAGATGCAATAGTTGCCTTTCCTCATAATTATGGATGTTCTCAACTGGGAAATGATCATGAGAATACACGCAAAATATTACGAGATATGGTACTGCACCCGAATGCCGGCGCAGTACTGGTCGTCGGGTTGGGCTGTGAGAATAATCAATTAAGTGCTTTTAAGGATTTGTTGGGGGAGTATGATGCCGAGCGCATTCGCTTTATGGAGTGTCAGAAGGTTGATGATGAATATGAGGAAGGCATGAACATCTTGAGACAATTATACGATATCGCTTCTCAGGATGCAAGAGTGGAAGTTCCTTTAAGCGAACTGAAAGTTGGGTTGAAGTGCGGCGGATCGGACGGATTTTCCGGTATTACGGCGAATCCTCTTTTGGGGGTATTTTCTGATTTTTTGGTTGCTCAGGGAGGTACATCTGTTCTTACCGAAGTGCCTGAGATGTTCGGCGCTGAAACGATTTTAATGAACCGTTGCGAGACGCCTGAGTTATTCGATAAAACGGTACATCTTATCAATGATTTTAAGGACTATTTTTTGGCTAATAATCAACCTGTTTATGAGAACCCGTCACCGGGAAACAAGGCGGGAGGCATATCTACTCTTGAGGAAAAGTCGCTGGGGTGTACTCAGAAATGCGGAAAATCGGCGGTAAAGGATGTTTTGATGTATGGAGAGCGTATTCATTCCAAGGGGCTGAATCTTTTAAGTGCTCCGGGAAATGATTTGGTGGCTGCAACGGCTTTAGCTTCTGCAGGCTGCCAGTTGGTGCTTTTTACTACGGGAAGAGGAACGCCTTTCGGTTCTTTTGTCCCGACTATGAAAATCTCAACTAATAGTAAGTTGGCTGTAAACAAACCGAAATGGATCGATTTTAACGCCGGATCGCTTGTTGAAAACGATCTTATGGATGATATTGCCGAACGATTTATTCGTTTTGTTATCAATGTCGCCAGCGGTAGGCGTATAAACAATGAATTGAACGGATTCCGTGAAATCGCTATTTTCAAGTCCGGGGTGACTTTATAATTTGAAATGTACCCCGGGAATTAAATACAATATTTCCGGGGTACATTTCAAATTATTTATTCTCTGTCAAGTTCTTCTTTTCTCTTACAGCCCGTATAATTTTCTGATAAAAAAATACAAATCAGACATTTATTTTTATTTCAAAAAACGATAGTTTATAACTTTCACATTTTAGGCAATATTGCTACTTCTCTCCAATTATGCTTTTTCAAATCTACACAACCATTTTTTTTGAAAGTTATACCCTCTTTTTCAAGTAAATTCCGTTGTTCTTCCCAGCCGGGAACTAGCCGTCCCTGACTGTTTATTACCCGATGACAAAATGGATGCAATTCTTTCGGAGCTCGAGACATCGCCTGCCCCACCATACGAGAACACTGAGGCTTTCCCAATAGTCGGGCTACCTGACCATATGTCACAACACTTCCCCGAGGTATTTCCTTTATAATATCATAAACACCGATAATAAATTCATTTTTATTCATCTTCGAATTCGATAGACATTATTTTAGAGACAAAAATAATATCAGAATTTTTATGAAGAAGAACTTTGTAAGGCAAAAATAAAATCATAAACTTAATTTATAATGCAAATGGAAAATCTTAATTTTTATATTCTTACAGGAGGACCAGGTAGTGGAAAATCGACCGTGCTCAAACTATTATCAGATATGGGGTATCTGACCGTTGAAGAAACTGGAAGAAATATCATTCAAAAACAAATAAAAAGCCTCGGAGATGCCGTCCCATGGAATAACGTCACCCGTTATGCACGACTCATGTTTTTGCATGCGATCACCGATTTCGAAGAACTTGTTCATGTTCAAAAAATATGTTTCTTTGATAGAGGCATACTCGACATTTTAGGTTACTGCCGATTAATAAATATTCCCATAACTACTTCATTGAAAAAAGCGGCACACGAATATAGATATAATCCGAAAGTCTTTCTATTTCCCCCATGGGAAGAAATTTATACGAATGATACCGAACGAAAGCAAGACTTCAAAGAAGCCGAACGCACATATCATACCCTAAAAAACGTATATGAAGAAGTTGGATACCAAACAATTATCGTTCCTCGTCTAATACCGGTAAAGCGGGCTCAATGGATTGTCGAAAACCTCAACAAACACATTTTTTAAACACTTATTTATTAGCAACATGTACAACTAAGGCCGTCTTTACACCTTTTTTTAGATGGACTTTTCTTGCAATATTTCCCAAAGACGAAGGCTCTGTATATGCTTTTGTAGAGATACTTGCAATTCCATCCCTGACAATCAATGTCAAAGTCTGATCTATATCTGAACGCAATACAAATCTTATTTGCCTCCGAGCCATATCCCAATCTAAATTTTCTACAATAACCCGATTACGTCCTCTGATTCCCGATACCGAACCTTTCGACAAAGAAGGCGGTAACGCCGGCAACAACTCCAATTGCTCCGGCATAGATGAAACAAGCATCTCCAATATTATAGAAGGCAAAGAATTACATACATCTGTACAAAAAATAGCATGTTTTTCATTATGAGACGATGCGAGTGTACTATAATAAAAGCCATTACGTGTAAGACTGAGTAATTTATCTTCTACGGCTTTCCCGTTTTTAAGTCCGGCGGCAATCAATGCCCTATGTAACAAATCATGGCCTTGCCGTGCTTCAAAACGATCTTTCAATTCAAAAGTTCTGACAGCAGCATCAAACAACTGTTTATCATTCTCAGGCGTTATTTCCCGATAAGGCCATATCATCATCAATTGACTCGAATGACGATGCTGATAGTTATCTTTTAAACCCGGCCACGACCACTCCTGCAAAGCTCCGTCCGAATTAATCAAATACGGAGGTAACTTCTCTAATATTCCACTCCAAATCTCCACCCCTTCTTTTTTCCCCAGAATTCGACAGGACTCCAATAAAGCCGATAATGCGAACTTTGCACCGGATATATCAAAGTTAGAATTATTCAACAACGAAACTTTAAGATTAGACGGCTGATTTTCGGGAGAAACAGAACCGGCAAATATATATCTACTATTCGCATCGACATGTGTCAAAAAGTCTTCATAAAAATAGCCTAATTCTTTCAACATCGGATATAACCGCTTTTCAAGGAAGTCGGTATCTCCCGTCACCAAAAAATATTCCCAAAACGGATATAATAGCCAAGGTTCTTCACCCGTTGCATATTGATACGGATAATAGTCATTTATACCCGCCATCAATCCACTCTGCTGTCCCGGCGTATTACCACAAGCCAGTAGTCCCCGACAGCCGAGCAAATTTCGAGCATTTAAACGGAAATCATCTCTCCACGCCTCATTGATTTTGAAATAACCTTCCATCGCCTCAGGCATAGCTGCAATATTCCCACTGCTTACCTGTAAATTGAGATTAGCATCCAAATGATAAAAACCGCCCCATCCAGCCTGACAATCACCAGTCCATATACCCAACAAATCGGGTGGAGTGAGTTCACTGGAAGAAGACAAGAAATAATAACGTCCGGCATCAAAGATCCGTTCCCATAACGCCATTACAGGATAATTGGATTGTTGTTGTATTTCCAAAAGTTTTTCATTCGAAAGAGATCTGTCTTTATCAAGAGCGTTCAAATCTAACTTCACCCTATCATAAATCGTGCCATGCTCAGCCGTATGACGTCCAAGTAATTTCTGATAATCAGGGAACAAATTGCTTAACTGTTTTTGTATCTCTCCTTTTGCCCAATACTCTTCACTATTTTCATAATATTTTTGGGTACGAGTAAGTAAAAGCACCGACTTTGCATCGGAAATATTTAGAACATCCCCATTCAAAATTACTTCTCCTCCGGAAACAAGAACTCTGGTTACCCCTTCATAACCAGCTCCACCCCGCTCTTTATCATATTTAACCCTCATAGCTAAATAATCAACGGCACTCTCCTTTGTAAAAAGCATATTTCGTGGGAAATTCATCTTCGGATCAATATCTAATCGTATGGAACAGGAAATTCGGGCTTTTGACGGTGCGGTTAAATACTGCACCGCAACATTATCTTTTCGAGAAACAAAAGATCTCCGCTCCCACTTTCCTCGATTATCCGTCCAAGACACGATTATTTCTCCGGTTCGAAAATTACATATACGTTTATAATCTTTGATTTTTCCATTCTGTGGTATTTCGATTTTCATTAGAAACCCGGGATGACGATTTCCTTCACCTCCGTTTTTCCATTGTGCAGATTCTACAGCCAACTTATTCGCTTTGGCAAATTCTCCATCCACGCAAAACTGACGGATAGAATCTAAAACTGGTTTGGGAACTTCGGCAAAAGAACGATCACGCTTTTTTGCTAAATTAAATCCCCGATCGTTAAAGACAACCGTTTCATCTAAAGGATTACCGAAAACCATGATGCCCATTTTACCATTTCCCGATAAAAATGAATCTTCCCAATCATCATAATTTTTAGGATAATCATACGAAAAACCTTGTCTTAACGAAAATTCTCGAGCTTTTATAGCCTGCGGAAAACATAGTAACACGGCGATAGCATAAAGCAAAAAATTTTTACTTTCGGTATTTTTCATTTTGTACAATTGTATGTGTGTATATGTAAAATATAATTATTGCTTCACAATTAAATATTCAAAGACAATTAAGGTCTTCAAATTTAACGCAATATAATAAAAAATATCCATAAAACAATGAAGTGATCCCAAAAGTTAGAAACAAAACTTTTTGGGGGCACTTCACAATCTTATGGGTATTTTTACATACAATTTCTCAGATTACGATATCATCGGCACTTCTATTAATAGAAGATCAGAGTGTTCTATAATATTTATCTTTAGATCAGAAACATCCCAAATTCCGATGCCGTCTCTTTTCGAAAGAATCTCTTCAGCAACTTCGACTTTCCCCTCAATAATAAAAATATAAACACCCATATTTTTATCATGTATTTTATAATCAATAGTCTTTCCTGCATCGAATTTTCCCATAGAAAACCATGCATTCTGCAAAATAGAGGCCGGAGCACTACCGTCTGGTGATATAAACAGAGCCAATTCATTTTTTTTCAATAATCCTCTGATATTATAATTATTATACTCCGGAGGAGTATTTTCTCTATCCGGAAATACCCATATTTGCAAAAATTCTACAGGCTCTTTATCGCTACCGTTATATTCGCTATGCAAAATTCCGCTTCCGGTACTCATTACCTGAACATCTCCCGGAGTAATTGTCCGGGTATTTGCAATACTGTCTCCATGACGAAGTTTTCCTTTCAAAGGAATAGACACAATCTCCATATTTTTATGCGGATGCGCTCCAAATCCTTGTGAAGGAGCAACCCAATCGTCATTCAAAACACGTAATGCTCCGAAATGCACCCTCGTAGGATTATAATAATCTGCAAAACTGAAAGTGTGGTATGTCTTTAACCAACCATGATCAAAATAGCCCCTTGAAGAAGCTCTATCTACAACTTTTTTCATAATAATTTTCTTTTACTTAAAGCCTGTTTAAATTTTCCGATAAAATAATCTCGTCAGACTTATATCTATCGATAACAATCATAACCCATACAATGTTGCATAATAATACGTAACTTTACGACAAAATCGAAAATCAGCAATGAACACTCATATTATGTCAAACGAAAAAATATACTGGTTCATCTTTTATAACGATCAATTACTAATTGAGAAAAAAAACGGAAAATACCAAATACCCTATACGCCAGAGTCTCCGATAAAAAGAGAAATGGATATTCCTGTTTTAAATGTACCTGTACCAGGGCATCAAGCCAAAACATTCAGAGTGACAAAACCTATTTCTGTCTCGGAGCAATATGAATGGATCGGTTTACGATCATCCTACGATTATCTACCGCAAGAATCATATAACACAGCCGGAAAAGCCTTTGAAATTCTCCATTGGGACAAAAACAGTCGGTTCTGTCCGGTATGCGGAAACTTAATGAAACTAAAGAATGACATAACGAAACGATGTCCTTCTTGTGGAAAAGAATTATACCCTGCCATTTCAACAGCAATATTGGTATTGATTCGAAAAGCAAATTCTATCTTATTAGTTCACGCACGTAATTTCAAAGGAACATTCAATAGTCTGGTTGCCGGATTTCTGGAAACCGGAGAAAATCTCGAAGAGTGTGTCGCCAGAGAAGTCATGGAAGAAACTCAGTTAAAGATAAAGAACATTTCTTATTTCGGTAGCCAGTCATGGCCTTATCCAAGTGGATTAATGGTCGGATTCATAGCCGATTATGAAAGTGGGAAAATCGAACTGCAAGATGATGAACTTAGCTCAGGTGCATTTTATACACGAGATAACTTACCGGAACTTCCTCACAAATTAAGTCTGGCACGCAAAATGATCGACTGGTGGTTAGAACAAAACAGTGATGAAACAAAATAAGGGATTCGAAGATTTAGGCAAACCCTGAAAATCATTCTATTTTTTCAATCATCAAATCAGGAAGGTTCTGGATAAAAGTAAAAATATCTCCCTCTTTATCGTTATCCCGAGTTTTAATTACCATACTGACACAATAAACCTGACGATCTCCTTGAAATTCTTTACGAGCAGAATAATTCGTTATACGGCCTTCGGAATGAACTATCATATTGGTTATTTTCTGCAAATTTTCTTGCTGTCCGGTAGAAAACTGCACAAAAGAACTATGCAAACCGATACGTTTAAACAATACCGTCAACAGTTCTAATCCCAATAATGTAAAAAAGGTCGCCACAATTCCTACACCATACATTCCGCCACCAATTGCTAAACCTATGCCCGATGCAACCCATATTCCGGCAGCAGTAGTCAGTCCTCGCACAAACTGCCGCTGTATAATTATCGTGCCAGCCCCTATAAAACCTATACCTGTAACAACTTGAGCAGCCACACGACTCGGATCAAGGCTCATCGACGGCATTCCTAAGACATTCTGAAAACCATATTGAGATACAATCATAATAAGGGCACTGCCCAAAGAAACAAGAAAATGTGTCCTAAATCCGGCTTCCTTTGCCCGATACTCTCGCTCAAGTCCGATAATAGCACCAAGGATTCCAGCAACAAACAATCTTAATACAAATTCCCAGAACATAATAATCTCCCTTTTTAATTATCTATCGAAACTACAAATATAAACAAAACACGATAACCTTACAAAAGATAAATCGACAATACCTCCAGTCATTTTTCAATACAGAACATTCGATAAAAAAGTTTTCATATCCACAAATAAATTATTTATATTTGCTTATATAAAACAGTAAAACAAACAAACATGGATGACCGGGTAAAACTCAAAGTTATGGGTATTACATATAGCCAAATACAAAATGGAGCTTATGCTCTCGTACTGGCAGAAGAAAACGGAGACCGGCGTATTCCCATCATAATAGGTACTGCCGAAGCTCAGTCTATTGCCATACGACTCGAACATTTAACTCCTCCTCGTCCCATGACTCACGATCTGTTTGCCAGTTTCGCTCAAGGATTCGGAATTCGATTGCGTGAAGTTTTCGTCTATCACTATGAAGACGGTGTTTTCTCATCTGAATTGCTTTTCGATGACGGAACTCGCCAAATCAGAATAGATTCACGGACATCTGATGCTATTGCTATTGCTTTGCGTACCCAATCACCCATTTATACTACAGAAAAAATTATCAGCGAAGCCGGCATCATATTTCAGGAAGAACCCAAAGAAAAAAAGAAAGAAGAAACAAAAACAGTCAAACGTAAACATCTTAACGACTATTCGACAAAAGAGTTAAAAGAACGTTTGGAAGAAGCCGTCCGTATGGAAGCATACGAAAAAGCAGCCCTTATTCAACAAGAACTAAAAAAACGGGAACAGAAACAAGGTTAGTAATAAATATTTATTAGTTTTGTACGATAATTGTCCGCCTATACCGGAATAATCCCGGTTTACAAGACCGGATTTTTACCTGAAAAACAATTAACTACACTAAATTTCATAAAAAATAGTGCTATGAACGTGAAACTTCGCTTAATCATAATGAACTTCCTGCAATTCGCTGTTTGGGGGGCATACCTTACATCTATGGGAAGTTACCTCGTAAGTATTAACCAGGCATCACATATCGGAATGTATTATGCAATGCAGGGTATTGTATCCCTATTTATGCCTGCAATACTCGGTATCATTGCCGATCGTTGGATACCGGCACAGAAGCTATTGAGTCTAAGCCATTTTCTCGCTGCTTCATTCATGGCCGCAGCAGGATATTACGGAATGAGTTATGGAACAAATGTCGAATTTCCGGTTTTATTTACACTATATTCGCTAAGTGTAGCTTTTTATATGCCGACATTAGCCCTTTCCAACTCCGTTGCATATACCGCACTCGACAAAGCAAAATTGGACACTATAAAAAATTTCCCTCCCATCCGGATTTTCGGTACAATCGGCTTCATCTGCTCTATGTGGACAGTCGATCTTTTGGGATTGCAAGACACATACGGACAATTCTTTGCATGTGCCCTTATCGGTGTTGTATATGCATTATACGCTCTGACCCTGCCTGCTTGTCCGACAAGTAAAGGGGATAACACCAAATCATTGGTCGAGGCTTTAGGATTACGAGCATTTACTTTGTTCAAACAAAGGAAGATGGCAATCTTTTTCATTTTCTCGATGTTATTAGGGGTTTCATTGCAGATAACTAACGGGTTCGCAAACCCATATATCAGCAGTTTCGGTTCTATTCCCGAATATGCCGACACATTCGGCGTACAACATGCAAACATATTAATTTCACTATCTCAGATTTCAGAAACTTTATGTATCTTATTGATACCATTTGTTCTGCGACGATTCGGGATTAAACGGGTAATGTTAATTGCCATGTTGGCATGGGTACTCCGGTTCGGACTATTCGGACTCGGAAATCCCGGAGACGGAGTATGGATGTTTATTCTCTCCATGATTGTTTACGGTGTCGCTTTCGACTTTTTCAACATATCAGGATCTTTATATGTCGATAAAGAAACCGATATATCGATCCGCTCCAGTGCACAAGGACTGTTTGTCATCATGACTAACGGATTCGGAGCGACAATAGGGACTCTCGGAGCTCAGGCCGTAGTAAATTATTTTGTAGATTTCAACAGCAATATTCCGCAAGTAAGCGAGTGGCAATCTGCTTGGTATGTTTTTGCCTCCTATGCTCTGCTCGTAGCAATTATATTTGCTATCGTATTTAAATATAAGCATAATCCAAAAGAATTTGAATAAAATCCTTTTCAACAAGAATAAATATTTAATAAATTTACCGGCAATATAAATTAATTCTTTTATATTGCCGGTATCAATAATATCTTATTCAATATGTATATAACTCCTGCACAAGGACTTACATTAACATCCGTACTACGAGGAATACTCGGAATATGCGTTCTGCTTTTTATCGCTTGGCTATTAAGCAAGGACCGAAAAAAAATAGACTGGAAAATTGTCGTTACAGGACTTTCTCTTCAGATTTTATTGGCATTCGGGATGCTATATATTCCCGCACTTCAAATTTTCTTTGAATTTCTTGGAAAAATATTTGTAAAAATTCTCGAATTTACCAGACAAGGGACAGCATTTCTTGCGGGAGGTTTACTCGACACATCCAAAGTCGGATACATTTTTATTTTTCAAGTACTCCCGACGCTCATTTTTTTCTCTGCGCTTATCAGTTTACTTTATTATCTAAACATTATACAGCGAATCGTACAAGGAGTCAGCTGGTGCATCCGTAAAATATTCCGACTGTCCGGATCAGAAGGGCTCACCGTAGCCGGAAATATATTTTTAGGCATGTGCGAAGCTCCTATATTGGTAAAACGGTATCTTCCTTTTATGAACCGATCCGAGATGTTTCTCGTAATGAGTGTCGGAATGGCGACAATATCCGGAGGTGTTATGGCGGCATATATCGGAATGTTGGGAGGTGATGATCCTACCGCACGTCTGCAATTTGCCAAATATCTCATTTCAGCTTCTGTTATGGCAGCACCGGGAGCTATCGTTTTTTCTAAAATTATAATTCCTCAAACCGAACCGCTTTCTCATATCGAAGTTTCTATTCCCCGAGATAAAGCAGGGAAAAACATACTGGACGCTATTTCAAACGGCGCTATAGAAGGGCTAAAACTTGCCGTAACGGTTGCCGCATTACTTCTTGTATTCATAGCTATGGTTGCTTTACTCAATTATCTGTTGGGAGACCTTATAGGACACTATACAGGTTTAAACCGATGGTTATCCGAAATGGCAGGGCATCCTGTTATATTTAATTTTCAGACTCTTATCGGATGGATATTTACCCCCATAGCATGGATCATGGGGGTTTGTAATGCCGACACCGGATATGTGGGAAGCTTACTGGGGACAAAAATCGTATTAAACGAATTTGTCGCCTATGCCGATCTGAACATACTGAAAAATGCAGGGACATTTATTCAAGAAAAATCGATAATTATAGCGACATTCGCATTGTGCGGTTTTGCTAACATCAGCTCTATCGGAATGCAAATCGGAGGTATAGGCGTATTAGCGCCCGACCAGCGAAAGACATTAACCCGATACGGATTTTTAGCTATGATATGCGGAACTTTAGCTTCTTGCATGTCTGCCACAATTGTTGGAATGATCATTGGATAATCATAAAAAAATACAACTCATGCACATATTTTATACTCCGGACATCAAATCCGTCAAAGAATTACCTGAAGAAGAATCCCAACATTGCATAAAGGTACTCCGACTCTCCGAAGGAACTGAAATTATGCTCACAGACGGAAAAGGCACATTTTATAAGGCAATTATCACACTCGCACATCACAAACGATGCGGTGTAAAAATCGTTGAAGAAATTCAAGCGCTAAGCCCCTGTCCCATTAAAATACATATAGCCATTGCCCCTACTAAAAATATGGACAGAATCGAATGGTTTGCCGAAAAGTGTACCGAAATAGGTATAAATGCCATTACCCTGCTCCGCTGCCGTTTTTCGGAACGTAAAGAGGTGAAAACCGAACGGATCGAAAAAATATTGGTATCGGCAATGAAACAATCTATAAAAGCGACATTGCCTCAATTGAACGGCATGACGACGTTTAAGGAATTCGTGACTCGTCCTTTTGAGGGGCAAAAATTCATAGCACACTGTTATGAAAAAAGCGACAAGATTTTGTTAAAACAAAGATATATACCGGGAAATAATGCTCTTATACTGATCGGTCCGGAAGGAGATTTCAGCCCGGAAGAGGTAGAACTTGCAATCGAAAACGGATTTTTACCCATATCACTGGGGAATAGTCGTTTACGTACCGAGACAGCCGGAATTGTCGCCTGTCATACAATACATGTCATCAATCAATAATTTTCTTAAATTCTCATTTATTCCTCTATATTTGCACCATCAATTAATTTAACAGATATGTTACTGCAAACTGAAAAACTTAAACATACCGATTCTGGTCTTTTTTTCCTTTTAGCCGGACCTTGCGTTATCGAGGGCGAAAATATGGCTTTAAATATTGCTGAAACAATCGTAAAGATCACAGACCGTCTGCATATACCTTATGTTTTTAAAGGGTCATATCGTAAAGCGAACCGCTCGAGAATAGATTCTTTTACAGGTATAGGAGATGAAAAAGCATTGAAGATACTTCGAAAAGTGGGAGAAACTTTCAATATTCCGGTTGTTACCGATATACATTCGGCAGAAGAGGCTCGAATGGCAGCTGAATATGCAGATATACTGCAAATACCTGCTTTTTTGTCTCGACAAACCGATCTTTTAGTCGCTGCTGCAGAGACAGGTCGTGTCGTAAATATAAAGAAAGGGCAATTTTTATCTCCGGGAGCAATGAAATTTGCCGTTCAAAAAGTCATTGATGCCGGAAACAAAAAAGTTGCGATCACCGAAAGAGGAACGACATTCGGGTATCAAGATTTATTAGTAGATTTCCGAGGAATTCCTGAAATGAAATCATTCGGATATCCGGTCATTCTGGACGTCACACATTCTCTTCAACAACCTAATCAGACTTCAGGCGTTACCGGAGGAATGCCGCAACTGATCGAAACAATCGCCCGTGCCGGAATAGCAACCGGAGCAGACGGATTATTTATGGAAACTCATCCCGAACCGGAAAAAGCCAAATCTGACGGTGCAAATATGCTTCGTCTGGATTTATTAGAAGGGTTATTAGTGAGATTGACGGCTATTCGGGAAACAATCAATAAATTCGATAAATAAAAAGATAAATGCAGATAAAAAACAGAAGTACGGTAGCCGGAATCTTTTTCGGATATTTCATCATGGGACTGGTCGATATCGTCGGAATTTCCGCTAATTATGTAAAAGCAGATTTTTCGTTAAGCGATTCCGTATCTTCTTTCTTGCCATTAATCGCATTTATAAGTTTTGCCTTCCTCGCTGTTCCTTCCGGAATGCTAATGAACCGAATAGGACGAAAAAACAGTGTGCTGGCAAGTTTTATAATTACACTCATAGCTCTCTCGATCCCGATTACCGGTTATACATTCCCTGCCATGTTGACGACTTTTGCTTTGGTAGGGATAGGAAATACGGTCATGCAAACTTCCATCAACCCTCTTTTAGCGGATGTCGTTCCGGAAAACAAGCTTACAAGCAGTCTCACTTTAGGACAATTTTTCCGGTCTGTTTCTTCGGCAATAGGTCCTATTCTGGTAACTACAATTATGCTTCTGACCGGAAACTGGAAAAACACGTTTCCTATTTATGCCGTAATCACCGTAATCGGGATTCTATGGCTATATAAATCGCCCGTTACAGAACGGAATACCGACGACACAAAAAAAAGTTCTTATCTATCCATATTACAACTTCTAAAAGACAGACACATTTTGATCCTATTCTTAGCACTTTTTGCGTTTGTCGGCATCGACGTGGGTCTCAACGTCTATGTTCCGGATTTTCTTCAAACACGTTGCGGACTTCCTTTACAACAAGCGGGGTTAGGATCGAGTCTTTATTTTACAGCCCGAATTATAGGATCTCTAATCGGAGCAGTACTGTTACTGCGATATCGCTCAGAAAATATCTATCTCTATACAATGGCGACCGGAGTAATTATTTTCATTATAATGATGTTATTTCCCCAATTATATATTGCCTTGACTTCTATTTTTATTATCGGACTAGTATGTGCAAACGTATTCTCTATATTACTTTCCCTTGCTTTGCAATACCGTCCCGATAAAGCCAACGAAATATCAGGACTAATGATAATGGCCGTATCGGGTGGAGCAATAATTCCTTTAATCATCGGAATTATCAATGACCTAACCGGAGGATCAACAGGGATGTATGTTCTTTTGATTTGTCTGTTGTCTCTCCTTGCTTCTGCAATTTATTTATGTAAGTCCAAAAGCCTGCCTAAAAACTAACTGCGTTTTATTGACATCAATTTATCAAAATCAAATTCTCTAAAATCTGAAATTACAATATCTGCTTTATCTTCTATCCGGGAAAAAGGTAAAGTCGTAGAAAGTCCGACAACCGTCATACCCGCCGCACGCCCGGCAGCCAGTCCGGCTAAAGAATCTTCAAAGACATAACAATTTTGAATATCTGCATCCAATAGCTTCGCCGCCAATAAATAGCACTCAGGATCAGGTTTAGACCGAGATATCTGATTAGCGGTTACTATTACATCAAAATATGATTTAATATCAGGATGCTCACGATAAAGATTTGCCATTTTCACATCATTAGAACTTGTAACGATTGCCGTTTTTACATCATTTTTACGTAAGCAATTCAAAAAATCCAAAATACCCGGAATGTAATCGTATGACATATAGTGTTCCCATTTATCGAGATTTTCAACAATTTCTTGCTGAATTTCTTCTCTTCCGGAAAAATATTTCTCAAATATCTGACGCAATGTATTTCCCTTTACTTTATCACCGAAACGATCAGGATCAGATAAATACTTCACTCCCACATTATTCCAATATATGCTGTACTGAGATTCTGTATCAACTATTACTCCATCCAAATCAAATAGTGCGGCAATCGTACGATTCATTTTATCTTATCTTTTATTTGTTTAACGCTGCAAAATAAATAAAAGCATACTGACTACACAAATAATCACTACCTTTGCCACACTAAATAATTGTGAAATTATATGGCAAAATCAAATTCTCCCCTTATTTTGGGAACGCGGCCTATCGGAAAGCTTTTGCTGCAATATTCTATCCCTGCAATTATAGGGATGACTGTAACTTCTCTTTATAATATAATCGACAGCGTATTCATAGGGCATGGTGTCGGAGCTTTAGGAATAGCCGGGCTGGCAATAACTTTTCCTCTAATGAATCTTATTGTCGCATTCTGCGTACTGGTAGGTGTCGGCGGTGCTACGATCAGTTCTATTTATATGGGACAAAAAGATACGCAACGAGCGACATACGTCCTACACAATGTACTGTTAATGTTAATATTCAACGGTATTATGTTCGGACTCGTCACCCTATATTTTCTTGATCCGATTCTGTTATTTTTCGGGGCAAGTGCCGAGACTCTTCCCTATGCCAGAGATTTTATGGGAGTGCTTCTTCTCGGAACACCGATTACTTATGTATTTATCGGACTCAATAATATCATGAGGGCTACCGGATACCCCAAAAAAGCAATGATTTCCGCATTGTTTACAGTAGGAGCGAATATTATCATCGCTCCAATATTTATTTTTGTCTTGAAATGGGGTATCAAAGGCGCAGCTCTTGCCACAATCATTTCTCAGACTTGCGGAATGATCTGGGTACTCCATCATTTTCTGGATAAAAATAGTTTTATACACTTTCAAAAGGGTGCTTATGTGCTTAAAAAGCGAATTATCGTAAGTATTTTATCTATCGGTTTATCACCATTTCTAATGAATGTATGCGCCAGTGGCGTAGTGATTATCATAAACAACAGTTTATTGAGTCATGGAGGAGATTTAGCCATCGGTGCTTATGGTATAGTAAACCGCATGCTCACATTTTTCGTAATGATCGTTATGGGACTGACTCAAGGAATGCAGCCGATTATCGGATATAATTACGGGGCAGAACAGTATGACCGGGTAAAACAAACTCTTCGCTACGGAATCATCGCCGGGGTATGTATTACGACTTTCGGGTTTATTTTAGATGAAATTTTCCCACACGCCATAGTAGCTATGTTCACGACAAATGACGAGCTTACCGACATTGCAACTACCGGATTAAGAATATGTACAATTATGTTCCCTGTCGTAGGATGCCAGATCGTAATTACAAATTTTTTCCAATCTATCGGGAAATCACAAATTTCGATTTTACTTTCTCTTTCCCGACAATTGGTATTTCTTATTCCGTGTCTGTTGATTTTACCAATTCATCTCGGAACAAACGGAGTATGGGCAAGTATTCCTGTTGCCGACTCTATTGCTTTTATAATGGCAATCATCGCAATATGGATACATATCAAAAAAATACAAAAGAAAAATAGTTTTGTACACGAACCCGTCCAATAAGAACATACAAAAATATGGATTTTTCTCAAATTTGACCCAGACAAAATTAGACCGGCTCTAAAAAGCTGCTAAAACTTATTCAATTCTACACTATCGATTTTAATTCAAAATCAGGAAATATTCTTATCTTTGAATTATAAATAGTGATAAAGTGGATATACAGCAAATAGATACCGACAATCAAGAGTTTCAGAATGCCTTAAGCCTGATTCAATATACTTCGCAATCGGTATTCCTAACTGGAAAAGCCGGTACGGGAAAATCTACTTTTTTGCGATATATATGCGACCAAACAAATAAAAAGCATATCGTATTAGCTCCGACCGGCGTTGCCGCAATCAATGCCGGAGGCAGTACAATACATTCTTTTTTTAAAATGCCGTTTCGTCCTATTTTACCGGATGATCCTGATCTAAGTTTAACGGAAGGACGTATTTTTGAATTTTTAAAATATAGAAAATCGCATCGTAAGCTAATCAAAGAAGTCGAACTCATTATCATAGACGAAATATCTATGGTACGTGCCGATATGATCGATTTTATAGATCGTGTGCTTCGAATCTATTCCGGTAATATGCGTCTGCCTTTCGGAGGAAAACAGCTTTTGTTTGTAGGGGATATCTATCAACTCGAACCGGTAGTCACCCAAGATGCGCGAGACATATTGAATCGTTTCTATCCCAATTCTTATTTTTTCTCAGCACGAGTATTTAAAGAGGTAAGTCTTGTTCCTATCGAACTAAAAAAAGTGTATAGACAAACCGACATAACATTTGTAAATCTTCTCGACAGAATTCGTACCAACACAACAGACGATAACGATCTAAAAATACTCAATAGCCGATATAATCCTAATTTTATACCACAGCAGGAAGATTTTTCAATTACTCTGGCAACAAGAAGAGACAACGTCGATTACATTAATGACAAACATCTCGCAGATCTTGACGGAAAAGAATTTGTATTCAAGGGAGAAATAAAAGGCGATTTTCCCGAATCAAGTCTTCCTACATTAAAAGAGTTGATTCTCAAAGAGGGTGCACAAATAATTTTTATCAAAAACGACTATGACCATCGCTGGGTAAACGGTACTCTCGGAATTATCTCCTCGATTAGCGAAGACGGGAAAATATATGTATTGCTTGAAAACGGAGAAGAGCACGAAGTTGCGCGTAATTCATGGCGCAATATACGTTATTCGTATAATGAAAAAAAGAAAAGAATCGAGGAAGAAGAGCTAGGCTCTTTCATCCAATATCCCATGCGTCTGGCTTGGGCCATAACCGTACACAAAAGTCAGGGTCTCACGTTCAACCATGTCATTATAGATTTCAGCGGAGGCGCTTTTGCCGGAGGTCAAACTTATGTGGCACTAAGCCGTTGTACATCTCTTGACGGAATAATCTTGAAAAAAAGAATATCAAGAAGCGATATTTTTATAAAACCAGAAATCATCCACTTCAGCCAAAATTTCAACAATCCTCGCCTTATCGAACAATCAATGAAACTGGCACAAGCCGACAGGCTTTATCATACTGCAGCCAAACAATTCGACAAGGATGATTTTGACGGAAGTCTTACGGCTTTGTTCGAGGCTATACATCTCAGATATGATCTTGAAAAACCGGAAGTAAAGCGATTGATCCGAAAAAAATTAAGTGTTATCACAGAATTAAAAGAACGTATAAAAACTCTCGAACAACGAGATCATGAACGCCGGGAAACATTAAAAAAGTATGCATACGAATATTATTTACTCGGTAATGAGTGTATTACGAAGGCTCATGACACCAGGGCCGCTCTCGCTAATTTTGACAAGGCATTGGCTCTTGATCCGTTACTGCTCGACGCTTGGGTACGAAAAGGTGTTACCTTAATGGATGCTGATGATTTATCTGGAGCAGCACAATGTCTCAACGAAGCTGTACGGTTAAGTCCGTTATATTTTAAAGCTCTCTATAACAGAGGCAAACTACGATGCAAACTTGAAGATTATGAAGGTGCATCAAGCGATTTTCTGAAAGCAGTAAAACTAAAGCCACAAAATGCGACTTTGCACGACCGGCTCGGAGATACATTTTCTAAACTCGGTGAAATAGAAACAGCCGGTCGTTTCTGGAGCATTGCAGAAGAAATAAGAGAAAGAAAACATAACAAATAAATCATTTGGGTATGAATACAAAAGTAAAAAAAGGTTTAAAAATTACCGGGATAGTCATAGGTGCAATCTTGGTTATCATGCTCGTTCTCCCTTTTGCTTTTAAAGGCAAGATATTGGAGATAGTGAAAAAAGAGGCAAATAACATGCTGAACGCCAAGCTCGAATTTGCCGATCTGAACCTCAGTTTCTTTTCTCATTTTCCGAAAGCCTCTATCGAGTTGCAACAATTATCTCTTACGGGTATCGGTGATTTCGAGAAAGACACTCTTGTCTCTGCAAAGGAGATAGACATCGCCGTTAATATAATGAGTCTGTTCGGTGATAAAGGAATCGAAATAAACCATATCATTCTGGAAAAACCGCAGGTAAAAGCAGTCAAATTAGCGAATGGAAATGTAAACTGGGACATAATGAAACCAGACACAACAACGACTGTTGCAACAGACACGACTTCGTCCAGCTCATCTTTCGCTCTTAAATTAAAAAAATTCACCATAGAAGACGGACGTATTGCATACATAGATGACGCTTCTAAAATGGAATTCTATACTCAGAAACTGAACTTGAAACTATCGGGAGATATGAGTACCGAATCAACATCGATTGATTGTCACATGACAACCCAAAATATAGATTTTATATCAGGAGCTGTCCCTTATCTCAAAAACGCAGAATTTGAAATGGACATGAAAGTTCTGGCTGATTTGGTAAATAACAAATTCACATTTGATGAAAACAAACTTCGACTTAATGCAATCGAGTTGAATCTCGACGGCTGGATAGCACTTCTCGAAAATGATATGGACATGGATATACGTTTAAATAGTCCAAAAATAGAGTTCAAAGACATTCTTTCTCTCATTCCCGGCATTTATCAAAACAATTTCGAGTCATTAACTGCTAAAGGTGCATTAGACTTTAAAGCTGCAGCCAAAGGCAAAATGACCGGAGACCTATTACCACAATTTTCATTTTTATTAAACGTCAAAGACGGCATGATCAATTATGCCGGTATGCCCAAAGCAATTGACAATATCAACATCTATATTTCTGCAGAAAATCCGGGAGGCAATGCCGACTTAACTACTATCAATATAGATAATCTCAGTTTTAAAATGGCAGAAAACCCGTTCAAGCTGACATTAAACGCATCGACTCCCGTATCTGATCTGAATTTTAAAGCAACAGCAAATGGAACTCTGAATCTGGATATGATTAAAGAGGTATATCCTTTAGGAGACTCGATAAAACTAAGCGGAATACTGACGACCACATTAAGTTTTGCGGGTAAAATGTCGGATATTGAAAAAGAAAAATATCAAAATATACAAGGTGAAGGGAATATTTCTATAAGCAATATGAATTTTACAACTCCTGGAATCCCTGCCATAACATTAAAGAAAGCATCTGCAACGATCAGCCCCAAAGCTATGTCTTTAAATGAAATGGACGTAAATATCGGGAAAAACGATTTACAGGCAAAAGGCTCTTTATCTAACTACCTACCCTATTTTTTGAAAAATGAAACTTTAAAAGGCAACCTTTCTTTAAATTCTTCATATCTGAACTTAAATGATTTTATAAGTGACACTGAAGAGACAAGTACAGAAACCGAAGTAACAACAGACACGACAACCATGAGTGTTATAGAAGTTCCTAAAAATTTGGATTTGTCGCTTAAAGCAAACCTTAAAAAAGTCATTTTCCAAAAAATCGAAATCAATAATATCAACGGAAATCTATCTGTTTCAAATGGGGTCGTTCGAATGAATCCTCTAAATTTTAATGCCTTTGATGGATCTATATCAGCAACCGGATCATATAGTACCGCCGAGAATAAAAACCGGCCTATGGTAAATTTTGGACTGAATATCCAGAAAGCTTCTTTCGAAGAAACGTTCAAACAATTGGATATGATCCAAAAGATCGTCCCAATTTTTGCAAAAACAGGAGGTAACTACTCTGTAAATCTTGATTTAAAGACCCCTTTGGATAACACTATGAGCCCCGAATTAATGTCACTGACGGCTAAAGGGGTTCTACAATCCAATGATATTCATGTACAAAACCTCGAAGTTTTTGACAAGATTGCCACATTATTGAAAAATGATAAACTTAAAAACATCGAAGCTAAAGATATAAAAATACCATTTACAATCGAAAACGGACTATTAAAAACCGATCCTTTTAATATAAAAATGGGTAATATCAGTATGAATCTAAGCGGAACAACCGGTTTAGATCAGAGTATCGACTACACCGCAAAAATCGCACTTCCCGAATCTGCTACTGGCGGATATATCAGTAATGTAACGGCAACTATCGGAGGTACATTTTCAAAGCCCGAGATCAAACTAGATCGGAAGAGCGTCGTGTAGGGAAAGAGTGTAGATCTCGGTGGTCGC
>OOBN01000665.1_pt1 | contig 30714 bp, 20 predicted proteins | sample 1671091 | NCBI WGS metagenome assembly OOBN01 (sample SAMN06348121, study PRJEB24527) | human gut metagenome | biome: human gut; feature: ankylosing spondylitis patient; material: feces | host: Homo sapiens | place: China | collected 2015-10 | reverse complement strand
CCGTTTTCAGATTTGGTTATGCCGAGGCGCATCCTGTTTAAGACGAAGTCAAAAATAGTGAAAGCCGAGGGCAGAAACAAATCGAAAACTCCGTTTTCAGATTTGGTTATGCCGGGGCGCATCCTGTTTAAGACGAAGTCAAAAACAGTGAAAGCATGGCGGCGCGGCAAATCAAATACCCTGTTTTGACGGGCTGTGCGGTGATTATACTTTTATTATGCGGCCGAATGTCGGGACCCGTGCGCGGGAAGTGAAGGGAAGAATCGGTGGCGGCCGATGCGGGCGAAACGGTATATTTTTGTATTTTTGTAGTCGGGCCGCGCTGCCGGCCGCAAAAAAGTGTATCTATGAGAGGAATATTGGGATTATCGTTTACATTGATTTTGGCCATGACATTTACTTCGTGCAATCGTAAGACGACCGAGACGGAGAATCAGCTTCTGGTTGAGACGTGGGATACGCCCTTCGGGGTGCCGCCCTTCGACCGTATCTCGACGGGGAATTTTGCGCCGGCGCTGGAACAGGGCATGTCGCTGCACAACGAGCAGATCGACGCCATCGTCTCGTCGAAGGAGCGCCCGACCTTCGACAACGTGATTGCGGCGTATGACAATTCGGGTCGTATCCTGTCGCGTGCGTGGACTATTTTCGGCATGCTTAACGCGGCCGACACCAATGAGGAGATGCAGGCTGTGGCGGCACGGATGTCGCCGCTGATGACGGCTCACTATGACGCCATTATGATGAACGACGCGCTCTTTGCGAAGGTGCGTGAGGTTTATGATGGCCGTATGTCTGCGGGGCTTACGGCCGAGCAGCTGCGGCTGACGGAGAAGACCTACGACGGGTTCGTGCGGGCGGGGGCATTGCTTTCGGCGGAGCAGAAGCAGCGCCTCAAGCAGATAAACTCACGCCTTTCGGAGTTGTCGGTGACCTTTGCGGAGAATCTTCTGGCCGAGAACAACGCCTATACTCTGGAGGTTGCCGTTGACAGCCTTGTGGGGCTTCCGCCGACGGTGCGGGATGCGGCTCTGGATGCGGGCGAGGCCCGCGGCCGCAAGGGACGCTATATCTTCACTCTCGACAAGCCGAGTATGATCCCCTTCCTTACCTATGCGAAGAACCGCGCGCTGCGGCGCGAGATATACGAGGCCTACCTTACGCGGTGCAACCACGACGACGAACACGACAACAAGGCCGTGGTGTCGGAGATGGCGCGCCTGCGCAGCGAGAAGGCCCGTCTTCTGGGCTACGACAGCTATGCGGCCTATGTCACGGCGGACGAGATGGCGGGCACGCCCGAGGCCGTCTATGCCGTTCTGGATGAGATCTGGACGCCGGCTCTGGAGCGTGCGCGTGCCGAGGTCGAGCGTATGGAGCCGCTGCTGCGGCGCGACGAGGGGAGCGAGGCGACGCTGGAGCCGTGGGACTGGTGGTACTATGCCGAGAAGGTGCGCGAGGCCGAGTATGACATCTCGGAGAGCAAGGTGCGCGACTACCTGTCGCTGGACAACGTCAAGGGCGGTATCTTCTTCCTTGCCAACCGCTTGTACGGGATTACGTTCCGACCCGTTACGGTTCCCCTCTACAACGAGGAGTGCGAGGCTTACGAGGTGCTCGATACGGACGACACGACGCTCGGCATCCTCTATTTCGACTTCCATCCGCGTGCGGGCAAGCAGGGGGGCGCGTGGTGCGGCACCTTCACCGAGCCCTTGTACGACAGCGAGGGGCGGCGTCAGGGCCCTGCCGTGAGCGTCGTATGCAACTTCACGCCGCCGTCGGGACGCACGCCGGCGCTGCTGTCGCTGGACGAGACGCAGACGCTCTTCCACGAGTTCGGGCATGCGCTGCACTGCCTCTTCTCGGAGGTGCGTTATCGCGGCCTGTCGGAGGTCGAGGGTGACTTCGTGGAGCTGCCGTCGCAGATAATGGAGAACTGGGCGCTGTCGCCCGAGCTGCTGCGACAGTATGCCGTCAACTACCGCACGGGCGAGGTGATGCCCGAGGAGATGATCGAGCGCATCGAGCGCAGCCGCCTCTTCAATACGGGTTTCACGACTACGGAGCTTGTGGCGGCGGCGCTGTCGGATATGGATATACACTCGCTGACGGACGGCGAGGTGGGCGACGTGAACGCCTTCGAGCGTGAGGCGCTTACGGTGAAGCGTGGCCTTATCCCGCAGATCGCGCCGCGCTACCGCTATCCCTATTTCAGCCATATCTTCGACGGCGGCTACGCCTCGGGATATTATTTCTATATCTGGGCTGAGGTTCTGGACAAGGATGCCTTCCAAGCCTTTGTCGAGAGCGGCGATTTGCTGAGCCGCGATGTGGCGGAGCGTTTCCGCCGCGAGATACTCTCGCGCGGCGGCAGCCGCAGCGGTATGGATATGTACCGGGCTTTCCGCGGGGCCGATCCCGACGACAAGGCGCTGCTTCGCGCCCGTGGATTCATCGAGGACGTACCTTCGGCCGAGACGGATACACTCCGACTGGATGTGGGCGTCGTGGATACTCGTGCGCAGGCACGGGCACGGGCCGAGCGGTCGCGCCGCGAGCGTGCCGAGGCGCGTGCGGCCGACTCGCTGGCACGCCTGCGCGAGGCCGACTCTCTGGCGGCCTTGGGCCTTACGGCAGAGGATGAGGCCGAGAGGGGTAACGAATAATATGAAGAGAATATGAATTGCGACAACGACAATAATATGACAGAGGGTGCGCAGCGGCGCAATCCCCTTCTTGAGGAGTGGCATACGCCCCATGCGACGCCTCCCTTTTCGCGTATAGGCGTCGGGGATTACCTCCCGGCCTTCGAGGCGGCTATCGCGGTCTCGCGTGCGGAGGTTGCGGCCATAGCGTCGAATGCCGCGCCCGCGACCTTTGAGAATACGGTTGCGGCGCTGGAGCGTCAGGGTGCGCTTCTGGAGCGCGTCTCGGGCCTCTTTTTCAACCTGCGCGAGGCCGACACCTCGGACGAGATGGAGGAGGTTGCCGAACGCGTGCAGCCCGCGCTGACGGCCCTGAGCAACGACATAGGGCTCGACGCGGGGCTTTTCGCCCGTGTGAAGGCGGTGTGGGAGGGCCCGCGCGAGGGCCTCTCGGAGACGGACATACGTCTTCTGGAGCAGACATATAAGGGTTTCGTCCGTTCGGGCGCAGCCCTCTCGGAGGAGGATAAGGCCCTTTACAGACAATATACCGAGGAGCTCTCGGCCGCGACGCTCCGCTTCGGCCGCAACACGCTGGATGCGACGAATGCCTTTGCGGTGAACATAACAGACGCGGAGCAGGTAGCGGAGCTTCCGGAGTTCGTGCGCGAGATGATGGCGGCGGATGCCGCGGCGCGCGGCGAGGAGGGGCGGACGGTGACACTCAAGACCCCGAGCTACCTCCCCTTCATGACCTACTCGTCGCAGCGCGGGATCAAGGAGCGCCTCTACCGCGCCTATAATTCGCGTGCGCTGGGGGGCGAGTGGGACAACGGGCCCCTTATCGAGCGCATCGTGACGCTTCGCGGCCGCATAGCGCGGCTGCTGGGCTACGACACCTATGCCGACTATGTTCTGGCGGAGCGTATGGCGGGGTCGACGGCGGCGGTGCGGTCGTTTCTGGAGGAGCTGCGCACGGCGACGCTCTCATGGGCGCATCGCGACGTGGAGACGGTCGCGGCCTATGCGCGCGAGCAGGGGCTGGCGTCGGAGATGATGCCGTGGGACTGGGCCTACTATACCGAACGCTACAAGTCGGCGCACTACGCCGTGGATGACGAGCAGGTGAAACCCTACCTGCGTCTGGAGAATGTGGTGCGTGGCGTCTTCCTGCTGGCGGAGCGGCTATACGGACTCCATTTCAACCGCGCCGAGGGTGTCGATGTCTACCATCCCGACGTTGAGGCCTACGAGGTGACGGATGCCGACGGGAGCTTCCTTGCGGTGTTGTATCTCGATTTCTTCCCGCGTGCGTCGAAGCGGTCGGGGGCGTGGATGACCGAGTTCCGCGGCACGAGCCGCACGGCCGACGGCATCGAGACGCGGCCTCTGGTGTCGCTGGTGATGAACTTCACGCGGCCGACGGCCTCGACACCCTCGCTGCTTACGTTCGACGAGCTGACGACGCTACTGCACGAATTCGGACATGCGCTGCACGGGATGCTGGCACGCGGGGAGTACGAGTCTCTGAACGGCACCAACGTCTGCCGCGACTTTGTGGAGCTGCCGTCGCAGATGATGGAGTATTGGGCGACGGAGAAGGAGTATCTCGACCTCTGGGCCGAGCACTACCTGACGGGCGAGCGCATACCCGCAGACCTTGTCGGACGCATCGTTGCGGCGAAGAACTACCTTGCGGCCTATGCCAACGTGCGTCAGGTGTCGTTCGGGCTTATCGACATGGCGTGGCATACGCTCCGCGGGGCGTGGAGCGGCTCGGTCGAGGCGTTCGAACGCGAGGCGGCACGCTCGGTGCAGGTCATGCCCGAGGTGGAGCATACGGCCATGAGCACATCCTTCACCCATATCTTCGCCGGGGGCTATGCGGCGGGTTATTACGGCTACAAGTGGTCGGAGGTATTGGCTGCCGACGCCTTCTCTCTCTTCCGCGAGCGGGGCATCTTCGACCGCGCTACGGCCGCAGCCTTCCGCCATCTGCTCGAACAGGGCGACCAGCGCCCCGCGATGGATATATATGTCGAGTTCCGCGGCCACCGTCCCGCCACCGAGGCCCTTATCCGCGAGATGGGTATCGGCACGGAGAATTGCGGCACAGAGGATACCGAAGAGACAAAACCCGAAAAGAAGTAAACCCCGAAAAGAATTAAAACCCAAAAAAAAGTGTATAGAGAGATGAAAATCAGAGCAAGAGTGATTCTGGCGGCTGCGGCCGTGTTGTGTACGGTGGCCTCATACGGGCAGAAGCGGAGCGGCAACCCCATATTCGAGGGGCGCTATGCCGACCCCGAGGGTGTGGTCTTCGGCAACACCTATTGGATCTATCCCACCTATTCGGCACCATTTGACGATCAGCTGTTCTTCGACGCCTTCTCGTCGAAGGATCTGGTGAAGTGGACCAAGCATGAGCGTATCATCGACTCGTCGCGCATAAAGTGGCTGCGGCGTGCGTTGTGGGCCCCCGCCGCCATAGAGAAGGATGGAAAGTATTATCTCTTCTTCGGTGCGAACGACGTGCATGAGGGCGAGATCGGCGGCATAGGCGTAGCCGTGGCGGACAATCCCGCAGGGCCGTTCGAGGACTATCTGGGCAAGCCCCTTATCGGCGAGATCATCAACGGCGCGCAGCCCATCGACCAGTTCGTATTCAAGGATAAGGACGGCACGCTCTACATGTATTACGGCGGCTGGCGCCACTGCAATGTCGCCAAGTTGCGTGACGACCTGCGCGGGTTCGTCCCCTTCGACGACGGCGAGACCTTCAAGGAGGTTACGCCCGAGGGTTATGTCGAGGGGCCGTTCATGTTCATCCGCGACGGCAAGTATTACTTCATGTGGTCGGAGGGGGGCTGGACAGGCCCCGACTACCGTGTGGCGTATGCCGTGTCGGACAACCCGCTGGGCCCCTTCGTGCGCAAGGGCGTGATCCTGCGCACGGATGAGAATGTGGCTACGGGTGCGGGTCACCACTCTGTTATTCACAACCCCCGCAGCGGCAAGTATTATATCGTCTATCACCGTCACCCTCTGGGCTCGACCGACGGCAACGACCGCGTTACGTGCATCGACCTTCTGGAGTTCGACGAGAACGGCGATATCCTGCCCGTAAAGATGACCTTCGAGGGTGTCGGCCGCGACAAACTCAAATAGGGAACTCAAATAAAGGAGTCGAGTCGCGTACTCAAACAACTGAGCGACCCGTCAACAGGAAACAAGCCGCAGAGCATAAACTCTGCGGCTTGTTTTTATTCTTTTCTACTCTACGGTTCCTATATCAACTCCTTCACACTCACTTATACACACTCTCTCTTGTCCATTTATCGAGCCACTCTTATTCGGCCCCCTCTCATGCCCGGCGTTCTCTTATTCGGCCCTCTCTTATTCGGCCCTCTCTTGTTCGGCCCTCTCTTGTTCGGCCCTCTCTTATTCGGCCCTCTCTTGCTCGGCCCTCTCTCACTCGTCTCCCTCTCACTCGGCCCTCTCTCTCGTCTCCTTCTCTCTCTGCTACCCTTCTCTCGGCCCCCCTCGCTCGGCCCCCCGTTAGGCGTTGCGGTTGTAGCGGAAGGTGTTCTTTACCACGCCCGCATGCTCGAGGAAGTAACGCTGGGCCTTGAGCAGGTTGCGCGCCTGAAGGATCATGGTCTTGGTCTCGCTCAGGACGGTGAGGTAGAGCATGCTGGCCTTGGTGTTGCCCTCGCCCTCGTTTATACGCATAAGCTCCGACTTGATGGTGGCGGCGATGCGTTCGAACAGGTCGTCACGCATGATGAGCACGGTGTCTATCTCCGAGAAGTCGTTGGTGGTGAGCATGCGGTTGATGCTGCCGTATATCTCGGCCACCTCGTCGTTTATGCGCATCAGGTCGGATGTCTGTTCGCGCGAGAGACCCTCGTGGTTGTTGTCTATGTGTTCGTATGCGGGGCGTGTGATGTGTACCAGCGCCTTGGCTATCTCGCTCAGGTAGTCGACCACCTGCACGTAGTAGAGCGAGAGTTCGAGTCCCGAGCCCTTGAGGCGGCGCAGCGTGGGCATGAGCGAATATTTGAGTTTGCGGCTCTGCTCGTATATGTCGTCCGACTCGCGTATAAGCTCCTTGAGGGCCTTGCGGTTCTCCTTGAATACGGCGACAAGGGTGCGGTCGTAGATCTGCGTTGCGAGCTTCATCATGCGGCACACCTCCTCGACGATGGTGTCGACGGCGTCGCGTTCCTCGACCTTCTCCTGCTGTACGGGCTCCTTCTTGGCCTTGAACGAGAAGTTGCTCTTGAGGAGCATGTAGAGGCATACGACTGTTATGATTACGAATGCCACGTTGCCGCCCCAGATGAGCAGCAGGCCCGTTGCGAGGGCTATGATGAATCCGCCGATGGCCGTAGAGAACCAGCCGACGATTACGGTCATGACGCCCGTGATGCGATAGACGGCGCTTTCGCGTCCCCACGCCTTGTCGGCGAGCGACGATCCCATCGCCACCATGAAACATACGTATGTGGTCGAGAGGGGGAGTTTGAGCGACGTTGCGAGCGATATGAGCAGTGCGGATGTTGTGAGGTTGACCGTTGCGCGGATCATGTCGTAGGGGGCTCCGCTGTGCTCGATGTCGGTGTATTCGAATCGCCGTGCGACGAAGCGCTTGACGAAGTCGGGCGTGACGCGGTCGACGGCGCCCGAGACGTTGAGGGCGGCGCGGACGATGCTGCGCGAGAAGAGGTTCGAGCCGTAGCGCGACTCGTCCTCATTGGCCTGCGAGGAGAGCGATATCTCGGTCTCGGTCACGTGCATGGCCTTGCGCGAGGTCCAGAGCGTGAGTATCATGATGGCGCCGGCCGAGAGCATGAAGAGCATGTTTGCGGGGATGTTCTCGTTCAGGGCCGACATCATTATGTCGGTCGAGCCCTCGGCGCGTGCGACCGAGTAGGCGTCGAAGCCCGCGACGGGTACGCCGATGAAGTTCACAAGGTCGTTTCCGGCGAATGCGAGCGCTAGGGCGAATGTTCCCGAGAGGATCGTAAGGCGCAGGATGTTGATGCGGAAGAGCTGGAGGAACGCCAGCAGCACGGAACATGCCACCCAGCAGAGGAATATCGCCAGCAGCAGGTTGCGGTCTATCCACTCGACGAAGGGCGTGCCGTCGATGACGAACTTGAGGGCCTTGAAGAGTGCGAAGTATACGATTGCGGTGAGCGATGCCCCGCACCAGAGGGCGCCGAAGCGGCGGAAGACGGCCATGTACCGGAACGAGAATATGAGGCGCGAGATCCACATCATGATTGTACCGCACGTGAAGGCTATGACTACCGAGAGGAGTATGGCCGATATTATACCCATGGCGCGTGTTGTGTTGATGAACTCGCCGATGTCGGTGAGCAGCAGCTGGGGGTGTGTCGCTATCTTGTAGACCGATACGGCCACGGCCGAGCCCAGAAGGCAGAATATGAGCGATACGGTTGTGGATGTAGGCAGACCCATCGAGTTGTAGATGTCGAGCAGGATGACATTTGCGAACATGACGGCTATGTAGAGTGTCATGACCTCGTGGAATGTGAACATCGAGGGGTTGAACATTCCGTTTCGGGCCACCTCCATCATACCGCTGGAGGATATTACGCCGAAGAGTATGCCGACGGATGCGACGGCGAGTATGACCTTCATTCCGGCGACTTTGGAGCCGATGGCCGAGTTGAGGAAGTTGACTGCGTCGTTGGTGACGCCGACGTAGAGGCCCGAGATGGCCAGAATTGCCAGAATGACGATGGCGATGGTGTATATTTCGCTCATAGCTGAGTCGTTTAATTATGGTCGTGGAGGCTCGCGCGCCCCCGCGAAAAGCACCTCAAAGTTACGGCTCATGATCCACAAGACCTCGGCCGCGGCGCAACATTAACGTAAAAGTAACGATCTGTTAACGCAAATTTAATACGGCGGCGCGGCGGCGCGTCCCTCTAACCCGCTGTCCGTGCGGACGATGCCGATCGGGGCCGTGCGCGGGGCCATCCGTGAGGGGGTTGTTTTGGGACTTTGTGGCCTTTGGCCGTATTTTCTCCTGACTCTGCCAATTTCATGCCTTCATTTGGCTGCGGCGGCCGCACGGCGGGAGTTACGGATACTGTGCGCTGAGGGGGTTTGTTCCCTCCGCCGCAAAAAGGGCCGATACTCTACGCCCGAAGAGAATAATACTCCGAGCGTAATACTGCGCGCGGCGGCGGGGCGTGACAAAGAGGTTAAGTTTCGAAACAAAACGCCGTATTTCGTAAAATAATCCGTATATTTGTCTCTACTAACAGCCCGAATCCTCTTGAGGGTGCCGTTTGCGGTTTGGGCCGCAAGACGGCGGCGGAGGGAGCGGGACACTAACCCACCTTGACCATGAAACGTGTAATCATTGCGGCTATGGCCCTGATGCTGGCGGCGTCGACCGTGACGGCATCCGACCGCGGCGGCAGACGCCGTGCGACAAAATCACCCGAGTACCATGTTGCGGCCTATATCTGGCCCTCGTGTCACGATGATCCCGTAGGGCGGCGTGTGCTCTGGGGCGAGGGTGACGGCGAGTGGGAGATCATCAAGCGGGGCACGCCCCGTTTCGACGGCCACTACCAGCCCAAGCAGCCGCTCTGGGGCTATGAGCATGACGATGACCCGCGTGTTATGGAGCGATGGATCGACGCGGCGACCGACCACGGCATCAATGTCTTTGTCTTCGACTGGTACTGGTTCGACGGGGGCCCGTTTCTGGAGGGTTGCCTCAATGACGGCTTCCTGAAGGCGCGCAACCGCGACAAGATGCAGTTCTACGTCATGTGGGCCAACCATACCGTTGCGCGCAACTACTGGAACTGCCACCGCTACGGCGACGATACGTCGACGCTGTGGCGCGGTGCGGTCGACGAGGAGAATTTCCGCAAGGTCGTGGACCGTGTGATCAAACAATATTTTTCGCAGCCCAACTACTTCAAGATCGACGGCTGCCCCGTCTTCGCCATCTTCTCGATGGACGAGCTTCTGGCCTCGTTCGGCGGGAGCGTGGAGCGTACGCACGAGGCTATTGAGTATTTCCGCAGCAAGGTGCGCGAGGCGGGCTTTCCGGACCTCTGCCTGCAGATGATGAACAACGATACGCGTGATGTGGCGGCCGAGCGGCTTGAGGGCATCGGTGTCGACTGCACGACGCAGTACGGCTGGGGCACGGCACGCCGCGAGGATTACCTCCGCTGGGCGAAGGAGGGCTACGAGGCTACGGAGCGTCTGGGCGCGCTGATCGACAAGCCGCACTTCCCGTCTGTATCTATCGGCTGGGACGATACGCCGCGCTTCCCGGCCAAGGGCAAGGCCGACGTGGTGCATTACAACGTCACGCCGCAGGCCTTCGCTATGGCCCTGCAACGTGCCAAGGAGTATTGCGACGCCCACCCCGAGCAGCCGCGCATAATCACCATCTACGCCTTCAACGAGTGGGTCGAGGGTGCGTATCTGCTGCCCGACATGCGCTACGGATTCGGTTATCTGGAGGCTGTGCGGGATGTCCTCTCGGGCAAGTATGACCGCTACCGCAAGTGATGCCCGCGGGAGGGAGGATAAAGGATTTTGGATAAAAAAGAAGAAAGACATAGGTGCGGCGGGATGAAATGTCGCGTCCGCGCCACATAAAATGCACAAGGTATAAAAAGCTGAAAAAATGTCCATGACAACCGAACAGGCCAAACGATTCAAGTATTGGCAGTATCGCACCATCATCGCCACGATGATCGGTTATGCGCTCTTCTATTTCGTGCGCAAGAACTTCTCTTTCGCCATACCGGGCCTTGCGGCCGAGTATGGCATCACGAACACCAGCTTCGGCCTTATAATGACCGTCGTGGGGTTGATCTACGGTCTTTCGCGCTTTATGAACGGACTGATCGCCGACCGCATGAACGGCCGCTGGCACATGTCCCTCGGACTGTTGCTGTGTGTGCTTACGAGCTTCGCCTTCGGCTTCAGCCCCCGCATTCTCGGCATCGAGGTAGGAGTTGCGCCGCACTCGCTTGTGGTGCTGTTCGGTGTGCTGCTCGTGGCCAACAACATCTTCCAAGGCAGCGGGTTCCCTCCCTGCGCGCGACTGCTGACACACTGGATCCCGCCCACGGAGCTGGCCACGAAGATGTCGGTGTGGAACACCTCGCACTCGATCGGGGCGAGCCTGCTGGCCATACTGTGCGGTTACATCATGGGTACGTTCGGCCGTGACATGAGCGGCGACGCTCAGGTCGTGGAGGCCATCCGCACCAACGTGCTGACGCTGAACCCCGCTCTGGCGGACGATCCCGTACGGCTCGGGGAGCAGGTGACGGCGGCGGTGACGCACGTGGGGGCATGGCAGTGGTGCTTCTGGATACCGGCACTCTTTGCGCTGGCGGGGGCCGTGGGTCTGGCTGTGTTCCTGCGCGACACGCCCCGCTCGGTGGGGTTGCCCGAACTCGAGGGTACGCACACCAAGGTCGAGGACAACACCGACTCGGCCGAGTATAAGGCCTTCCTGCGGGAGAAGGTCTTCCGCAACCCGCTTATATGGACGCTGGCCGTGGCCAACTTCTTCGTCTATATCGTACGCTTCGCGGTGCTCGACTGGGGCCCGAAGTTCCTTCAGGAGGCTCGCGGCCTTACGTCGGCCGACGCCGGGTGGACGGTTGCCGTCTTCGAGATCTTCGGCATCCTCGGCATGCTGGCCGCAGGGTGGGCCACGGACCGTTTCTTCGGCGGACGGGCACACCGCACGTGTGTCTTCTGCATGCTGGGCGCGGCGCTGTTCATGACCGTCTTCTACCTGCTTCCGGTGTCGATCCCGATGCCGGTGCTGGTGTGCGTGCTGGCCATGGCTGGCTTCTTCATCTACGGGCCGCAGGCCCTGATCGGCATCGCTGCCGCTAATCAGGCTACCAAGAGCGCCGCCGCCACGGCTAACGGCCTGACCGGTATCTTCGGTTATGCGAGCGTCTTTGTCTCGGGTCTGGGTATCGGCGCCATGGTCGACTGGGTCAACCGCATCACCCCCGGCCACGGTTGGAACTATGTCTTCCTGCTCATGATAGCCATGGCGCTGGTGGGCATGTGCATCTTCCTTGCTATGTGGCGCGCCAAGGCTACGGGATACGACGAGCAGAAGGCTTGACGGGCGTTAAGCCGTATAAGATTAAGATAAGATATGATCTGCGTGGTCGGAGCCGGTGGAGCTCCGGCCACGTTGTTTTATGCCCGCGCGGAGGGTGGAACGGTATGCGTAATATGGAGTAATGGAGGGAAGGGGTGTGCGATTTTCGGAACAGGGGGCGAAAATAGACGCAAGTTTGTGTGCGGTGATAATTCGCAGCTATATAGTATGTTATATATGTATATATGCGATATGTACGGGAAAAGGGCCGAAAATAAAAATCTCTGAAAATTTTGTTATTTTATAAAAATCGACTACTTTTGCCGCGCAAAACGGACAATGATCCGACAGTTATGGCAGATCTTCTGAACACCATATTTTACCGCTACGCGAACAAGATCCACGACTTCCATGCGTGGGGCGTAGCCGCGCTGATATAGAGAGCGCGGACCACCCGAGGGGGCGAATAAAGGGGCCATCCGAGGGGGCCGAATAAAGGGGTCACCCGAACCGAATCCTCAAGGGGCCGCATGTACTGAATCATCAGACGGGCATCCGAATAGAATCATCAAGGAGATACGAATTGGGTCTTCAAGGGGCTGAATGTACTGAATAATCAGGGCGGGGCATCCGAATAGGATTTTCACGGTAAGGCATCCGAATAGGATTTTCACGGCGGGGGCCGAAGAAAATCATCACAATCGAACATCCGAAACTTTTTTTGATATGAGCAGAATCCTCAGGCTCATGGCGCTCTGTTGTGCGGCGCTGTGCAGCCAAATGACATTTGCACAACCACGGGTTATCGGCATCGACGAGTTGTTCCGTCTGGCCGAGGAGCAGAGTATGAGCATACGCTCGTTCGAGAGCGGGGCTGCGGCGGCCGCCGAGGGCGTTCGTGCGGCGCGTGCGGAGCGTTTGCCCGACGTCGGGGTTACGGTCTCGGCGAGTTTTCTTGGGGACGGCCGCCTCTGGGACCGCAGCTTCGGCGAGGGCATGAAGGTCGACATCCCGCACTTCGGCAACAACTTCGCCCTTGAGGCGCAGCAGGTGGTCTATGCGGGCGGGGCGGTGCGCAGCGGCATCCGCATGGCGGAGCTGGAGCAGCGCGACGCCGAGACCTCGCTTGAGCGCAACCGTCAGGATATATGTTTCCTGCTGCTGGGCCACTACCTTAACCTCTACAAGATCGACAACCGTATCCGCGTGCTGCGCGAGAATCTGGCGCTGACGGAGCAGGTGTTGGAGACGATGCGGGCGCGGCGCGAGCAGGGCACGGTGCTGCAGAACGACATCACGCGCTACGAGCTGCGGCGCGAGCAGCTGCGGCTGGAGCTTCAGCGTGCGGAGGATACGGGCACGATACTGAACCACCGTCTGGTTACGGCGCTGCACCTGCCGGAGGGTACGGAGATACGTCCCGACACGGCGCTTCTGCAGACGGGCATCGGTACTCTGAGCCAGAGCGACTGGCAGGATGTCGCGCGCGAGAACAACCTCGACCTGCGCAGTGCGCAGACGGGCATCGGTATGAGTGACGAGGCGGTGCGTCTGCAGCGGTCGGAGCGGCTGCCCAAGGTCTCGCTGATGGCGGCCGACCATCTCGACGGCCCGATCACGATCGAGGTGCCGGTGCTGAACAACAACTTCAACTACTGGTACGTGGGTGTGGGCATACGCTACAACATCGCGTCGCTGTTCAAGAGCGGGCGGCGCATACGTCAGGCGGAGCTCTATGCGCGGCGTGCGCGCGAGTCCTATGATCTGGAGTGCGAGCGTGTGGACAATGCCGTTCAGGAGAGCTACGTCAACCTGATGACGGCCGAGGCCGACCTTCGCACGCAGCAGAAGAGCGTGGAGCTGGCCGACGAGAACTATGCCGTTGTGAGCAACCGCTATGCCAATGACCTTGCTCTGCTTACGGACATGCTCGATGCGGGCAACACGAAGCTGGAGGCCGATCTGGCGTTGGTGGAGGCGCGCATCAACCTCATATATGACTATTACCGAATGAAATACGTAACCCATACATTATAAAGACCGAATACCATGACACCAAAGAGATTACAGAAAACCATCTATAACGCAGCGATCATCTGCCTGCTTGCGGCGGGTTTGATCTATGTCTTTTCGCGCTTCGTCCATGCGGGCGTGGCCTATACCGACAACGCGCAGGTGCGCCAGCACATCACGCCGGTGAATACGCGCGTGTCGGGCTTCATCGACCGTATATGCTTCGAGGAGTTCCAGCCCGTCAAGCGGGGCGATACGCTTGTCATCATCGAGGATGCGGAGTACCGTCTGCGTCTGGCTCAGGCGGAGGCCGACCTTGCCAATGCGCGGTCGGGGCGCAGCGCCACGACGGTCGGGATGGCGGCTACGCAGAACAACCTGAGCGTGAGCGATGCGGGTATTGAGGAGGCTCGCGTGCGTCTGGGGAACGCGCGGCGCGAGGCGGAGCGTTACGGGCGCCTGCTGAAGGAGGATGCGGTGACGCGCCAGCAGTACGACAACGTCCAGACGGCCTTCGAGGCGGCCGAGGCGCGCTATGAGCAGCTCCTGCGTGCCAAGCGCACCACCTCGCTGGCCAAGAGCGAGCAGGGACACCGTCTGGAGCAGAACGAGGCGGCGATACGCTTGGCGGAGGCGGCTGTTGAGCTGGCGCGCCTGAATCTCTCATATACGGTTATCGTGGCGCCGTGCGACGGCGTGACGGGCCGCAAGCAGATCGACGAGGGACAGCTCGTGCAGCCCGGACAGACGCTTCTCGACGTTGTGGACAGCGGCGAGGTGTGGGTCACGGCCAACTACCGCGAGACGCAGCTCCCGTACATAGCTGTGGGCGCCGACGTCGAGATGACGGTCGATGCCGTTCCCGACGTTACGTATCACGGGGTTGTGGAGTCGGTGTCGGACGCTACGGGCGCGGCCTTCTCGCTCATACCGCAGGATAACGCCACGGGCAATTTCGTCAAGGTCGAGCAGCGCGTGCCCGTACGCATACGCCTCGAGGGCAACGACGCGGAGGCGATGTCGCAGCTGCGCGCCGGCCTGAACGTCGAATGCAAAGTGCGGTATTGATATGGGAGCGCCGGTGTTGAACGGGCCCTTTACGATGCCCATGTTCCGCGACTTCGTGCCGCGGGCGCTGCAGCCGTGGATCTATATCTTCATGGCGGCGACATTCCAGCTCTCGGGCGGCATATATCTGGGTGCGCTCAATGAGATGATCGGGGGCATGGCGCTCATGCGCGAGGACCTGATGATGTGCCTCTACGCCAACCTCGCGGGCATGGCCATATACTTCCCGATACTCTTCCGCATGAAGTTCCGCTTCACGAACCGCACGCTGCTCACGGCTGCGGCGGCGGGGGCGCTTGTCTGCAACCTTGTGGCGCCGCACGTGCGGCTGCTGCCGCTGCTGTGGGCCTTATGCTTCGTGGAGGGGATGTGCAAGATACAGGGCACCTTCGAGTGCATGTCGACCATACAGCTGTGGATCACGCCGCAACGCGACTTCACGGCCTTCTTCCCCGTGCTGCATATCGTGATTCTGGGCTGCATGCAGCTCTCGACCATCATCACCACGGCCCTGATGCACCACTACCACTGGGTGTGGATGCACTTTCTGGTCTCGGCGCTGATGGCGGTCGACCTGCTGATCGTGCGCCTCTGCACGCGGCACTTCTGCATCGTGCGCAAGATGCCGCTCTACGGCATCGACTGGCTGGGGGCGCTGTTGTGGGTGGCGCTGCTGCTGCAGGTGGCATACCTGTTCGACTACGGCGAGTGGTACGACTGGTGGTGCAGCCCCGTTATGCGGCGTCTGGCCGTGACGTCGGTGGCGACGCTGGCCCTCTGCCTCTGGCGCATGAACACCATACGCCACCCCTATATCGAGCCCCGCATGTGGAGCTACCGACACCTCTTCCCCATATTGATACTCATCACGCTGGTGGAGATGCTTCTGGCGACGGAACATGTCCTCGAGGGGGCCTTCTACGAGCAGACGATGCACTACGACGCGACGGTGAGCGTGCTGGTCACGCGCTGGGTGCTGGTCGGGGTGCTTGCGGGGTGCGGCTTCGCCTACTGGTGGATGCACGTGCGGCGCATGAGTTACGTGCGGCTGCTGACGGTGGGTATCGCGGCGCTTGCGGCCTACCTTCTGGGATACTACTTCACCGTCTCGGCCGACATACACGTCTCGCAACTCTATCTGCCGGCAGCCTGCCGCGGCTTCGCCTACGCCATCCTGAGCGCGACGTTCATGGTCTGCCTTGAGGAGATCATGACCTTCCAGCACTTCTTTCAGGCACTGAGCGTATTCAACATGCTGCACATGGTTGTTGGGGGTGTCATCGGCGCGGCCATCTATACCGAGGCCTTCACATACTATACGGCCGACAACATGGCGCGCTACGGCGCCGCCGTCGACAGCGTGGCCTTCACGCGCGCACCCTTCGACATGGGGGCCTTCATGGAGGGCTTCGCGGGCCGTATGATCGAGACGAGCGTCAAGCAGGTCTACGGGTGGGCGGCCTACGCCTGCATCGGGCTGCTGTTGCTGTTCCTGCTCTACGACGCGCCTGCGCGCCGCGCACTGAAGCCCATACCCATGTGGCGGACGGTGCGCTCGGATGTGGCGCGCTCGCTGCGCCGTATCGTCGTGCGCCGTTAGGCCGCTTGCCCGACGGCACGACAAAGGCCGGGACCCGAAAGGGTTCCGGCCTTTTTGGTTTGGCGGCGCCGACGGCTACTTCTTGAAGTATTTGTCGGCGAAGTCCATGAACCGCTGCCAGTCGTAGGCGAGGATATCGTGTCCGCCCTCACGCAGGTGGTATGCCACGTCGCCGTCGATGAATGTTGAGCCCGCCGGCGGCAGCTCGCGCTGCTGCCACGTGAGGGGCTTGCGCCCGTAGAGACGGTAGACCTCGCCGCACAGCTGCGCCGAGCGCATCTCGTTGCGTGGGTCGGCCCACGCGTCGAGGCTCGCGCTGGCAACATATAGGGGTCGCGGCGCCACGAGTGCGAGCAGCATGTGCTGGTCGAAGGGCATCTGTGTCTCGCGGCCGTTGTAGAGGCTGTATGTGTCGGTGAACCAGTAGGGGAAGTGTGTGGTTATATCCTCTACTGTCTCGCCGCGGTTGCCGCGTGCGAGGGCTGCGCCCGTCGATCCCGAGTCGTTCGAGACGGCGATGGCTATGCGGGGGTCTGTGGCTGCGGCCCAGAGCGACGTCTTGCCCAGACGCGAGTGTCCCAGAACCATGATGCGGTACGGGTCGATCTCCTGCATCGTCTCCAGACAGTCTATGGCGCGGCTTATGCCCCACGCCCACGCCCCGACGGCCTTCATCCGCACCGAGTCGGGGATCTGGCTGTCGCGGTAGAGCATCGGCAGCACGCTCTCGGCATATCCGTCTCGGCGGTCGGGGAAGAAGTCGTCCTTGCATATCGTCGCTACGGCATATCCGCGAGCCACGGCCTCGGCGTAGGGCCAGCGGCGGGCGTTGTCGCCGCGCGGGGCAACCGTCGTCGAGCTCTTCGGCCCGGCGGGCATGATGACGGCAGGGTCGGTCGTGGTGCCGTGGTTGCCCTTGAAGTTGAGCCCGAAGATTACGGGTACGGGGGCGTCGGCTCCGTTGGGTATGTACAGGAGCATGTCGGCCGTATGCTCCTCGCCCGCGTCTGTGCGGAGCGTTATGCGTACCTGACGGCGTGTGGCCGCGCCGTCGAGAGCCTCACGATCCTCCTCTACGGTACGGTATGATGTCTCGACACGGGTGTCGGGCGCTATGCCGTAGACCTCGGCCGAGAGCATGCGCAGAATCTCGGGACGGCGCTGCCGCTCCCATTGGCGGGCGTTCCTTACCGTGCGTCCGCCGTCTGTGCACAGCAGCGCGGGGAGCGTCGTGTCCGAGGCGGCGCACAGCAGCGCCGCAAGGGGCGCCAGAAGCAGCAGCTTGAGCGATGGTATCTTCATGTCTCTACTTATATATGTGTCAGCGGCAGAGGAAATCGATCTGTTTCTGTATTGCGGCCGTGCAGACGGGGCAGAAGACATCGATCGTATGCAGGTTGTTCATCATGCAGTTGGGCCACGGACGGTAGACTCCCTTGTCGACATATCCGCCGCCCTCGTATACGCCCAGACGCCGGGGTTGGTTCTCGTCGACGGGGGTAGGTATGGGGGTGCCCTCCTCTATCATGCCGTGCCATGCCTTGCTCTCGAAGTCGACGAGCGTGGTGAGGTTCTCCTCCCACGGCTCCACGTCGGCCGGGTACATGTCGTTGTACGAGACGCCTCCGACATACTCGTCACCCAGACCCAGAAGCACGTGGCCGAACTCGTGGACATAGATCTTGCCAGTGCGGTTGGGGTGGTGCGCGGCGCTTATGCCGTAGAAGTTGTAGATACCGCCGCCGCCGTATTTCTGCGTGTTGGAGAGTACGTATATGTGGTCGTATGGTACGTGCGCCGCGATGTCGCGCAGACCCTGAAAGTCCTCGATCATCTGGTATCGCTCCGAGTCGAAGGTGTAGTATTGGGCCTTCGTTGCGGTGTTGCGCCATACGTGCTCGCCCGGGATCGTCACGCCCGACTCCATCGACGGCGCCCACACGGCGCGTATGTTTATGCGGGCGGCGTTCTCCTTGAAGGGCGAGTAGCTGAGCAGCTCCTCGGCGAAGACGCGGCACGCCTGCTCGAATTTGGATTTTTCCTCGGCGGTGTAGCCCTCGGGTATGAGGACGATGTCGATACGTGTCGAGGGGTTGCCCGTATATGCCACCTCGAAGGTGTCGTAGCGGGGCGTGAACTTGCGCACGAAGTACGACGCGGGGTTGATCTCCTGCTCGAACTTCTTCTCCATTATGCCCTTGCGGTTACGGGCGTAGATCTCCACGCGCACGGGCTGCTTCGGGTAGGGGAATACGACCGATTCGGGCATCGCCTTGCGTACGCTCTGCGCCTCGGCCGTAGTCTGCCACTCGTTGAAGAGGGTGCAGTAGCTGCGCGAGTAGATCTCGCGGCCGCTGGCCAGATCTATCACCTTGAAGAGCTGCCCGCCGTATCCCGTCGTGTCGAGGAGCGAGACCTTCGAGCCGGCCCAGTATGGCTCCTCGCGCAGCTCGTCGAAGAAATACTCCTCCGACGCGGCGTCACCGCAGTGGTAGAAGTCGAAACGCATGGTCTTGTCCTCGAAGTAACGGTTGAAATCGACCTTCTCGTCTGCGGCCCCTTTGCGGGGTGCGTTGTCCGCGGTGTGTGCCTGCACGCCCTGCACGGCAAGGGCCAAAAGCGCCGCGGTAAGAATCGTTGCGGTAAGTTTCATTTTTTAGTATCTCTGTTTTGTCGTTATATGTCTTTATATATGTCTGTATCCTGCCCCCGTTATGGCGCTATTTGACGCTCCACTCGAACACTCCGGCCGAGTTGTCGGCGGGCAGCTGCACCTCGAGCTTTATGGCCGACGTGCGCACGGGCTCGAAATCGGCGGTGCAGGGTGCGTCCTTCATGACGGGGTAGCCGTTGCGTGGCTCTATTGCGACCCACTCCCCGTTCGCGTCACGGTAGTAGAGACGCCATGCGGCGGGTATGCGGCATCCGCCCCACGGCGAGTCGTCGAACCAGTAGACGGTCGATTCCGATATGCTCTTCTGCTCCTCGAACTCGTATGCTATCCACTGCGTCGAGGCCTTCTCGGGCCACCAGTGGTAGTATGGCATTGACCTGTCGCCCGCCTTCTTGGGCATCATGCCGTCGCTCACGGCGCTCAGCGCGGCCGTCGGGGTCGATGCCGTGACCTTGGCCTGTGACGCTATGGTGGGGGCGGCGACGGGATTCGCGGCCGTGAGGTCCGACGGCAGCCATACGGTCATCTCGCCCGCACCGCGGTGCGCCCACGCATAGTAGGGTATCATGGTGAGGGTCACGTCGTCGGCGACGAGGCGTCCCGACTCGTCGAAACGCAGCGTCTGCGCGCGGGTCTTGACGGTCTGTATGCCGTAGAGCATGTCGCCGCGGAATTCGGTCTCGAACTGCGGCGTGCGGTTCATCAGCACGCTGCGCACGCTGAAGTCGTTGTCGGGCCACTCGGCACAATATACTATCGGGCCGCGCTCCACGGCCACGCGCCCGCGGTCGGCCTCCACATTGGGGTTGGCCTCCACCACGCGCGGCTCCATGTCGAAGTGTATCTCGACGCGGTCGCCCTTGCGCCAGCGGCGCTCGACGGTGAAGTAGCCCTTGTCAAGGTCGCTCTCAACCTTCTGTCCGTTTACCGAGATCGAATATGAGAGGTGTTTGCCGTCGGCATAGCGGTAGAGGTCGCTCGGGACCACGTCGCCGCGCACCCAGCCCGGGATGCGGATCCTCAGGGCGAAGTCTGTGGCGCGGCGCGGCGTTACGTCGAGCGTGATGTCGCCCTGCCACGGATATGATGTCGTCTGCCTGAGGCCGACGCGCGTGCCGCCCACCTCGACCTCGGCCTCGTCGGCGATGAAGAGGTTGACGTATAGCGAGTCACCCTTGACGGCATATATATATCCCGGTACCGAGGGTATGAAGCGGCAGGCGTTCGAGGGGCAGCATGCACACCCGAACCACGGCGAACGCTGGTGCTGTCCCATCGACTCGAGGGGGTTGGGGTAGAAGAACGAGCCGCCGTCGAGCGATATGCCCGAGAGTACGCCGTTGTAGAGGGTGCGCTCCAGCACGTCGTAATATTTCGACTCGCCGTTCATCAGGAAGAGACGGTAGTTCCAATAGACGTTTCCTATGGCGGCGCAGGTCTCGCAGTAGGCCGACATGTTGGGCAGCTCGTAGTTTGCGCCGAAGGCCTCGCCGTTGTTGGTGGCGCCGATGCCGCCCGTGATGTAGAGCTTCTTGCCCACGACATTGTCCCAGATACGCTCTATGGCGGCGACGTATGCCGTGTCACCCGTGAGGGCCGCCACGTCGGCCATGCCCGAATACATGTATGCGGCGCGTACGGCGTGGCCTACGGCCTCGTCCTGCTCGACAACGGGCTTGTGCGCCTGACTGTACTCGTCACGGCGCTCCGTGCGCCCGCGCATGTCGAGGAAGAACTTCGCCTCGTCGAGGTATTTGCGGTCGCCCGTGACGACATATAGCTTTGCAAGGGCCATCTCGGCGATCTGGTGCCCCGGCACGCGCACCAGCTGGCCCTCGTTCGGGCCGATCTCGCGGCAGACACAGTCGGCATAGCGTATGGCTATGTCGAGGAAGTTGCGCTGTCCGGTGGCTTGGTAGTGGGCTATGGCCCCCTCGATCATGTGGCCGAGGTTGTAGAATTCGTGGCTCAGCTCCTCGACATTCTCCCAGCGCTCGGAGCCCGCCCACTCGTGCGGATGGTCGGGGTTCATCGTGCGGGCGGTGTAGAGGTATCCGTCGGGCTCCTGCGCCGCGGCCACGATCACGAGCACGCTGTCGATGTAGCGCTTGAGCTTCTCGTCGGGATATGTCTGGAGGAGGTAGCTCGCACCCTCGATAGTCTTGTAGACGTCGGTGTCGTCGAACGAATATCCCGTGACCTTGTTGTCGGGACTGGGGTGCGCCGCCATCTGGAAGTTGCGGTAACGGCCCGTCTCCTCGCACTTCGAGAAGGCAAGGGGTATGGTCACCTCGCGGCTGGCCTTGAGACGCTGCCCCCAGAACGAGTCGGTCACCTTGACCGAGGTGAAGGGTACGGGCGATATGGGATATCCCGCCGAGGAGTTGTCATGCTGACGCTGCGCGTTGGCCGTAACCCCCGCAAGGATGCCCAACGCCGCCATAAGGGTGATTGTATGCTTCATCGGTTGTCTGTTTTACGGTTGCTCCGCATACGGTCTGTGCGGCTTCAATATTTTGAGGCCGTGCGGATTTACGCAAAGATACGAAAAATGGGGATATCAAAAAAGGGTATATCTTTTTTGACGACAATCCGTATACCGACACAAACCCCGTCCCTCCAAAGCCTGTTTAGGCAGGAAGGCACGGGGTGTTTTGTGTGGCCGGCGGGCGGCGTATGGTGTGCGGATTATATCAGCGACGGGAATATTCCGTGACGGTCCGCATCGGCGGCAAGGTAATTTATAAGTTGCCTTCGCAACAATATATATGCCATTATATATGTCATTCCGTCGGCTTGGGATATGTCCTGCGGCCTACTTGAGCGACTTGAGGCATGCGGCGACGTTGCGTTCGATGCGGTGCAGGATCGACTGCGTGTCGGCAGCCTCGGTGCCCTTGATGAAACGCTCGCCCGTGATGTTCTCATACAGCTCGATGTAGCGGTCGGTGATGCCGGCGACGATCTCGGGTGTCATCTCGGGCACCTTCTGTCCGGCCTGTCCCTGAAAACCGTTGGTCATGAGCCACTCGCGCACAAACTCCTTCGAGAGCTGGCGCTGGCGCTCGCCGCGGGCCAGACGCTCGGCGTATCCCTCGGCGTAGAAGTAACGCGACGAGTCGGGCGTGTGTATCTCGTCCATAAGGTATATCGTGCCGTCGCTCTTGCCGAACTCGTACTTCGTGTCGACGAGTATGAGGCCCATCTTGGCGGCTATCTCGCAGCCGCGGGCATAGATGGCGCGCGTGTAACGCTCCAGCTGCTCGTACTCCTCGCGGCCGACCAGCCCCGCAGCTATGATCTCCTCCTTCGAGATATCCTCGTCGTGGCCCTCGGCGGCCTTCGACGTGGGGGTGATGATGGGCTCGGGGAACTTCTGGTTCTCGACCATGCCCTCGGGCATCGCCACTCCGCAGATGGTGCGCTTGCCGGCCTTGTACTCGCGCCATGCGTGGCCCGAGAGGTAGCCGCGGATCACCATCTCGACCTTGAAGGGCTCGCACTTGCGCCCTACGGTGACCATCGGGTCGGGCACGGCGATCTTCCAATTGGGGAGGATGTCGGCCGTGGCGTCGAGGAACTTGGCCGCGATCTGGTTCAGAACCTGTCCCTTGTAGGGTATGCCCTCGGGCAGGACTACGTCAAAGGCCGAGATGCGGTCGGTGACGACCATCACCAGATAACGGTCGTCGATGTCGTAAACGTCGCGGACCTTGCCGGTGTACTTGCCGCGCTGGCCCTCGAAGGTGAAATCGGTACGTGTGATAGCGTTCATTGTGTTTGCGGTTTTAACGATTGCAAAGATAATGTTTTTGCGCGAAATAACAGCCTCAGTGCATGTTTTGCATGCAGGGCTTGTGTGCGCACCGCGCTTTGCGGTGTGCGGCGGCCGTCGGCGCGGCCATGTGCGCCCCTCGGCACTATGTGTACCGGATATCTCCGGCGCGCCGTGCCGGTATCTTCGGTGTGGCTGTGCGCACATTTGGTGTGGCTGCGCGGGCAGGGTGTCGCGGCGTGTGGGCGGATGTGTGGCGGCCGCCGTGTGGAAAAAGGATCTGCCGTATGGAGATGCCGGGCCGTATTATGGAATATCGTGTCCCGAATGTGGCAAATCGTGCAGTCGGCAGGCCGTTTCGAAAAGTGTGAATATAAAAAATCGGTCAAATCTCGGAATTTGTTGTTTAGGCAACTGTGTCAGGTGCGGATTTCATAAATTTATAGAAAATGGCTTTGCAGGGGGTATTACCGCCGGCAGGGAGGCGGCGTGTGGGCGGAATCATCGGAGTATTTTCGGCGTGCAACAAGCCTGTCACATTAAATATTAAATATGGTGGAGCCGCAGAGGCTCGGCCGTGTTATGATTTTTATTGTCTGATTACAGCCTGCCCATAATAAACGGGAAGAGATGAGAAGCATAGATCGAACCGAGACCCTGCGCCGCTACGCGGCGCCCCGATGCCACATGACGGAGATACGCGCCGGGCGCGGCCTCTGCCTCAGCAACGGTGCCACCCATGGCGGATTCTCGGAGGAAGAGCATTCCGGCTGGCAGAACTGACAGCCGGCATTTGACGGAAATTAATAAACCAATAAACCCTCATACACATGAAGAGACCGAGACATATATTATTGGCAAGCTCGCTGCTGACGTTGTTGGCGGCGGCGTGCAGCAAGGATGACCTTGTGCCCGAGGCCACGCAGCCGACCGACGGAGCGGACGGCCTTGTTGAGATGACCTTCACCGCCACGGCGGCACCCGCGACGCGCACGACGCTGGGCGAGAAGGGTGCGGACGAATATCCCGTACTGTGGACGAGCGGCGACGAGATCGTAGTGATGCCCGCGTATGGAAGATTTGATAAATCCGGACTGGAGGAGATGAAGTTCACGACCTCGATCGAGGGGGGCACGGCTGCGACGGCGACCTTTACGGGCCGCACTCAGCCGAGCGAGAATGGATATATTGCATTCTATCCCGCCGACAAATTGGTCGAATACTCCGGTCATGAATATAACTATTTTGTAGATTTTACCCTCCCGACGGAGCAGCGGGCCACAGCGGGCAATTTCGAGTCGGGCATAGCCCCTGCGTATGCCAAGGCCGACCAAGAGGGCGGTGATTTGGAGTTCGAGCCAATGTGCGGCCTTGTAAAGTTCTCTCTTGCGGGCGATGTCGGTAAGATTGAGAGTGTCAGGTTCGAGGCCGGCGGGCAGGTTCTCTCGGGTACGTATAGTTGCAATTTATGGCTCAACAATACCTCGGATATTACCGGCTTCGAGAGTTCCGAGAGTCATGTTATCCTGACGGGGCCGTTTGTGGCGGGAGAGGATTATTATATGGTTGTGGCGCCGTGCAGCCTGTCAGGCGGTTTCTCATTTACCTTTACCCGCGACGACGACTCGATCCATGTCAAGAACGGTAAGATCAAGGATGGCTATATCTCCGGTGGGTATATGGGCAATTTCGGTACGATAGATCTGTCGGATGCGACATTTGGCAAACCCTCGGAGACGGATATAACCGATATGGCCTTCATTCAGATAGTTGAAGCGGCCGCAGGTATCACCCTTGAGCGGAATGCTGCGGGTTATGTGCCCCTGACGGAGGCAAATCTGGAGAAGATGGCCTGGGTTACGGCGTTGAATATCTCGGAAAAGGGGCTTACCGATCTGTCTGCATTGAAGTATTTCACGGGCCTGCAAACTTTGGATTGCAGCAGAAACTCGCTGACGGAGCTGGATGTAAGCGCGCTGACGAATCTGACATCTTTGGATTGTTCCTTTAACTCGCTGACGGAGCTGGATGTAAGTGCGCTGACGAATCTGACATCTATGGATTGTTCCTTTAACTCGCTGACGAAGCTGAATGTAAGCGGGCAGACGAATCTGACATCTTTGGATTGTTCCGACAATCAACTGACGGCGCTGGATGTAAGCAATCAGACGCTTTTGAAGGATTTGGATTGTTCCGACAATCAACTGAAGGCGCTGAATGTAAGCAATCTGACGGGTTTGACGGATTTGGATTGTTACCGCAATAAGCTGACGGCGCTGAATGTAAGCAATCTGACGGGTTTGACGGATTTGGATTGTTCCGAAAATCAGCTGACGGCGCTGAATGTAAGCAATCTGACGGGTTTGACGAAATTGGATTGTGCCGACAATCAACTGACGGCGCTGGATCTAAACGGGCTGACGGCGCTGGAGAATCTGGATTGTTCGGAGAATCGTATGTCGAGTCTGGATATCTCCGAGTTTCTCAATCTGTATAGGGTAAAATGCGGCAAGCAGACTGCCGACGGCGTCACGTCGCGGACGCTGACCCTGACGCTGACGGCCGCGCAAAAGGCGAGAGGGGTATTTGATGCCTCTTCGAAGTACAACGTGGATGTCAATCTGAATGTGGTGGGGCAGTAGATGCCCGACCGTCAGGATTGTTATTACCTGATTATAGTCTAACCGTAAAAACGAGAAAAAATGAAGAACGTAAATCGAATCGATACCCTGCGCGGCGCATACGAGGCGCCCCGATGCGACATGGTTGAGATCCGCGCCGAGCGCGGCCTCTGCCTCAGCAACGGTGCCGACCATGGCGGATTTGGGGAGAAGTTCTATCCCGACTGGCAGAATTGACAGACGTAAACAGGATTAAACCCTCAAATCCTCAGAGAGATGAAGAGTTCGAGACATATCGCATGGGCGCTGCTGGCATTGCTGGCGGCGGCGTGCGGCAAGGATGAGGTTGTGCCCGAACCCGTAATTCCTCCCGATGACGGGATGGAGGAGATGAGTTTCACGGCCTCGGCGCCCGTGATCGGTGCGACGTCGGGCGAAGGCGGCGCGGAGGAGACATATCCTCTTTTGTGGAACGACGGCGACGCCATCGGCGTGATGCCCGTTTACGGCGCGTTCGATGAGTCGGAGGTGCAGAAGATGAAGTTCACCACCTCGATCGCTGGGGGCACGGCCGCGACGGCCACCTTCACGGGGCGCACCCTGCCGAGCGAGGATGGATATTTTGCATTCTATCCCCACGGCCGATTTGTCAGATACGAAGGCGACGTTGACGTTGACGTTGACGTTGACGTTGACAACACCTTCGTATACTTTACCCTTCCCTCGGAGCAGAAGGCCGTGGCGGGAGGATTCGAGCGCGGTCTCTTCCCGTCGTATGCCGTGGCGGACGCTGCGGGCGGCGAGATGCAGTTCACGCCCGTATGCGGTCTTGTGAAGTTCCGTCTGGCGGGCGATGCCGTCGCCGACATTGCGAGCGTGAGTTTTGATGTCATGGGATATAGCGTCAGCGGTATGTTCGGTTTGAATACTACGTACGGTTGGCTCGAAGAGTCGCCCTCCTGCAAATCGCGCGTGACGCTTACGGGACCATTCGAGGCGGAGACGGATTATTATATGGTTGTGATGCCCGGCTGGCTGAGCGACTTCTACTTTACCTTTACCCGTAATGACGGCTCCGTATATCTGCGGGAGGGGGGAATCGAGGATGGCAGAATCGCTGTGGGCGGGATGGCCGACTTCGGCACCATGGAGCTCTCGGAGGGGGATTTTGCCGTGCCTGCCGGGGACGATATAACCGATCTTGCGTTTATCAAGGCTGTGGAGGCGGCGGCAGGTATCACCCTTGAGCGGAATGCTGCGGGTTATGTGCCCCTGACGGAGGCAAATCTGGAGAAGATGGCCTCGGTGACGGAACTCGATTTATCCTTTGATGACCTTTTCGATGCCTCGGCGTTGAGGTACTTCACGGGCCTGCGGCGTCTGGACTGCTCGTATAACAACTTCAGTAGTCTGGATGTCAGCTCGCTGAAGAATCTGACGGAGCTCGATTGCAGCAACAATTTTCTGACGGAACTGACGGTTGCGGGCGCCGCGGCGCTGGAGACGCTCTATTGTTACGAAAACAGTATTAAGACGTTGGATGTAAGCACGCTTGAGAATCTGACGGATCTGGGTTGCAGCAGCAACCAACTCTCGGAGCTGAGGCTGGGAGAAGCCGAGGCGCTGACGTCGTTGAGGTGTTTGAATAACAGCCTGACGGCGCTGGATGTAGGCGCGTTTAAGAATCTGAAGGAGCTGGATTGCTCCGGTAACTCATTGACGGAATTGAACTTGGCGGGCGCCGCGGCGCTGGAGGAGGTGGATTGCGCGTCGAACCATCTGACGGCGTTGGATATGGGAGGCCTGTCGAACCTGCAGGCTCTGTATTGCAGCGGCAATGAACTCTCGGCGTTGGATCTGAGCGAAGCGACGGCGTTGAAGCAGGTGAATTGCCATTACAATCTTCTGACACGGTTGGATGTGAGTGCGCTGACGGATCTGGAGTATCTGTTCTGTTTCGGGAACCGTATGTCGGAGCTGGACATATCCGTAAACGGCGCTTTGCAGAAGATCGGGTGCGGCAACCAGACCGACGAGGCGGAGGCCGAGCTGACGCTTACGCTGCGGCTGACGGCGGCGCAGCGTGACGGCGTGTGGGCGGAAACGAACTCCGATCCCATGTTTGAAACGTATAACACGAATGTGACTCTGGTTGTGACGGATGAGTAGTGTCCGGACGGTAAACATTGTCAGGAGCCGGCCCCGCTGGGCCGGCTTTTCTCTTTGAGCATGAATAGTGTCGATTATCCCGCCAAGCGGGCTATGCGCTGCTCGGGGAGGGCGGGGAGTATATGCCGCAGCTGGCGGATTATGCGCTCGCGCGACTCGTCGGGCGTGCGGTCGGGGCGGCACGCCTCCACGCCGAAGAGCACCTCGGGCGTCGTGAGCAGGGCAAGGCCCCAGCCGTAGCGATGTCCGCGGCTGTCGTGTGCGTAGACGAAATCCTCGGTGACGATACGGCATTGCGCCTGCAGACGTGTTATGCAGCTGTCGAAGCGGCTGCGCATGCCGCGACCGGTCATGCCGCATGCGGTGCGCAACTCGCGGCTCACCATGCTCCCCTCGGCCTTGAGGGTGTCGAGGATGGCGCGCTCGATGCTATCCTCGGCGGGCAGGGGCGCGCGGCTGCGGCGGTAGTTGCACATGTCGGGCCACCACGCGCGGCTGACGAAGGCGGCCTTGCCGCCGAAGAACTTGCCGTAGGCGCAGCCGCTCTCGCGCAGGATCTCGCCCTTCCACTCCCAGAGGGGCCACTCCCAGCTTCCGTCGGGCCGCATGGCGTAGCGGCACTCCTCGTCTACGGCCTCGTCGGCCGACCACCCCGCAACGCCGACGTTGAGCAGCGGCAGAAACCCCACGTCGTTGATGTAGTCGATCAGCGCCGACGCCGTATGTATGAATCCTTCTGACATGGTTTTCGCGTTTGCCTCTTTCGTTCCCGTATCTGTTTGTCCGTATGCAAATTTAGACTATAAATCGGTTCGGCGGCGCGGCCGGCGATGAAAATATCTTCCGCAGGAGGTGTTTTGGCTCCCGAGACGTTTGAAAAGAGGCGTCCGGTGCAGAAAAAATAGATCGCGGCGTCGTATGAAAAAAATTTAATTAATATATTTGTAGATGTTGAGAATCACGCAGTTCCGCATGCCGCGCGCATTATATGGCGGGCGGAGGCCTGCGTTCAGTTGCGGAGCGCTATGGCCGGAGAAGACGGCCGGTGCGGGATGGAGATGTGCGGAAGAGGGGCGCGCTGGGTCTCGGGATGGAGACGGGCGGAAGAGGGGCGCGCTGGGTCTCGGGATGTGGATGTGCGGAAGAGGGACGCGCTGAGTCTCGGAATGGGAAACCTTGATAATCCAATATATAAAAATACTATGAGAAGAAAGTTGCTGAATATCATGCTGCTTGGGTCGTGCCTCGCCTCGTGCGGCAGACAGGCGGATTCGGGTGTGGATTACGATCTGGAGCCGATGCCGCCGGTGCACAGCCCCCTGCCCGAGAACTCGGTGCCGATGGGTGACGTGGCCACTTTTGCCGAGGAGAAACTCGATTTGCCGGTGACGCCGGGCCCCTACGAGCCGACATGGAGTTCGATCGAGGCCAACTATCCGGGTACGCCGCAGTAGCTGCGGGATGCGAAGTTCGGCATCTGGGTGCATTTCGGGCCTCAGTCTGCGGGCGAGAGCGGCGACTGGTATGCGCGCAAGCTCTATGTTCAGGGGACGCCTGCCTATGAGAACCATCTTAAGAGATACGGCCACCCGTCGAAGGTAGGATACAAGGAGGTGCTGCGCGACTGGAATCCCGAGAAGTTCAGTCCGGCGGCTCTGGTCGACCTCTATCGTGACGCGGGGGCGCGTTTCCTGATCATACAGGGTGTGCACCACGACCAGTTCGACATGTGGGACTCGAAATACCAGCAGTGGAACTCTACGCGTCTGGGCCCGAAGCGTGATTTCATGCGCGAGTGGGAGAAGGCGGCGCGTGATGCCGATATGCGTTTCGGCATCACCTTCCATCACGAATATTCATGGTGGTGGCAGACGGCCTTCCAGAGCGACTTTACGGGCGACATGGCGGGTGTACCCTACGACGGCAGCCTGACGGCGGAGGATGGCCGCGGCGAGTGGTGGGAAGGACTCGACCCTCGTTATCTCTACGGCGTGAACCTGCGCGAATACGAGAGTGTTGCGGAGGCTGCCAACTCGCGGTGGTCACCGCCGCATCCGGGTATCTTCAGCGGCCACCTCGATTATGCGCGTTGGTATGCCAAGTGGTGGGCGCTGCGCATGATGGATGCCGTGGCCAAGTACAAGCCCGACTTCATATACACCGACGGCACGGACCAGCAGCCCTTCAGCGGCTCGGGCACCGGCACGGGGTATAAGTGCGACGCCATGCAGCGTGTGATCGCCGACTTCTACAACCGCACGCTGGCCGACCGCGGCGAGGTCGATGTATTCAGCATCGTGAAGTTCCGCAGTGCGACCAACGGCACGGTGAACACCTGCGAGACGAGCATCCCGGGCGGTATCAAGAACGATCAGGCGTGGATTGCCGAGTCGCCCGTGGGTGACTGGTTCTACGGCCCGGATTTCGTCTACAGCCCGGATGCCGTCATACGCTACATCCTTGAGATCGTCTCGCGCGACGGCGCCGTGGGCCTGAGTATCCCGATCCGTCCCGACGGCTCGCTGGACGAGGCGTGCGTGCAGATGCTCGGGCAGGGGGGCGACTGGATGCGTATCAACGGCGATGGCATCTACGGCAGTTCGGCATGGAAGGTCTTCGGCGAGGGTGCCGACGGCGTGATGAACGTACTTCCCGGCGGCAGCATAGGACGCTGGCAGGCCGAACATCCATTCCATACGACCGATTTCCGATTCACCAAGGGCAAGGACGGCGCCCTGTATGCGTGGTGCATGACTGTCCCCGCGGCGGGCGAGAAGCTTTCGATAAGGTCTCTGGGCAGCGCAAGCGGCCTGATGGAGGGGAAGATCGCGTCGGTGGAGCTGCTGGGTGCCGATACTCAGGTCGAGTGGTCGCAGAGTGACGGGGCGCTGGAGATTGTATATCCCGACTCGGCGAAGCTCAATACGGCTGTCGGTTTCCGTATCGTCTGCGAGTGAGTCGCGGCGTAATGCAGGTAAAGACAGGGCTGCGCATCCGCGCA
>OOBN01000657.1_pt1 | contig 31004 bp, 33 predicted proteins | sample 1671091 | NCBI WGS metagenome assembly OOBN01 (sample SAMN06348121, study PRJEB24527) | human gut metagenome | biome: human gut; feature: ankylosing spondylitis patient; material: feces | host: Homo sapiens | place: China | collected 2015-10 | reverse complement strand
GTAGGGGCGGCCCCATGTGGCCGCCCGCGTTTCCCTGAGCCAAACTTGAGCCCCACCACCCCAAAAGGCGCGCTTTCCACCGGTAGGAGCAGTACCCAAAGGTTACCGGAAACTCAGCGGCAGCGGTAATAGAAGGGAAACCAGTCGACTGAACCACCCACGCCTTTGCGATAACCGGAATACTCTCCTAATTGGGCCCCCGTAAAATGGGGTCCAGGAGTAAGCGGCATGGAGGCAGGGGCGGCGCAGACGCGCCTGCCGATTGCGCTTACCCCTGGTGCCTCTTTGGCTTCTTTCTGGGCATCCAGAAAGAAGCTCGCCGCCGGGGCGGCGAAATCCCCCAAACCTCCCCAATTTCCCAAAATAAAAGAAAGAAGGAACCCCCATGGAAGTGACCTTAATCGGCATGGGCCCCGGCGGGGCCGGGTATCTCACCTCCGCCGCGGCGGAGGCCCTGGGCCGCGCCGACTGTCTCATCGGCTCCCGCCGTCTGCTGGAGGAGTGCGCCCTCGCCCCTCAGGCCCCCCGCTTCCCCGCCACCAAGTCGGCGGATATGCTGGAGATCCTGGAGGGACGGGACTGGACTTCCCCCTGCGTGCTGTACAGCGGGGACACCGGCTTTTACTCCGGGGCCCGGACGCTTCTCCCCCTGCTGCGGGAGCGGGGCATCTCCGTCCGGGTGCTGCCCGGCATCTCCAGCCTGCAGTATTTCGCCGCCCTGCTGGGCCGCCCCTGGCAAGAGTGGTCTGTCGTCTCCGCCCACGGCCTGACCTGCAACCCGGTGGGGGAGGTGCTCGCCGCCCATGGCCATCCGGTGTTCTTCCTCACCGGCGGGGCCGGTGGTGCGGGCGCGCTGTGTCAGAGGCTGGCCCAGGCCGGTCTTGGCCACCTCACCGCCACGGTGGGTGAGGACCTGTCCTATCCCGGCGAGCGCATCCGCTCCGGCCCGGTGTATGAGCTGGCTGGACAGGAGACCGCCCCCCTGTCCGTCCTGCTGGTGGAGGGGTACGAGCCCCCCGCCAACGCCCCCAGATCCCAGGGGCTGGACGACAGCGTGTTCCTCCGGGGGGATGTGCCCATGACCAAGCAGGAGGTGCGCGCCGCCGTCCTGGCCAAGCTGGAGGTCCGGGACGGGGAGACCTACTGGGACGTGGGGGCGGGCACCGGCTCGGTGTCGGTGGAGCTCTCCCTCCTGGCCCCCCGCAGCCGGGTGTATGCGGTGGAGTGCAAGGGGGAGGCCTGCGCCCTCATCCGGGCCAACCGGGAGCGGTTCGGGGCCTATAACCTGGAGCTGGCAGAGGGGCGGGCCCCCCAGGCCCTGAAGGAGCTCCCCGCCCCGGACGGCGTCTTTATCGGGGGCAGCGATGGGGAATTGTTCCCCATTTTGCAGGCGGCTGTGGAAAAAAATCCCGCCGTGCGGGTGTGTCTCACCGCCATCGCGGTGGAGACCCTGGGCGCGGCTGCGGCCGCCCTCACCCAGCTGGGCATGGAGCCCAAGATCACCCAGATCACCGTGGCCCGCAGCAGGCCCGCCGGGGGGCTCAACTTGATGCTGGGGCAGAACCCGGTTTGGATCATCACAGGACGCAGGGAGGCGCTGGTATGAAGCTGGAACACGGGACCCCCATGGACATTGAGGGGGAGAGCATGCGCATCATTCGGGGGGAGCTGAAGGCCCAGGGCATAGTTCTCCCCCCGGACCGGGCGGCGGTGGTGCTCCGGGCTATCCACACCACGGCGGACTTTGACTACGCCCAAAACCTCTGGTTCACCCCCGGGGCGGTGGAGGCGGGGGTGGCCGCCCTGAAGGCCGGGACCCCCATCGTCACCGACACCAATATGGCCCGCTCCGGAGTCAACCGCGGGGCCTGTGAGGCTCTGGGGGTGGAGCGCCTGTGCTATATGGCCGACCCGGAGGTGGCCCGGCGGGCCAGAGAACAGGGCACCACCCGGGCCGCGGCGGCGGTGGACCGGTGGGCCACAGAGCACCCCGGAGCCGTCTTTGCCGTGGGCAACGCCCCCACCGCCCTGCTGCGCATGGCGGAGCTCATGGAGGCGGGGGCCCTCCGCCCCGCCCTGGTCATCGGGGTCCCCGTGGGCTTTGTCAACGTGGTGGAGAGCAAGGAGCGCATCTGGGAGGTGTGCCGCCGCATGGGCGTCCCAGCCATCGCGGCCATGGGCCGAAAGGGGGGCTCCACCGTGGCGGCCGCCATCTGCAACGCCTTGCTCTACCAGGCGGCCGGGATGCGGAAATAGCGCTGATTTTCGTGGACTTTTCCACAAAGTTGTGGTACAATGTGCAATACTCGCGGCCGGACGGCGGAGATCGCTGCCCGGCCCTTTCTGCGTCTCAAACCAAAGGAGGAATTTCCCTTGCAGCAGATGTCCGGCACACTGACCAATCTGGTGATCTACCTGGCCCTGGTGGTGCTGGGGGCCTTTATCGGCTCCCGCCCTGGGGTGCGCTCCCGGCCCATGCCCTGGCTGGGGCGGTTTCAGACGGCGGCTCTGCTGCTGCTGATCTTCACCCTGGGGGCGGAGCTGGGGGCCAACGAGGAGATCATGTCCTCTCTGGGCTCCATTGGCCTGAACGCCTTTGTCATCACCATCACCTCCATGATCGGCAGCATGCTGGCGGTCCACGCCCTTCGGAAATACATTCTGAAAATGGACGCCTTTGGCCGCACCGCCCAGGAGGCCCAGGCGGAGGAGGCCCAGGCCAGCCACGAGAAGGCCCACGTGGACCACAGCCTCACCGCCCTGATTGTGGCCGCCGTGGTCCTGGGCATGCTGGGCGGATACTTTGTCCTCCCCGACTCGGTCACCGCCCACTGCGGGACGGTCATCAACTTCGGCCTCTATCTGCTTCTGCTTCTGGTGGGGGTGGACATGGGGCGGCAGGGCACCATGCTCCAGGATGTGAAGGCCGCCGGGTTCCGGGTCCTCCTGGTCCCTCTGGCCGTGATGGTGGGCACCTTCGCCATGACCGCCCTGGCCGGCATCTTCCTCCCCCTTGGGCCCAAGGACTGCGTGGCCGCCTCCGCCGGCTTCGGGTGGTACTCCCTGGCCCCCACCCTGCTGGCCCCCTACTCCCTCACCGTGTCGGCCACCGCGTTCCTCTCCAACATCATGCACGAGCTCTTCTCCATTGTGGCCGTCCCCGTGGTGGCCAAGAAGCTGGGCTACATCGAGGCGGTGGCCCTCCCCGGAGCCACCGCCATGGACACCGTCCTGCCCGTGGTGGTCAGCGCCACCTGCGACCGCATGGCCATTTACTCCTTCGCCTCTGGGGTCATTCTTTCCCTGTCCGTGCCGGTGCTCATCCCGGCCATCATTGCCCTGCCGTTCTGACCGCTGCCGACCGGCCGCAGTTCAAAACACAGCCTCTCTGAATCCTGTCCCCCGGGCGGTTCCACATTGCCGCCCGGGGGCTTTTTCCCATTTTCCTACAACACGAGCCTCCTTTCTCCGTCTACATTGCCAGAGTTCTATTTGAGAGGAGGATTTTTATGTCCCACAGGAACACCTTCTTTTTTACGCTCGCCGCCGTCCTCAGTCTGCTGTCCGCCTGTTCCCCTCAGCCTGAGGCCCCCGCTCCTGAGACCGCGCTCACCGCACCGCCGGAGCTGACCGTCACGGCCGGGAACCAGTCCTGCACCGCCCTGCGGGGCGGCTGGGACCGCATGCCCGACTTTGAGGGAAACAGCAGCTACACTGTTTTGATCCGCATGGAATGACCGGCTCCACTGGGATTTCTGTAAAGTTCCTGTGAAAGATCGGAGGATATAATTGACTTCTGCGCCTATACACCTTAAAATATTTTCAGGAAATTTATTGATTTCGCACACAAGTTTTCGAGAGACTTCATAAGGGGGAACTGAGATGAGATATTGGAAGCGGGCCGGAGCCCTTTTGGCTGCCGGAGCGCTGCTGCTGGGACTGACCGCCTGCGGGAGCAGCATCACCGACGACGCAACCGTCTATGTCCAGGGGCTGCTGGACGCCAACTACAAGGGAGAGATCAGCCAGGACTACATCGATGTGGTGGAGGACATGACCCAGGAGCAGGCCCAGGCCGACCATGAGAACAACCTGGAAATTGAGGCCGGCTATCTGCTGTCCATCCTGGCGGTGGAGCTCCCCACCGACGCAGTGACACAGCGGGCCCAGGAGGTGGTGGATGAGATCTACTCCCACGCCCAGTACACTGTGGCCGACGCGGAGCAGCTGAGCAGCGGCGACATCGCCGTGGAGGTCACCGTCTCCCCCATCGAGATCATCCCCCTCCTCACAGAGGATCAGATGGCGGCGGCCTGGACGTCTGTGAAGCAGGCCTCCGGCGCCAGCGACGAGGCCATCGCCGCCATGTCGGACGAGGAGTATCAGGTTCTGGACGAGCAGTACGCCAATGCCCTGCTGGACCAGCTGGAGACCCTGATTCCCCAGATCACCTACGGTCAGGATCAGGTCATCATGCTCCAGATGAAGGAGGAGGACGGCTACTACTCCCTGGTGGACTCGGGCATGCAGAAGCTGGACGAGGTCATGATCGATTATTACGGCGCTTACGCATAACCTGCAATTTCTCATCCCCGCCGCAGCCGCGGCGGGGATCTTTTTCTGCCGCCCTCCCATCTCCTCCCTAACTATCCCTTCCAGAGAATTGAATTTTCTATGAATAACCCCGCCGGAAGGTTGACTTTTCCCCCCTGCGTGGCTAGAATTCTGGTGCTGCCCCTGTATTTCTCCGGGGCAGGCAAAGGAGGAACTTCTATGAACCGATGGAAACGAATGTGTGCCGCGCTGGCCGCGGCCGCCCTTCTGGCGGGGCTGACCGCCTGCCAGAGCAGCTCTGTGACCGACAACGCCAACACCTATGTCCAGGGACTGCTGGACGCCAACTATCTGGGAGAGATCAGCACGGACTACCTGAAGGTGACGGAATATGCCGACCGCGAGGCGGCGGAGGCAGACTATGAATCGTATATGGCCCAGGAGGCCGAGGATCTCCTGTCCTACCTGATTGTCAGCAAGCCCACACAGGCGGTGACCCAGCGGGCCCAGGAGGTGATCCGGGCCATTTACTCCCACGCCCAGTACACCGTCGCCCCGGCGGAGGAGCTGGAGAGCGGAGACGTGACCGTGAACGTCACCATCTCCCCCATCGAATTTCCCTCCCTCCTCTCCGATGAGGCGCTTCTGGAGATCCGGGACCAGATCTATGAGTCCGCCAGCGTCCGCAGCGACGACACCTCCGGCCTCACTGACGAGGAGTATCAGGCCCTCAACGAGGAGTACGCCAACGCTCTGCTGGACCGCATCGAGGCCCAGCTCCCCCAGCTCGTCTACGGAAAGAGCCTTACCATCCCCCTCCAGCTGGAGAACAAGGGCGGCTACTACTCCCTGGAGGAGACCGGGCTTCAGGCGGTGGACCTGGTCATGCTGGACTACTCCGGCCAGTTCGCCTGACAGCTCCCTTTTCCGCCCGCTTTCCCCTCCAGCGCTTGAATTTCTTCTTCTTTCTTGGGCGGAAAACTTGACTTTTCTCCCCCGAATTTATACAATATTGGGTACGAGTTTTCCAATCTCTTTTACTTTACAATAAAGGACTGAAACGACATGGCTCAAAATCCCAACAAGAAGCAGGTGGAGCAGATCACCGACATGGAGGTGGACTTCGCCCAGTGGTACACCGACGTGTGCCGGAAGGCGGAGCTCATCGACTACTCCTCCATCAAGGGCATGTTCATCTACCGCCCCTACGGCTACGCCCTCTGGGAGAACATCCAGGCCGAGCTGGACAAGCGCTTTAAGGAGACCGGCCACGAGAACGTGTACCTGCCCATGCTCATCCCTGAGAGCCTGCTCCAGAAGGAGAAGGACCACGTGGAGGGCTTCGCCCCCGAGTGCGCCTGGGTCACCTACGGCGGCAGCGAGAAGCTGGAGGAGCGCTACTGCATCCGCCCCACCTCCGAGACCCTGTTCTGTGAGCACTATAAGAACATTATCCACTCCCACCGGGACCTGCCCAAGCTGTACAACCAGTGGTGCTCCGTCCTGCGCTGGGAGAAGACCAGCCGCCCCTTCCTGCGCCACCGGGAGTTCCTGTGGCAGGAGGGCCACACCATGCACGCCACCGAGGAGGAGGCCCGCCAGGAGACCATGCAGATGCTGAACATCTACGCGGACTTCATGGAGAACGTGCTGGCCATGCCCGTGGTCCGGGGCCGCAAGACCGACAAGGAGAAGTTCAACGGCGCCGAGGAGACCTACACCGTGGAGTGCATGATGCACGACCGGAAGGCCCTCCAGGCGGGCACCAGCCACTACTTCGGCGACGGCTTCGCCCGTGCCTTTGACATCACCTTCACCGGCAAGGACAACCAGCTTCACCACCCCCACCAGACCTCCTGGGGGGTGTCCACCCGCATGATCGGCGGCATCATCATGACCCACGGCGACAACAACGGCCTGGTGCTGCCCCCCCGCATCGCCCCCATCCAGGCCATGGTGATCCCTGTGGCCCAGCACAAGGAGGGCGTGCTGGAGGCCGCCTCCGCCCTTCTGGACCGCCTGAAGGCCGCCGGCATCCGGGCCGGCATGGACGACTCCGACCAGTCCATGGGCTGGAAGGCCGCCCAGTATGAGATGAAGGGCGTGCCCCTGCGGGTGGAGATCGGCCCCAAGGACATGGAGAAGGGCCAGTGCTGCATCTGCCGCCGGGACTCCGGGGAGAAGGTCTTTGTCCCCCTGGACGAGCTGGAGAGCAAGGTTCAGGAGCTGCTGGACGCGGTCCACGACGGTCTCTACGCCCGGGCTAGGAAGAACCTGGAGGACCACACCAAGGTGTGCCACACCCTGGACGAGGTCAAGACCTTTATGGAGACCGAGGGCGGCTTCGCCAAGACCATGTGGTGCGGCGACCTGGAGTGCGAGCTGAAGATGAAGGAGGAGGCCGGGGTCACCTCCCGGTGCATGCCCCTGAAGCAGGAGAGCGTGGGCGACGTCTGCGTGTGCTGCGGCAAGCCCGCCAAGCACATGATCTACTGGGGCGTAGCCTATTAAAATGCCGTTACTTTTGCGCCGCACAGCGGCGCAAAAGTCCGCGCTCCGCGTGCCGGAAGCCTTGCACAGCAAGGCTCCCGGGGCATTTGATCCCATTCGAGGCGGGCGGCTGCCCCCTCGAGCTCCCCCGCCCAAACTTGAGCGGATTCATCTCTACAGAGGTTTTTTGACAATCTGAGAGGGTCCGATTTGCAATGCTCAGGGCATCGACAGCCACCGAATCTCCTCCGGCGGCTCCTCCCAGGCGCACACCGCCCCCCGCCAGCCCCGGCCGGAGTAGACCCGGAGCCGCCGCCCCTCCAGGAGATACGCCTCCCCCGGGCGGAGCGGTCCCCCGTCTCCGGGCAGCGGGACCGACAGCCGGGAGGGGGGATAGGGCAGCCCATAGCCGCTCTCCTTCCCCATGCTCTCCTTGCAGGCCCAAAGGGCGGCGAAATCCTCCGGCCGGTCCCCCAGCGCCGCCAGCCAGGCCCGCTCCTCCGGCGTGCAGCTGCGGTCCACCAGCTTTGGGGACCAGGCGGGGCGGACCGCCTGGATGTCCACCCCCACCGGGCGGTCCGACAGGGCGCACAGGGCAAAGGCCCCGCTGTGGGAGAGATTGAAGTGGTACTGAGGTGCTCCGGGGAAGTACGGCTTTCCCCGCTCCTCCCTGGCCATCTCCGGCAGCCGGTCCCAGCCCCAGTGGAGGCGGGCCGCCCGCTCCAGCAGGTCATAGGCCTGCGCGCGCTCCGTCAGATGCTCCGCCCCATACAGTACCATGGCTGCTCCTCCCTCCCGCTGTCACCCGTTAGTATAGTCAGTATACCAGAGGCGCGGGGGAAAGAAAAGAGGTCAGCAGGGCAGCTGGCTCCAGGTGTCCGCCCCGGACAGATCCACAAACAGCAGATGGTCCGGGGGCGACAGGGTAAACAGGACCATCAGCAGCAGGAGGATCAGCACCCCCGCCAGGGGCAGCTTCCATCTCACCCCCTCAAAGGGGCCGGAGAACCGCCGGGGAAACCAGAAGCCAAACAGCAGGAGGAGCAGATACAGCACCAGGTCCGGCCAGAAGGACTCGCCCCCCAGAACGATGTGGTACAGGTACCCCGCCCCCAGCATCCCGGCGCACATGATCAGCAGACTGAGCAGCCAGGGCCGAATCCCCGTAGGGCGGTTCCAGGTGAGGACCAGGGCGGCGGCCAGATAGGGCCAGACCAAAATTTTCAAGTGCTCCCAGAGGCTCTCCCAGATGGGAGACACCAGAGCTGTAAATGCGTTAGGCCAGAGGGCATACAGCCCATGGAGCAGACATCCGGCCAGGGCGGTGAGCAAAAAGGCGAGTCCGATCTGTTTTTTCCCGTATACCATTCCCATACCACCTCTTTCTGGTGTCACTGTATGCGGAAAAGGGCCGGTCCATACCTCCCGGCGCATAGTTTTCTGCCCGTCGGGCAGGCTAACATGCACCCGGACTGTCCGAAGTCCGCACTTTCATATAGAAGGGGTGTCTCACAATGGAGATCAGCAATCAGGAGTACAGCCGTCTGGTCCAGGCCCGCGTAAAGCCCTCCCCCCTGTGGCGGGATGTGGCATGGGCCTTCGGGGTGGGCGGGGCCATCTGCGTACTGGGGCAGGCCCTGCTGAATTGGTACCAGAGCCTGGGACTGGACCGGGATCAGGCGGGGACCGCTGTGTCGGTGACGCTGATTTTCGCCGCGGCGGTGCTCACCGGCCTGGGGTGGTTTGACAAGCTGGCCAAGCGGGCGGGGGCGGGCACCCTGGTGCCCATCACCGGCTTTGCCAACGCCATGGTGTCCCCCGCCCTGGAGTTCAAAAGCGAGGGGTTCATCACCGGCACGGCGGCCAAGCTCTTTGTGGTGGCCGGGCCGGTACTGGTGTACGGCATCAGCGCCAGCATCCTCTATGGTCTCCTGCTGTATTTCCTAGGCGGATAAGGGGAAATTTGTCGTTCCTGCCTGAATTGTCCCTCCTAAAAAGACAGTTGTTCTCCAAAATGCAGGGTAGGCGGCCCGGGCCAAATCGTGGTATACTAAAGTTCCCACTCCAAAAAGGGAAGGAATGGATGGAAAACCATGAAAAATCTGTTAAAAAAGTGGAATGAGAGCAGTCTGGTGCTCCGAATCCTGGGCGGTCTGATCATTGGCGTCGTGCTGGGGCTGGCGGTTCCCCAGGCTGCTCCCATCGGACTGCTGGGCGATTTGTTCGTGGGCGCCCTGAAGGCGGTGGCCCCGCTGCTGGTGCTGTTTTTGGTGATGACCGCCCTCTCCCGCCACCGGGAGGGACAGAAGACCAACATGTCCCGGGTCATTCTCCTCTATCTGCTGGGCACCTTTATTGACGGCTGCGTGGCGGTAATCACCAGCTTTCTGTTCCCGGTCACTTTGAAGCTCACGGAGGCGCAGAGCCAGACCGCCTCCCCCGGCGGCATCGGCGAGGTGCTGAACACCCTGCTGATGAACCTGGTGTCCAATCCGGTAGACGCCCTGGTAAACGCCAATTACATCGGTATTCTGGCCTGGGCGGTTCTGCTGGGCATCGCCCTGCGGAAAGCCGGAGACGGCACCAAGCGGGCCCTGGGCGAGCTGGCGGACGCAGTCTCTCAGGTGGTGCGCTGGATCATCGGCTGCGCCCCCTTCGGTGTTCTCGGCCTGGTGTTCAAGTCCATCTCCCAGCTGGGAATCGACTCTCTGGCCAGCTATGGACAGCTTCTCCTGCTGCTGGTGGGTACCATGGTGTTTGTGGCCCTGGTGGTCAATCCGCTCATCGCCTTCATCTTCCTGCACCGCAACCCCTATCCCCTGGTGCTCAAATGCCTGTGGCGCAGCGGCCTGACCGCCTTCTTCACTCGCAGCTCCGCCGCCAATATCCCTGTTAACCTGAAGCTGTGCGAGGAGCTGGGCCTGGACGAGGACACCTACGCCGTGTCCATCCCCCTGGGCTCCACCATCAATATGGGCGGCGCCTCCATTACAATCTCCATTTTGTCGCTCGCTGCGGCCCACACCCTCGGCATCCCGGTGGACTTCCCCACCGCGGTAGTGCTGTGCGTGCTGTCCGCCATCAGCGCCTGCGGCGCCTCCGGCGTGGCCGGCGGTTCCCTGCTGCTGGTCCCCCTGGCCTGCAGCCTGTTCGGCATCTCCAACGACGTGGCCATGCAGGTGGTGGGCGTGGGCTTTATCGTGGGCGTCGTTCAGGACTCCTGTGAGACCGCCATCAACTCCTCCACCGACGTGCTCTACACCGCTGTGGCGGAGCTGTCTCAGCGCCCCCGGGCACAGCGGAAAGTTTGACCGCACCCTCCGCCCCGCAATTTGAAAAACTCCCGCTCCGGACGGCTCCGGAGCGGGAGTTTTCTCTGTCTGTTCAGTTTTCAGACGACTGGGAGAGCGGCTCCCCCGAGGCCGGGGCCGGCTCATGGGTGTAGAGCAGCACCGCCAGCAGGACGGTCACCGGAACCGCCAGCACAATGCCGAAGCTGCCGGACAGCCCCTGCATGATGGCAATGCCGATATTGTTGGAGTTGATGATCTGCTGATAGGGCAGGTCATAGGCGTAGTCCAGCACCAGCATGCTCACGCTGCCGCCGGCAAAGGCCAGAATCAGGGTGTTGCTGTCGGTGCCCATCATATCCCGGCCCACGTGCATCCCCGCCTTAAACAGCTCCTTTCGGGAGATCGTGGGGTTCTGGGCGTGAATCTCTCCGATCGAGCTGCCGATGGACATGGCCACGTCCATCACAGCACCCAGACTGGAGATAAGCAGGCCGGAGAAAAGCAGGCCGCCCACCTGAATCCCGCTCACATTCCAGAGGGTGAGCAGGCTCTCAATATCCGACACATTCCATCCGGAAATCCCGGAGGCGATGCTGAAAATTGTAGCGGAAAACCCGGCGATCACCACTCCGGCCACGGTACCCCCCGTGGCCACCACCGTCTTTTTGGTGGGCCCGCCGATGAGGTACATGGTGACCAGCGTGGTGATGATGCACACAAATACTGCCACCCAGAAGGGGGAGTATCCCCGGTACACCAGCGGCAGATATACAAACAGGATGCACAAAAAGGTAAACACCAATCCCAGGGCCCCCTTCAGCCCCTGCTTTCCGCCCACAAGGCAGAGCACCACCAGATAGAGGGCGGCAAAGATATAAATGGTCATCTCTCTGTCCTGGGTATAAACGGTGTTGATCACCGTATCCCCGGCAATGCTCTGCATCACCACCACGTGCATACCCACGGTGCATCCGGCGCCGAACAGGTACCCGGAGCTGCTGGTAGTCTCCAGCTCCTCCCCCTCCTTGGGGCCGGTGAGCATGCGGACCATGATCCGCTGTTCTCCCACCCGGCTTCCGTCCGGCATGAGGTTGTCCTGGATAATTTCGGTGACCACCGCCTTTTCAAAGGTCTGCCCCTCCCGGGATACCAGCTGTGTCTTGTCCACCTGATTGATCCAGATGACAAAGGCCAGAAAGGCCAGCAGCAGCAGAATGGGGGGACCCCACCGCTTCAACAAATACTTGGGGTCCAGATTGAGATTGCGCATCCGTATTTCCTCATTTCCTCACAGTCTGAAAGCGGGCACACCCCGGCGTCAGCCGGGGTGCGCCCGTAAGTAACATCAGGGGGCTTCAGCGCCCCATTCCCGTCCGCTGATTACAGCTGGGCGAGGGCGTTGGCCAGCTCGTCGGTCATGGCAGTCGCCTTGGGCGCAAACTGTCCATTCTCCGCGGTGAGCAGCCCGCCGTTGAGCACCTGCGCCACACTGCTCTGGGCCCAGCTGGAGACAGACGCGGCGTCGGAGCAGGCATTCAGGGCATCCTGGCCCGCAGACAGGGCGCGGCCCTGAAGGGCGGCGTAGCGGCTGACCATCACGGCCAGCTGCTCCCGGGTGACGGGGGCATTGGGGGCAAAGGTACCGTCCCCATTGCCGGCTGCGACGCCGTTCTGGGCGGCCCAGGCAACGGCCTGGGCGTAGGCGGCGTCGCCGGACACGTCGGTGAAGGAGGAGCCGGAGGCCGCGGGGGAGCCGGCGTCCTCATAGAGGGCCTGCACCGCGTCGGCGCGGGTCATGGGCTGGGCCTCCACCGGAGTTTCAGGGGCGTTCTCCTGCTTCTCAATGGTGAAGGTCTGGTCAATGGCCTCCACCTGGCCGTCGGCAGTGATCTGATAGGTGTCGATGGTGAAGGAGTCGTCGTCCATCTCAATCACCGAGTAGCTGGGCAGCCAGTTCTGGCTGCGGACAGCGATGTAGTCCTGCTGGGTGGCCAGCAGCTCGTAGAACTTGGAGCCGGAGGCGGAGTTGGCGGTCATGTACAGGGTGCCCTGGGGATTGACCACGGTGGTGCCGCTCACGTCCTCGATGGTGTAGCACAGGTTGTCCTGCTGGAAGGCGGACTGAAGGGCCTGGCCCGCCGTGTCGCCGTCCTCAGGGTACAGGGGGATCTGCTCGCCGGTGGCGATGTTATAGGCGTGGTCCCAGTCGTAGTCCATGCCGGTCTCATCCAGCTGGAACTGGTAGGCGCCGTGGGTCTGGCCGTCCCCGTAGAGGATCTTGGAGCGGCTGTAGGTGTGATCATGACCCTGGAGCACCACGTCGATGTCGTACTCATCGAAGATGGGGGTGAGCTGGGTGCGCAGGATCATGCCGTCGGTGTCGGAGTGGTCCAGGCCGGAGCCATAGATGTCCTGGTGGATGGTGACCACACGCCACTTGGCGTCGGGGTAGGCGGCCACGGCCTCGGCGATGGCCTGCTCATGCTCGGCGGCGTTGTAGTTATTGGTGTTCAGCACGATGAACAGGCCCGGGCCGTAGGAGTAGTAGTAGTCGCCGCCGGCCTGGGTGGCGCCGTAATCGGTGGTGTTGGGGTTATTGAAGTGGTAGGTGTAGTCGGGATTCAGAGAGTCGTGGTTGCCGATGGTGGTGGCCACAGGCAGAGAGGCCAGCACCTCCGGGTCCAGATACCCCGCGTACTCCTCCTCCTTGGCCTGGCCGGTCTTGTTGACCTGGTCGCCGGCGGAGATGATGAAGTTCAGGTCGGGGTTCTGCTGCGCCGCAATCTCCAGGGTCCGGTTCCAGCCGAAGCTGTCGTTCCGGGCGGCGGTGTTGGCGGCGCCGGAGTCGGCGTTCAGGGACTCGCTGCCCTGGGTCTGGCCCTTGGAGGCGCCGATCTGGGGGTCGCCCACATAGAGCATCTTGATAGAGGAAAAGCTTCCGGTGGTGTACTCCACGGGCTCGGTCTGGACCCCGTTTTTCTCCACGGTGTAGTAGTAGGTGGTGTTCTCCTGCAGGCCGGTGACCGTCACATGGTTGTAGTCATAGGCCACGCCGTCGGTCAGGCTGGCGTCCACCGCAGCGGCGGTGCCGGTGAAGGCGGTGAGGCTGCTGGGGTCGGTGCCGAAGTGGACCACGGGGGTGGCGGCAGAGCCGTTGTTCTGGCTGTACCAGGCGAAGTTCAGCTGAGTCTCATCCTCGCCGGGGGTCAGGGACACCTTGGTGTAATCCGTGGCGACCGTCTCCCACTCCTGAACCCACTGGTTCCAGGCCTCGGAGCCGCCGGTGACGCTGCTGTCGTTGTACGGGGTGGCCAGCGCGGGGATGCAGGCTCCCGCCAGGGCCAGCGCGCTCAGAGAGCAGGCCAACACAGTTCGATATCTGCGCATTTTGTTTGACTCCCTCTTTCTTCCTTAGAGTTTCCAACGGGGCCGTCCGAGCCCGGCACAGGCGGTGCACATCCGGTCCGAATTGGGGACGTTTTCCGTTCCGCGCCACAGTATAGCACCGGAAAAAACCGGCTTCAAGGGCATTTAATCAAGGATTTTCAAACATTTAAATTAGACTTAACAAAATCGGTTCAAAGTGTCCGGCTGGAAAAATCTTCTCTTTTTTACGAAAAACATACACCAATTTTACGAAGGTGTGGTATACTAAAAATTACTTATACTCACGTTCGGCGCCTCTATCCCCGCGTCAGGCGGAGCGTTTAAAGCGAGGGAACAGCATTATGATTTACGGAATCGCGGACGTGGGGTCCAACACTGTCCGCCTGTCCATTTACAAGTGCGAGGGCGGGGAGATCCGCCTGCTGATGAACCGAAAGGTGATGGCTGGCCTGGCCGGCTACGTCCGCCACGGGGCCCTCACCCCCGAGGGGATCGAGGTGGCCTGTCAGACCCTTCAGGGCTACCGCTCCCTCATGGACAACCTGGAGCTGCCCGACCTGCGGGTGTTCGCCACCGCCTCTCTGCGGAACATCTCCAACACGGAGGAGGCGGTGGGGGCGGTGATGGCGGCCACCGGGCTGCGGGTGGACGTGCTCACCGGCCGGGAGGAGGCCGAGCTGTCCTTCCGGGGGGCCATCCAGAACGCCGGGCTGTACACCGGACTGCTGGCCGACCTGGGCGGCGGCTCCACCGAGCTGGTCTCCTACCGGAGCCGGGCCATCCAGAGCGCATGCAGCCTGTCGGTGGGCTCCCTGTCCCTGTTCAGCAAGTACGTCTCCAAGCTTCACCCCACCAAGGAGGAGCGGCGGGCCATCCGCCGGGCCGTGGAGGAGCAGCTGGAGCAGTTCGTCCCCCAGCATCCCCCCGCCCGGCACATCTGCGGCGTGGGCGGCACCGTCCGGGCCGCCTGCAAGGTGGCCAACGCCATGTTCGACCGCCCCGCGGGGGACCGGAGCCTGGACCGGGACGAGCTGAAGGAGATGCTCCAGCGGCTGAAAAAGCCGGGTAGGGACGAGCTGCGGCTGCTGCTGAAGACCGTCCCGGACCGGATTCACACCATCATCCCCGGCCTGCTGGCCCTGGACACCATCGCCAAGGCCTATGGGGCCCAGACCATCACCGCCAGCGCCTGCGGCGTGCGGGAGGGCTATCTCCTCGCCCGGGTGCTGGGGGAGCCCCTGGAGGACCAGAGCAAAATCACGCCATCCACATAAAAGAGAGGGAATAGAAGCTATGGCAAAAGAAGTAGATACCCGATATACCCAGGACCGGGAGCTGTCCTGGCTGCGCTTCAACGAGCGGGTGCTGGAGGAGGCCAAGGACGAGAGCGTCCCCCTGATGGAGCGCCTCAAGTTCGCCGCCATCTTCACCAGCAACCTGGACGAGTTCTTTATGATCCGGGTGGGCTCCCTGTACGACATGACCCTGGTGAAGGAGGAGCACATCGACAGCCGCACCGGCCAGACCCCGGAGCAGCAGCTCCAGGCCATCTTCAAGGCGGTGACTCCCCTGTACAAGCAGCGGGACAAGGTGGTGGAGCAGCTGGAGAGCCGCCTGCGGGCCTGCAACATCTGCCGCATGTCCATGGACGAGATGGACACCAAGGAGCGCAAGCAGGTGGAGAACTGGTTCCAGGATGAGGTGCGCCCCATCCTCTCCCCCCAGGTGGTGGATTCCCGCCACCCCTTCCCCCACCTGTCCAACAAGACCCTGAACGTGGTCCTGCGCCTGGAGAGCGAGGGCCAGCAGTTCCTGGGGCTCATTCCCGTGCCCCAGAGCCTGCCCCCCTACTTCACCCTCCGGGAGCGGGGGCTGCGGTACATTCTCACCGAGGACGTGATCGCCGAGTACGCCAAGCGCCTGTTCCCCGCCTTCGACGTGAAGGGGAAGGCGGTGGCCTCGGTGACCCGGAACGCGGACATCAGCCCCGAGGACGAGACCTACGAGGTGGACGAGGACTTCCGCCAGCACATGCGGAAGATCGTGAAAAAGCGCAACCGCCTGGCCCCGGTGCGTCTGGAGCTCCAGGGCGGCCGGGACGACCGGGCCATTGACTTTCTGTGCAGACAGCTGAACCTCTCCCGGGAGCAGGTGTTCTTCTCCAAATCCCCCCTGCGCATGAAGTACGTCTTCTCCCTGGAGGGCCAGCTGCCCCCCGAGAGCAAGACCGCCCTGTGCTATCCCCCCTACACCCCCAAGGCCAGCAGCTTCCTCCGGCCGGAGGAGAAGGTGCTGCCCCAGGTGCTCCACCACGACGTGCTGCTGTTTTACCCCTTCCAGTCCATGGACCCCTTCCTGCACCTGGTGCGGGAGGCCTCCTCCGATCCGGACGTGCTGTCCATCAAAATCACCATCTACCGCCTGGCCTCCAAGGCCAAGCTGGCCGAGTACCTGTGCGCCGCCGCCGAGAACGGCAAGGAGGTCACCGCCCTCATGGAGCTGCGGGCCCGCTTTGACGAGCAGAACAACATCCAGTGGGCCGAGCGCATGGAGGAGGCGGGCTGCACCATCCTGTACGGGGCGGAGAACATCAAGGTCCACTCCAAGGTGTGCCTCATCACCCGCCGGGACAAGGGCAAGATCCAGTATATCACCCAGGTGGGCACCGGCAACTACAACGAAAAGACCGCCAAGCAGTACACCGACCTGTGCCTGATGACCGCCCGGCCGGAGATCGGCGAGGACGCCGCCGCCCTGTTCCGGAACATGGCCACCGCCAACATGGAGGGGAATTACAAGCAGCTGCTGGTCTCCCCCTATCAGCTGCGGGACAAGTGCATGGAGCACATCGACCGGGAGATCGCCAAGGGCAGAGACGGCTATATCTTCCTGAAACTCAACTCCATCACCGACCGGAAGCTCATCGACAAGCTGGCCCAGGCCTCCCAGGCGGGGGTGGAGGTGGTGATGAACGTGCGGGGCATCTGCTGCCTGCTGCCGGGCATTCCCGGCCTCACCGACCGCATCACCGTCTTCTCCATCGTGGGCCGGTATCTGGAGCACACCCGCATCTACCGCTTCGGCCGTGGGGAGGACGCCGCCCTGTACATCTCCTCCGCCGACTTCATGACCCGGAACACCGAGCGGCGGGTGGAGGTGGCCTGTCCGGTGCTCTCCCCGGAGGTGCGGAAGAAAATCTTCCACATCATCGACGTGCTCACCTCCGACAACGTGAAGGCCCGCCAGCTGGGCCCCGACGGGGAGTGGCACCCCCGGAAGGTGGGCAGCGCTCCCTGCTGCAGCCAGGAGGTCTTTCAGGAGGAGGCCATCCAGGAGGAGCAGTCCATCCCCGAGCGCCCCGCCAAACCCAAGAAGGGCAAAGAGTCCCTCTGGAAGCGGCTGTTCGGCCGGAAAAACTAACCGCAAAAGGCAAAACGGGCGGCCCCATTGGAGGCCGCCCTTTCTTATCTCTCCCAGGCTTCGGCGTTTTGGAGCTCCACCCGGTCCAGCTCCCGCCCGGATTCGTCATAAAAGACCGCGGTCATACGGCAGTTGATGGGGGGAATCCAGTGGAATCCATGGTAGAGGCCCCAATCTGCCACAAACTCCCTTCCGGGGACCCGCCTCTCCTCCAGCTCCGTGACAAACTGGAAGGCCCCCTCCTCCATGGACTCCCCCTCCAGAGTAACAGTCTCGGATCGGTACTCCGGCGAGCTGTCCGGCCAACTATCCAAAATGTCCTCCCGCAGGGAGCTGTAGGAGGAGTTTCCCCCGAACGAAGCGTACCAGTAGGAGACCTCCAGGGTCAGCTGGGAGGAGGCCGTCCCCTGGGGCGCGCCCGCCGCCACCACACGGGTTCCGAGAAGCCCAAACATCCCCGGCACTGGGGCCAGCACCGGTCCGTCTCCCTCCCGGGGCCAAAGATAGAGGCTACCTGATCCACCCATCACCAGCCAGCGCGGGGTGAGTCCCACCAGGACCTCCTCTCCCTCGCTGTCCTGAATGCTCCCCTGAAATTGGGAGTGGGGGGAGAGGAGGATCTCCCGCTCCAGGCGGCGCAGCTCCCACCGGTCGGGGACGGGCCAGCCGGCGCACGCCCAGATCAGCGCGCCCAGCACCCCGGCCAGCAGGAAGTTCCGAAAAATCCGCCCCTGTCGGCTCAATCTTCCTCGTTTCACGGTCCATCCTCCTCCCGCTCCAGCAAAATGGTGATGGGCTCCTCCCCGATGTCCAGCACCAGGCGGACCCACTGGGCGTCCCGGGGCACGCTGTATACCCGGCCTTCATTCGACCACCCCAGACCCGAACGATCCCAACTTGGCACATAAACCCCCCGGTACTGGTTGTGTCCATTCTGGTCCACCACCAGTCCCCGGAGGCTGTTGCACATCCTCCTCTCGGCCCCGCTGATGTAGACATTTCCCTGGTCGTCCTCGGCCGACCAGTACTCGTTATAGGAGGGGCTCTCCCAGAACCGGGGGCTCGACGCCCGCCAGGCCACCTCCAGGGTCCCCAGGTCGTCCCCCTGCTCCAGGAGGCACAGGGTCCCCTCCGCCTGAATGGTGTACTGCCCCGCCTGGACCGTCCCGCCGGAGAAGGGGATCTCCACCGCCCAGCTGTCCTGGGTCCCCCCAACGCTCGGGATGGTGACCTGAGTCCAGAGCCACCCGCCAAACTGGCAGACCCCCACAGCCAGCACAATGCCCAGGGCGATCTGGCTGGCCCGCCACAGGTACCCCAGCCAGGGCTTGTGAATTTTGACTAGTTCCTTCCCGATCTCCTCCGGGTCGCCCATCTCGGCGGCCGCCCGCTCCTGAGCCTCCGCCTCGGTCAGGCCGGGGAAGATGCGCTGAAAGTCCAGGGCCTTATCCTCCAGGTGGGCTGAGAGCTCCGCCCGGACCGCCTTCCGGTCGGGCCCGAATCGAATCCCCTCCGTGGCCCTGTCCAGCCACTGGGCCACAGGGTGGCCGTTATCCTGTTCCATGGTCTCATCCCCTTTCCGAACAATCTATTGGTTCAGAAGAATATCATTCAGAACATCATACAGTCCTGGGTCATAGATCACGCCCGACTGGAAATTCTCCGGCAGGGTCCCCTCCTGCTCCGCAAGCGGACCCCCGTCCGTCCGGTATAGCTCCAGGGTATAGGGCAGGCCCTCCAGATCCTTGGTACCGTACTTCAGATCCCCGTCGGTGGTGAGGGCGGAGTCGATGGGAAACCAGAAGGCCCACACCCCGTCGGCCCAGCGCTCCCCCTGAATCGTCTCCACCGGCTCCTTTGCGTTCTCGATCCGGCCTGTGATGGTCGCCTGGGCTCCGGCCGCCTCCTCCGGGACCTCCAGGAACAGCAGCACATGGAACAGGGTCCCGTCCCCTCCCTGGAGAAGGGCGGACAGAGGAACCGGCGTGATCCCCTCCTCCCGGGGCCACAGGGTCAGCCTATTGCCAAAGGGGTTGTTGGGCTGAAAGAGGCAGCCCACGGCAATCTGATCGGTATACCGGCCCACCAGGACGGCCCTGGCGGAAGAGGTCCCCAGCTCCCCCACGGAGAGGGGCGTTTCCCAGGTGCATAAGATCTCGCTTCGGGCGAGAAATCTGGTCCGCTCCATCTGCCGGAAGGTCAACTCCGCCGTGGGCATGGGCCCGCCCCGGCTGGCCCAGACCACAAAGCCGAAGCACAGGGCCAGCAGCAGATTGCGCGCGATCTTTTCCTTTCGGCTCAGGGTTCTCTTTTTCATTGCGTCTCCTCCCGCTCCAGCACCACGGGGATGGTCCCTTCACCCGTCTCAATGTTGATTTGAATCCACTGTGCCTCCTGGGGCACGCCATAGACGGTCTGTTCCCCACTCCACACCAGAGCGCCTGTAAATTGCACGGAACCGACATAGGGGAGCACGCGTTCCCCATCCCAGGTCCGGTCCCAGATGCTGGTATAGACGGTTCCCCGGTCGTCCACCGCGGTCCACGCCTGGCTGAACTCCCCGTCTGGCATCTCCCAAAAGCGGGGGCTGGCCGCCCGCCAGGTGATGTGCAGCTCCCCCATCCCCTGGATCAGGGCCGCTTCCTCCACCCAAAGGGTATAGTTGTTGATCCGCACCGGCTCCTGTCCCGCAAAAGCTGCTTCCACAACCCATCCGGACTCCGCTTCCCTATCACTTCGGATACCCGCATGGGGGGCCAAGGTCCCCACCTCTGCCAGAAAGCTCAGCAGTACCAGACCCAGCAGCACCTGACTGGCCCGCCATATATACCCCAGCCAGGGCCTGTGCACCTTGGCCAGTTCCTTTCCAATCTCCATCGGATCGCCCATCTCTGAGGCCGCCCGCTCCCGGGCCTCCGCCTCGGTCAGGCCGGGGAAGATGCGCTGAAAGTCCAGGGCCTTGTCCTCCAAGTGGGCTTCCAGCTCCGCCCGGACTTCCTTCCGGTCGGGCTTGAACCGGATACCCGCCGTGGCCCTGTCCAGCCACTGGGCCACGGGGTGCTTGCCGCTCTCCATACGATCTCCCCCTCCTTACAGATTGCCGCCGGACACGTCATTGGCCGCCAGCTCCGTCCGGCCCAGTTCCCCGCCGGCCTGGTCAAAAAAGACCACGGTGATGTGACAGCGGATTGGCATGCTTTGCGGCAGATAGTATCCCTGGTAGAGCTTCCAGTCCACCGCCGCCAACAGGGCGGTCTCCCGGATGCTCTCATCCTGCAGGCTCCTGAGGAGTTCCGGGTCCCAGACCTGGAACCGGAAGGCAAAGGCCCCCTCCCCCAGAGGTTCCCCCTCCATCTGGTAGGTGTGCTCCCAGTAGGCGGGGGTCTCTCCAAACCAGTCCCGCTCCCGCTGGGCGCAGGTGAACCAGGGGCTGGTATACCAGCAGGAGATGTCCAGGGTCATCCGGGCGGAGGCTGTTCCCTCCGGCGCGCCCGCTGCGGCAAAGGCCACCTCACTGTTCTCCAGAGTGAACATGGGCTGGGGAGCCACCACCGGGTCCTCCGGACCGGTCCTGGTCCACAGGTAAAACTGGTTTCCTCCGCCCAGATCCCCGAACACCAGCCAGCGGTCGTTGAGCCCCAGGGCCCAGGGCCCCCACCACGCCGTCTCCAACACCCCCTGAAACTGGGAGTGGGGGGTGAAGAAACTCTCCCGCTCGATCCGCCGCAGGGCCCCCTCCGCCGTAAGGGACGGCGCGCCCTGGAGCAGCCAGATCAAGATGCCGGCCAGGAGAGTGATCAGCAGGTTGCGCCCGATACGCCCCCGGCGGGACAGGATCTTCTTTTTCCTCACGGTGCTCCCTCCTCCCGCTCCAGCAGAATAGTGATGGGTTCCTCATCAAAGTCCAGGATCAGACGCACCCACTGGGCCTCCCGGGGCACGTTCCACACCCGGCACCACCCCGTCCAGCCCAAGCCGGAGCGCTCCCAGGTTGTGGCGGGCACATATCGGTAGGTCTCGGCCACATAGATGGCCATGTCCAGGTCCGCGTGGGAAAAATAGACATTCCCCAGATTATCCTCCGCCCGCCAGTACAGGTGGCTGGTGGGCTCCTCCCACACCAGAGGGCTGAAGGCCGTCCAGGTGAGCGCCAGCCCTCCCACGTCGTGTCCTTCTTCCATCTGTAAGACCCCCTCCACCTGGAGGGTGTAGCTGCCCGCCTGGACGGGCCCCTGGCTGGAGAAGGGGATCTCCGCCTCATAGGTCCAGGGAGATTCCTCCGTCTCCGGCTCTCCTGGAACCAGCCAGTTCCAAGCCAGGGGGGCGGCCACCGCCACAAGCCATATCAGAGCGGCCACCGCCAGCCCCTGACTGGCCCGCCACAGGTACCCCAGCCAGGGCTTGTGAATTTTGGCCAGCTCCCGGCCCACCTTCTCCGGGTCGCCCATCTCGGCGGCCGCCCGTTCCTGAGCCTCCTCCTCGGTCAGGTCGGGGAAGATGCGCTGAAAGTCCAGGGCCTTGTCCTCCAGGTGGGCCGCGAGCTCCGCCCGGACCTCCTCCCGGTCTGGCTTGAACCGGATACCCGCCGTGGCCCTGTCCAGCCACTGCTCCCAGGGGATGTGATGTTGATTTTCCATGGGCGCACCTCTCCTTCCACATCTCGGTCCCTCGTCCCGTTCAGCTCAGCCAGGTCCGGTGGACCGTCTGGGGGATCGTCCCCTCCAGGGACTGGAGCAGCCCTCCGTCCGCGCCATACAGCTTTAACTCGTAGGCACAGCCGTCCAGCTGGTCCGTATTCTGGACCACGCCGTCCTCCTCCACCCGGCGGACACCATCGAGGTCCTCAAAATACCACACGCCGTCTCCCGCGTCCTGTCCCTCTACAGGCCCCGCGGGCTCGTACAGCAGTTCCCCGAAAAGTTCCAGTTCCGCCCGGGCCGTCTCCTCCGGGACATGGAGCACCGCCAGCCTTCTCTCGTCCAGCGGCACCGGGCTGGGCCCCTGGGCGATGGGGCAGACCCACAGATCCTGCCAGCTCCAGGTGTATGGCCGGGACAGGGAGTCCACAAAGCCGCACACCGCCTGATCCCCCGCCTCGTCCACAAACCAGTACCCGCTGAGCCACGTCCCCCGGCGAAACACCACTTCCCCCTGGGGCAGCATGTAGAGCCGCTCCATCCGCCGGAAGTTCATCTCATAGGTGGGCAGGGGGTACCCGTAGCGCGCCCAGAGGACGGCCAGCAGTGCCAGACAGACCAGCAGGTTCCGCACCACCCACCCCTTCCGGCTCAGCCTGGGCATTTTCAGCTTCCGTTTCATGGGGTTCCCCCGCCTCCTTCCCGCGACAGGTCAATGGTCAGGGAGAACACCGGCTCCAGCGGCCCGTAGTCCAGCCGCACCCACTGGGCCGCCGGGTCCACGTCCGATAAATAGAGCTGCCAGCCGGCGAAAAAGGGGCCGCAGTCCGTCTCCCCGATGCAGTTTTGGACGCCGCTTCCCTCCCCGGACAGATCATACACATTGCCCAGGTCGTCCACGGCGGTGAACCAGTTCCGGTCCAGCACGGACCGCTCCCAAAAGCGCCAGGTCTCCACCCGGAAGTAGGCGTACAGCTCCGGCTCCCCCCACCTCTGCCACTGGGCGGAGCGGAGCAGAGAGACGGTCTGCCCACCGACCTGCACCTCTTCTCCCAGGTACTCCCGCACAGCAAGCTGGTCCGGGTCGCCGCAGGGGGTGTAGAGCTCCTCCGAGGTGTGCCGGACCGCATGGATGCTCTCCGGACTGCCGTACCAGCTCTGCCGCTCCTCCCCCGCTCCGGGCAGGTTGTCAAAATCCCACAGGACCCGCCCCGTGTGGGTGTCGTAGTAGTGGTCCATATACATTCCGCACCAGAGATGCCAGAGCACCAGCAGGACAATCAGCACCTTGGAGGCCCGCCATAAGTATCCCAGCCAAGGCCTGTGCACCTTGGCCAGCTCTTTCCCGATCTCCTCCGGGTCGCCCATCTCGGCGGCGGCCCGTTCCTGGGCCTCATCCTCGGTCAGGCCGGGGAAGATGCGCTGAAAGTCCAGGGCCTTATCCTCCAGGTGGGCTTCCAGCTCCGCCCGGACTTCCTTCCGGTCGGGGCCGAAGCGGATCTTTGCCACCGCGGTGTCCAGCCACTGGCCAGCGGGGTTTGAAGTTTTGTTGTGTTCCACGGCGCAAGCCTCCTCTCCTTCCCGGCGGGGCCCGGCCCGCCCGGTCTATGGGGAAAACGTGTAGTTAGATGGGTAAAACGTGGCGGTATAGGTGTCCTCCAGTCCGCTGTCGGGCAGATTCCCCGACTGTTCCCACAGCAGGCTCCCGTCCTCCCGGTACAGCTCCAGGGTGTAGGGCAGTCCCTCCAGGCTCCGGCCGCCGTACCGGACTGGCCGTCCGGCGGCATAGTCCGCGCTGAGCTCCCGGGCGATGGGGTAGCGGAACATCCACACGCCCTCCGCCATTTTCTCCCCCTGGGCGGTCTCAACCGGCTCTATCAGATTCTCGATCCGCCCGGTGATGGTGAGCTCCGCCTCCGCCGCCTCCTCCGGCACCTGGAGGAAGAGCAGGACGTTATCCGTGTCCATCTCATTCCGGTGCAGCGGCTGAGACAGGGGAATGGGGGTGGGCCCCTCCCCCACCGGCCATGGCTCCAGAGTATTCATGCTGGAGCGAAGGGGTTCATAGAGATAGCCCACGCTGTACTGGTCCCCGCTGCGCCCAATGACGATGTGCCGGGGCTCGCCGGAGCTGGTCGTCTTCACCGGGAACGGATTCTCCCAGAGGTACACGATCTGGCTGCGGGGGACCAGCGACCGGTCCTCCAGCTGCCGGAACCTCAGCTCCGGGGTGGGCAAGGGACAGCCCAGCAGTCCCCAGAGGGGGACGGCGCACAAAACCGCCGCCGCCAAATTTCGGAGGATTCTAAACCCCCGGGTGCGTGTCTTTTTCATTCCGTACCGCCTCCCTCATCCAGTTCCAGCGTCATGGAGAACAGGCTCTCCGCGCCGAACCAGTAGTCCAGCCGCACCCACTCCGCCGCCGGGTCCACGTTCTGGACCCGGAGCTGGATTCCGTCGTGGAACAGGCCGCCGCCCGTCCAGCCGGTTCCGTCAAAGGAGCGGGCGTCCCGGTCCTCCGTCTCCGTAGGGTTGTAGGAGTACTGGTTCCCCAGGCTGTCGGTCACCGTGAACTGGTCCCAGCGCAAATCCCCCAGCACCCAAAATTTGGGGGACTCCACCCGGAAGTAGCAGTAAAGCGCCAATCCGCCCCTGGACTGCCACTCCTGCCACAGGGCGGCCCGGCGCAGGCGGACGGTGCTCCCCGCTATCTGGACTGCGGGGCCGTCCTCCCACACCTGAAGCTGGTCCGGGTGGCCGGAGGGCAGATAGGTCTCCCGGGGCGTGAGCCCGTTTCCAAACATGTTGTAGGCCTCGATGGCCTCATTGGTCATGGGCAGGCCGTCCGCATCCCACAGCTCCAAAAAGATCTGACCGTCGTCCACCGAGAAGGCGCTGTAAAAAACCATCCCGCTCCACAGCAGGGAGAGGCAGGCCAGCCCCAGCACGACCTGGCTCACCCGCCACAGGCAGCCCAGCCAGGGCCGGTGGAGCCTGGCCAGCTCCCTTCCAATCTCCATCGGGTCGCCCATCTCTGAGACCGCCCGCTCCCAGGCCTCCTCCTCGGTCAGCTCCGGGAAGATGCGCCGCAGGTCCATGGCCTTGTCCTCCAGGTGCTCCTCCAGCTCCGCCCGCACCGCCTTCCGGTCCGGCTTGAAGCGGATGCCCGCCGTGGCCTTGTACAGCCACTCGATCACCGGGCCCAGATTGGTTTTCATAGCGTTTCCTCCCCCTCTGCTCTTGCTGCAATGCGCCTCAGGGCTCTGTCGCCCACGCCACAGGCCGCTCCCCCATAGAGCCGCCGTCCCCGTCAAACAGCTCCAGCCGGCAGTCCGCCCGGGTGATGGTGCAGTCCCGCCAGGGTTCTCCGTCCTCTGTTGTCTCATAACCAAAGCCGTCAAACAGCTCCTTCAGCAAAATTCCCTCCCGGGGCGTTCCGGCATGCATCTCCAGCTTCATCAGACCGGAGTCCTCCAAAGTTCCCCGGGCCGAAAGGATAGTCGAACCCTGCTCATAGTCCTGATTCTGGGAACTATCTCCCAACTCATACTCCAACAAGATGGTCAGTTCCGCCCCTACTGCCCCCTCTGGGGGATTAGGATACAGCCAGGTCCCCCGCTCCATGAAACCGTCGTTGCTGTATGGCTCTGTCCACCGGAACAGCACCGGCCCCTCGTCCAGAGAGGCGTACTCCAAAGGGGAGCTGACCTCGCTCCAGAACAACTCTGACTGGTATATGGCGGCCGTATAGGCGTAGTTCTCCCCGGTGACCAGCACCTGGGGGGAGTCCCACAGGCCGCCCCACTTCTCCCGGCACCGGACCGTCCCCGGTTTCAGGAGCAGGGTGCGCTCCATTCGGTGCAGGGCCCCCGCCTCCGTCCAGGCGGGACAGCCCGCCAGCACCCAAGAGGCAATCACCAGAAATACAGCGAGGGACAGGTTGCGCACCAGTCTGGCCCGCCGGGACAGTCTGGGCAGGCGAAATTTCTTCTGTCTCATGGCTCGGTCACCTCCAGGGAGATGGGGATGGTCAGGTCCGCCCCCATCTCGGTGTAGCGCAGGTCCACCCGCTGGGCCGACCGGTCAGTGATCTCTATGGACACCTCATACCGGTCGGTGAAGATGCCGTCGTCCAGCCGGTCAATATGTAAAACATGATAGAGGCCCCGCTCCGGGTAGACCATATCATCGTAATACTCCCGCGAGGAGAGGATCACGCCGCCCCGGTCGTCCTGGGCCCACATGTTTTCCTCCACCAGGTAGTTCAGCTGCTCCATGGGCCGGGGGTGACGGACCTCCAGCTGGAAGTACACCACCCGGGACGTCTCTCCGTTGCTCATGGTCACATTCCACAGTTCACCGCAGTCTGTGGAAAAGGTGTACTTCCCCGCCTGGACCGGCCCGCTGTTCGCCAGGGGGCCCAGATAGTCCAGCTCCACCCCCTTGTAGATGGCCGCGATGGGGGGATCATAGTCGCCGTACCAGGAGTGAGGGCCGTCCAGCAGGTTGGAGAGACCGGACTGATAGGTCCGGTTGGCAAACAGCAGCACCGCTGCCCCGATCACCACCCCCAGCAGCACCTTGGAGGCCAGCCAGGCGTACCCCAGCAGGGGTTTATGCAGCCGGGTCAGCTCCTTCCCGATCTCCGCCGGATCGCCCATCTCAGAGGCGGCCCGGTCCTGGGCCTCCTCCTGGGTCAGGTCCGGGAAGATGCGCTGAAAGTCCAGGGCCTTGTCCTCCAGGTGGGCCGAGAGCTCCGAGCGCACCGCCCGCCGGTCAGGCCCAAAGCGGATGGCCTTGGTAGCAGCGTCCAGCCACTGCCCCACCGGGTCCCGTTCCATTTTCATGGCGCTTCCTCCCTTCGTGGTGTTATGACGGAAATTTCTGTGCCTCCCCAGAAAGCATTCCTTGGGCGGACGGGAGGGGCGCGCCGGCCGCGTCCCAGAACTCCAGCCGGTATTCGGCCTGCACGTCCTGGCAGGTCCTGACCCAGCGGTTGTCTGCCGCGGCCTCGTATCCCACGCCGCCCATCAAAGCGCAGAGGGCCATTTTTCCCTCCAGGCTGTCCGCCTGGACGAGAAAGGAGACCACGCCGTGGGCGTCCCGCTCCCCCTCCGCGGAAAACCGGAGGGTCTGGGACTCCTCCCGCCCGTCCTCCCACCGCCACAGACAGGGGGCGCGGAGGGTCAGCCGGGCGGAGGCCGCCCGGTCCGGGGGATTGGGGCAAAACAGCCGCCAGCTCTCCCGCTGGCCGCCCAGCAGGTCCCATCCGGACAGGGAGAGAAGACCGGGGGACTGGTCCAGGGAAATGGCCTGATAGAGGACCGCATTTCGCCCGAACAGGCTGCGGCCCAGGTCCCGATTGCGGACCACGCCGGTGTAGGCGTAGGTGTCCCCAAGGACAAAGACCCACTGCTCCCCGCTCTGGCCGCCGTCCCGCTGGGTATAGAGGGTCTGCCCCGGGTGGAGGAGCAGCCCCGTCTCCATACGCCGCAGAGCACCCTGGGTCGTCCAGGCGCTCCGCCCGGTCCCCAGGCAGAAGGCCAGGACCAGAGCCGCGGCCAGGGCCAGATTCCGGAGCACTTTGGCCCGCCGACTGAGCCGGGGCAGGCGGCGCGAAATGCTTCTTCTCATGGCGCTGCCTCCTTCCACATGACCGGCATGGAAAATTGGGCCCCCAGGTAGTCATACCGGAGGGTGATCCCCTCCGCCGCCGGGTGGGGCAGAGGGATGAGAAAAGAAAACTGCTCCCGGAAGGGACCGTCCCAGCCGGTCTGCACGCCGGAGATGGCCGGAGCGGTTCCGGCCTCCTGTTGGCTGGGGATGGGAGTTCCAAAGGAGTCCTCTGCCCAGAGGCACTCCCCAAAGGCGGAGGACAGCCCCTCCCACGGGCGGGGGGTCTCCGCCTCCAGCACCAGATAGACCGCCTGGGCCTGGCCGTCCGGGGCAGTCCAGAGCTCCGCCTCCCGCAGTCGGAAGGTGTACGCCCCGGCGGTCTGCTCCCCCCAGCAGGCCAGGGGCTTCCGGCTGAGCCCCTCCGCCTGGCCGCTCAGCTCAGAGGGGATGCTCTCTCCCCCGGGCCACAGGACATAGGACGGAAGGTCGGAGAGCAGGACGGCCAGACCGATGACCACCGCCGCCAGCAGCAGTTGGGAGACCCGCCAGAAGTACCCCAGCCAGGGCTTATGTACCTTGGCCAGCTCCCTCCCAATCTCCGCCGGGTCGCCCATTTCAGAGGCGGCCCGCTGCCGGGCTTCTTCTTTCGTCAGATCGGGGAAGATGCGCAGGTAGTCCAGGGCCTTGTCCTCCAGGTGCTCCTCCAGCTCCCGGCGCACCTCCCTCCGGTCCGGCCCAAAGCGGATGCCCGCCGTTGCTTTGTCCAGCCACCCCTCCGCCGGAGCGCGCTTTTCCTGCTCCGCCATGGTCCCTCCTCCTCTCTGTCATGTACGTGCCCGCAGGCCGGCATTGCCCTCCGCCGTGTCCCCGGACCCAGTCCACACCACATCCCCCTGGGCGTCCCGGAGGGTGAGGCGGTAGGGCCAGGAACCGGCCTCCTCCGAGAAATGGATGTTCTGCCACAGGGCCTCCATGATGCACCACTCAGATTCCGGGTGGTCCTGGTGGGGCGGCAGTTCAAAAAAGAACCAGTCCCCCTCCCGGGCGGCCTGGGCGGAAAACACCTCCCGCTCCGGCACCGTTTGTCCAAAACCGTTGATCCATAGCTCGATCCCCTCCAGGGTGAGCGCTATCTCCCCGACGGCCGCCTCCTCCGGCGCGCCCCACAGGGCGACTACGGTGCTCCCGTTCTCTGTGCTCAGGGGCAGAATCACCACCTGCATGGAATCTCGGGGCAGCACATGGGTGATGACCCCAAAGTGGTGAAAAAAGGGGGTTCCGCCGCCGTCCAGCGTACTCACTTTGCCCACGGTGATCCACCCATCCCCCTGGGTCAGGTAGGCCGCCCCCCAGCTGCCATTGCCGACACGGTACACCAGCTGGGAGGGGGTGAGCAGGTACTGCTCCTCCAGCCGCCGGAACACCCCGTACTTGGTGAGGGGCGGCACCCCCAGGGCCAGCACCACGGCGGCCCCCAGCACAGCGGCCAGCAGGAAATTTCGCACAATCCTGGCCCGCCGGGACGGGCGGGGCAGCCAAGAAAACCGCTTCACGCCTCCACCCCCTGCGTCAAATCAATGGTGAGGGACAGCTCCGTCCCCGGCAGGTAGGTCAGGCGCACCCACTCCGCCGCCGGGTCAAAATCATAGAGCTTAAAGCTATATCGAAGCCATCCCGGCCCCCGCTGCGGAAGGCCCCAGAGAACTGGTCCATAGTGGTTCCCCAAGCTGTCAGAGAACTCCAGCCGCTGCCATACCACCTCCTGGACCAGCCAAGGGGCGTTAAAGTCAATACGCACATCTAAATACAGCACCGTATCCTCCCGCTCCTGCCACAGAGCCGCCCGGGACACGGTAAAAGTTCCGTTCCCCTGGCGCTGGCTCGCATCAGGGTCCAGGGGGTAGAGAAGCCGCCGCTCCCCTGTCCAGACAGGCTCCCGGTCTTCAAAGATCATCTCCAGATAAGCCGCCTCGACCCGGTTATACTCCCACTGGTCTCTCCAGTCGTCCAGGGCCCCGTCCAGTATCTGACCGCCGAAGGTGAAAACGCTCACCAGCAGCGCCCCGGCCAGCACCGCCTGGCTGGCCCGCCATAAGTACCCCAGCCAGGGCCGGTGGAGCTGGGCCAGCTCCGTTCCGATCTCCACCGGGTCCCCCATGTCCGCCGCCGCCCGCTCCCGGGCCTCCTTCTCCGTCAGGTCGGGGAAGATGCGCTGAAGGTCCAGAGCCTTGTCCTCCAGGTGCTCCTCCAGCTCTGCCCGCACCGCCTTCCGGTCGGGTATGAATGCGATGCGGAAGGTGGCCAGCTCCAGCCAGCGCTCTGGGGGCACCCGTCTCGGTTCGTTCATCGGCCTCCCCCCTTTACGAGAAGGAGAGCACCTGGTCCACCCCGTGGGAGAACTGCTCCCACTCCGCCTTTTTCTCAGACAGGAGCTCCAGTCCCCGGCGGGTGACGTGGTAGTACTTCCGCACCCGGCCCGTGGGGGCCTCCTGCTGATAGGAGGAGAGGTACTTTCCCTTCTCCAGGGCGTGGAGGATGGGGTACAGGGTCCCCTCCTTCATCTGGAAGGTATCGTTGGAGCGGCGGGAGAGCTCCGTGATCATCTGATACCCGTACATGTCCTCTTTCTCCAGCAGAGAGAGGACCAGCAGCGTGCTGCTGCCCGCAATCAATCCTTTGTCCAGCTTCATCCAAAAAACCTCCTTTTAAAAACTTTTATCTACTCTTGATGCCTTGTCCTTCTAGGTATAGAATACCTTGATATTCTAGGTATTGTCAAGGGGGAGCGGCTCGTAACTTTTCACAAGATTTTCCGGGCATTTTCAGCAATGCTGCCTATCCGCCGGCTTTTCAGGACCACGCACAAAAAAACTGGCGCAGAGGGGTGGATGTGTTGTATAATAGGGGCATCCATACGGGAGTTGGGCTTCCGGAAGCGCAAAGGAGGCATGTTTCCATGAAAAAGAACATCATCACCATCAGCCGGGAATTCGGCAGCGGCGGCCGCACCATCGGGAAAACCGTGGCCGAGCGGCTGGGAGTCCCCTGCTATGACAAGGAGCTGGTGAAGCAGGTGGCTCTGGAGAGCGGCTTCGATCCCAAATTCATTGAGGAGCGCGGCGAGTCCGCCCCCGGGAAAAACCGCTTTGCCTACGCCTTTCTGGGCCGGGGAACGCCTGGCGTGATGGGGGGTATGTCAGCCTCCGACTTTCTGTGGACCATCCAGTACCGGGTCATTCAGGATCTGGCGGAGAAGGGGCCCTGCGTCATTGTGGGCCGGTGTGCCGACTACATCCTCCGGGAGCGGGAGGACTGCCTGCACACCTTCATCCACGCTAGCGTCCCCTTCCGGGCCGACCGCATCGTCCGGCTGTACGGCGAGTCGGAGAAATCCCCGGAGAAGCGGCTGGCGGACAAGGACACTCGCCGCCGGGTGAACTACAAGCACTACACCGACCGGGAGTGGGGCATGGCCCAGAACTACCACATCACCCTGGACTCCGGCGTGCTGGGCATCGACCGGTGCGTGGAGATCATCCTGGACCTGGCTCAGCGGGATTACCCTGAAAATAAGTAAATAAAAAAGCCTGTGGCCGCTTCCAGCGGC
>OOBN01000629.1_pt1 | contig 31869 bp, 29 predicted proteins | sample 1671091 | NCBI WGS metagenome assembly OOBN01 (sample SAMN06348121, study PRJEB24527) | human gut metagenome | biome: human gut; feature: ankylosing spondylitis patient; material: feces | host: Homo sapiens | place: China | collected 2015-10 | reverse complement strand
TGACAATTCCGGTATTTCTTCTGCTGGGGTGGCTGATTCCTTGCATGATGTATGACAACGCAGCGAAATGCAGCGTTGTAGAGCAATTAAGGGATGCTCAATAACTGTTAAGCAAAAAAACGGCCCTCTGCCAATGAAAAGGCAGAGGGCTGAGTTTTAATCTAAGGGTTTACATTCAGTTACAGTTTTTAGATAAATTTCGGGGTTTCCGTTCAATATCAAGTCTGCATATCCAATCGGGTCATTGTAGATCAGATAATCCAGCTCTGACCGCTGATACATATTGTCAGCAACCTCATTCTCCACGGCTATTGTATCAATAGCAATCATACTGCCATCTAAGAATTTCAGTTCCACACAGGCATTATCCATGTTGAACTCACAAGAAATCAACCTATCCATAAGAAACCTCCACTTTGCTGGATGTTAGATCATCCCAAAATATTTGAATGCTTCTCGGATTGCTTTCTCTTTTTCCGGTGGACACTGGGGCTGTCTGGAATCCTCGGACTTCGGCAGATTATAGTTCTTACCAACCCCAATCCCACATTTTCGTTTAATCTGTGAGATATAGAGGTTGGACACCTTTAACCCGGTATGCTCCAACACATACTCCTTGATCTGCGGATAGGTTGCCCCATCCTGAAATTCGGACATATCCATATCTTCCAAAGAGAACTCAACCCGAATCTTTTTCGAGTCGACCTCACCCTTGGAAAGCAAGACAACCGTCTCAACGTGCTTTGTCTGTGGGAACAGGTCTACTGGGCAGAACTTGGCGGCGCGCCAGCCGAGGCGGGTGAAGGCGGCGACGTCGCGGGCGAGGGTCTCGGGGTCGCAGCTGACGTAGACGACGCGGCGCGGCTTCATTTTGTTGACTGCCGCGATGCACTCCGGCGTACTGCCCGCGCGGGGCGGGTCAAGGAACACTACATCCGGGTGCAGGCCCTCCCCGGCCGCGGCGGCCATCCATTCGGTGGCGTCGGCGCAAACAAAGCGGGCATTTGCAATTTTATTGCGGCGGGCGTTGGCGGCGGCGTCCTTCACGGCGGCGGGGTTGCGCTCAACACCGATGACCTGTTTGGCCAGCGGCGCAGCGCAGAGGCCAATCGTGCCGATGCCGCAGTAAGCGTCAATAACCGTCTCGCGGCCCGTCAGCTTGGCAAGCTCCAGCGCTTTCTTGTACAAAACCTCAGTCTGTGTGCGGTTGACCTGGTAAAAGCTGCGGGACGAAATGGCAAACTGCGTGCCGCACAGCGTATCCAGCACAAAGCCGGGGCCGTAGAGCGTTTTCTCGCGGCTGCCCAGCACGGCGCTGGAGCGGGTGGGGTTGATATTCTGCACGATGCTGACGACCCAAGGCGATTTTTTGCGCAGAGCCGTGCAGAAATTCTTGCTGCCGGGCAGGTCGGGGCCGGGTGTGACCAACGTGACCAGCACCTTACCGCCGCCGGAGCTGCGCAGCACGGTATGGCGCAAAAGGCCGGTGCCGCGGTCCTCATCGTAGGCGGTCCAGCGGCAGGCGCGGGCGGCGTCCAGCACGGCGGCGAGCGTCTTATTCAAAATTTCCTCCTGTAAAAGGCAGTCCGCGCCGGGCAGGACGCGGTGGGTGCCCTCGGCATACAGGCCGCAGACGAGTTTGCCTCGCTGGGTGGCAAAGCTGGCAATGGCCTTGTTGCGGTAGTGCAGCGGCTCGGCCATGCCCTGCACGGCCTTGACCGGGGCAAACCCGCCCAGCAGCTCCTCCAGGCGGGCCTGTTTTTTGGCAAGCTGTTCACGGTAGGGCAGCGCCAGCAGCGGGCAGCCGCCGCATTTTTTCTCGTAATTGACACAGGTGTTTGGCATAGGGAACGGCCTTTCTCTTGCACATCGTTTGCAAGGCGTGCTACAATGGTAATAAGAGCAAATCCAAAACGGAGGTACTTACTATGAATGTATTGTTGATCAACGGCAGTCCGCACAAAAACGGCTGCACCAACGCAGCCCTGACCGAGATGGCCAAGGTGCTGAACGAAGCGGGTATCGAGACGACGATTTTCCACATCGGCTCTGCGCCGGTGGGCGGCTGTGTGGGCTGCGGCGGCTGCAGCAAGGCTGGCAAATGCGTGTTCGGCGGCCCTGTGGCCGACGTGCTGCCGCTGGTCGAGAAGGCCGACGGCATCGTGTTCGGCGCGCCGGTCCACTACGCCACGGCGGCGGCCAGCATGCTGGGCTTTATGCACCGGCTGGCCATCAGCGGCGGCAAATACCTGCGCCACAAGCCCGCGGCTGTCGTGACAAGTGCCCGCCGCGCGGGCACGACGACGGCGCTGGAGGCCATGGAGAAGGTGCCGCAGTTCTTTGAGATGCCGCTCATCAGCTCTACCTACTGGCCGATGGTCCACGGCGGCAAGGCCGAGGAGGTTCTCTCCGACGAGGAGGGCCTGCAGATCATGCGCAACCTGGGCCGCAACATGGCGTGGATGCTCAGGTGCATCGAGGCCGGCAAGGCGGCGGGCATTGCGGCACCTGTGGCGGAGAATGACAAGCGGACGAATTTCATCCGGTAAATTTGGCAAATAAAACGGGAGGTCAGAGACCTCCGGCGGGCGGCAGAGCCCCTCAGGCCTCGCGCGCTCGGCCAGCTCCCCACTTCGTGAGGAGCCTCTTGCGCGGGCAAGGCCCGCGGAAAGCCTCCCCTGTAAGGGGAGGTGGTCGAGCGCAGCGATGACCGGAGGGGCTTTTGCCGCTTTGCCTTTACGCCAAACTCTTGCTCCGGCCCCCGTTGACGTCGTCCTCGGTCACGGCCTTGGTCGTTTTATCGGCGGTCCGGGCGTTTTCCGGGGCATGGCCGGTGGGCCAGACGTTCTGCAAAAGTGCGATGATCGGATCGTAATCGCTGGTGCGGGCGGCTGCAGTGACATAGATCGTCTCGCCGCAGTCGTAGTCGATCTGCGCAAAAATCGTCTGGTAGCTGCCACAGTCGTAGCGCACGGCCTCAACGGCTGCATCGGGCACGGTAAATTCAAAATCACACTTGACCGTGCCGGTGGTCTCCTCCAGCTCCTGACCGGACTGGGCCAGAAAATCTGTGTAGGTGTCGGTGGTCTGCAAAAGCACCACTGTGTAGCTCAGCTGGTTGCCCGTGGTCAGCGACAGCGTGTCGTCCTGCGCCATGACGGGCTGCTCCCATTGGTTCTGGTCATAGACGACGGTCACGCCGTTGTCGCCGTCGCAGGTGGTGTAGTCCGGCTCAGCGCTTGTCACAAAGCTGTCGCCGCCGTAGAGATAGAGCATCACATCCTGAAAGCTGCACCCGGTCAGGGTCAGGGCAGTCAGCGCGGCGAGGGCAGCAGCGGTCCATTTTTTCATAAGTCTGTTCCTTTTTATAATAGCATAATGGCGTAAAAGCCCAGCGCCGACGCGGCCAGCACAAAGGCGTTCCAGCCAAGCACGGCAAAGACGCTGCCGAACGCGAGACCGGCCAGCACGTCGCTAATATAGTGTACGCCGGTCACGACGCGGGAAATCGCAATGAGAACGCCCAGCACGGCCAGCACCGCGCCAAGCGGCGGCAGCACGTACCACGCCGTCCCGGCAATGGCCGCCGCCGAAAAGCAGTGGCGGCTGGGCATGCTCTGGCCGGTCTTGTCCTTGGGGAAAAGCGGCGTAAAGCCCAGCGCCGTGTAGGGCCGCGGGCGGTCAATGAGCTTGCGCACCAGCGTGCCGACGACAAACGCCGACGCGGGCACGACGAGCGCGGGCCAAAGCTGTCCCATCCGGTGCCACGCCAGCCAGGCCAGCATACCCAGGTACAGCAGGTAGACGAGCGCCACGGCGCTGCGGCTGACGAGCCGCAGCGCCTTTTTGGCGGCTGGCCGTGCATTGAACCACCCGATGACGGCGCGATATTGCTCTGCGTTCATAGGGGCATCCTCCCGGAAATAATTGTACAGTATAAGAATAACATTCTGCAAAAGGCTTGTCAAACGGCGGGTGGAATGTTTATAATGTGTTTACACACTAGCCCCGCATGGGTGGCTGGAAAAGCCTTGTTTCCGCCCGAAGCATTTCGGATTACCGCAGGGCTCTCTCCCCCACCGACTGCGGGCGGAGCCCCCACGCAGAGGGGGCCAAGAAGGAAAACGGGAGGTTTGTCCCTTTGTTTGGTTTTGCAAATGGGCTGCTGGCGTTTCTCGCGCTGGCGGCTGTGCTTGATTTTCTGCCCGTGCTGCGGCACAGGCGCGCCCCTGCTGTCTGGTGGGGCGAGGAACGGCTGCTGTTCACCACGCGCTATGCGTCGGTGCGCCAAAAATACGGTGCATGGTCGTTTTTGCTGGGCGTGATGGTGTATGAGTTCATCGTTGTGTTCAACAACAGCATGGCGCGGGAAAACTGGCCTTGGCTGCAGACGCGGGTCTCCCCCGTGCTGGACTGGGTCATGTATCTCTGCTTCGGCTTTAAGATCCTGCTGGGCACAAAGTACAATGGCCGCAGCATGGTCTGCGCCGGGCTGCTGTACTTTGTGGCGCGGTGGGTCTACTTCAACGGGCAGAACATCTGGTGGCTGGGGCTTTGCGTGGCCCTGCTGGCCGCTAAGGACGTGCCGCTGCGCCGTGTGATGAAGGCATTTCTGGCCTGCAGCGTGCCGACGCTGGCGTTGGTGGAGCTGCTGCACTTTGCGGGCATCATCGCGCCCGACGCGGCCAGTGAGCGCAACGGCAGCTACCGCCTGATGTTCGGCTACGGCCACCCCAACACCTTCGGCGGGGTGATGTTAGGCCTGCTGCTGGCGTGGGTGCTGCTGCGCCGCACCAGGCTGACCTGGCCGGAACTGGCGGGCGTGGCCGCCGTGGGCGTGTTCCTGATGGTCGGCCCCAAGTCCCGGTCCGCGGCGCTCTGCACGTTTTTGCTCGTTTTGCTGCTGGCACTGGCAAAGCTGCGCACCCGCAGGGGTCTGCACCCGGGCAGCAGACCGCTGGCAGCGCTCTGCGCGGCCACGGTGCCGGTGCTGGCCGCGGTCAGTTATATTTTACCGCTGTTCGTCGTAAAAATCGGACCGTGGGCCAACGACATCGGCCCCGGCTGGCTGAAGAAGCTCGACGACCTGCTGACCTGCCGCATCTCGCTGGCATGGGCGGCATACCGGGTGTTCGACATAAAAATTGCGGGCCAGATGCTCCCGGACTGGCCCGCGCTGGACAATATTTTTGTGTATCTGCTCTACCTGACCGGCCCCGTGATGGTCGTGCTGGTCTGTGCACTGATGATGACGGCGCTGTACGGCTATGCCCGACGCGGGCAGTGGCAGGCCGTGGCCTGCCTTCTGGTCATGCTGGCCTATGGCTACATGGAGAGCCAGGTCACCCACCTGACCAGCGACCCCGCTCTGCTGCTGCTCTGCGGCGCGGTGTTTGCGCTGCCGCGGGAACGGTGGTTGGATGAATAAAAGGCAGCCGACGTAAAGCTCCGCGGGCGGATATGGAATCCGCCCCTACGGCGTGTGCGCGGGCGAGCAATGCCCGCCCGCGCAGCGTCCACGGCGTTTACTCCTCCGGGTAGGCGTCGGCGGAAATTTCCACGGTTTCCTCCTCCGAAGCGGCTTCGGCGCCGGCCTTGGCGGCAGTGATAAGCCCTGTCACCTCGCCGGACGGCTTTTGCAGTAAATATGCCCCCACGGCCTTAGCCTTGTAGACCAGCAGCACACAGTAAGTGTCATGGTCGCCCGTAGAGAGCTGCGGGCAGAGCACAGTCCACTTTTCCACGGTCTTGCCCTTGTAATCGGCCAGGTCAAGGCCGCTTTCCTGCACGATCTGGTTGAAGGCGGCAAAGCTGTCGTCCCACTTTTTGGGGATCTTTACTTTGTCCACCGCCGCACTGGCCAGGTCGGTGTCAAAGCCGTAGCCGGTAAAATAAGTCCCGATGTCCTGCGTGGTCTCGATGCCCGGCACCGCCGCGGCGGACGCCGTGACTGCCCCACCGGAAAAATGCACCGCCGCGGCCACCGTGCCGCACAGGCAGACGGCGCACAGAGCCAGCGCGCCCGCCTGCCGCAGACCGGGTTTTGTAACGGTAAATAAAAACATAAGCGCAGCCCCCTCACACATTGTCAATGCAATGTATGCGGGGGCTGCGCGTTTTATGTGTTCCGTGCGCGGCGGGTGGCGGACGCATATTGAATCCGCCCCTACGACGAAACGCGGCACCCTGTCCGTGGGGGCGGATTCCATATCCGCCCGCAATGGCAACGGCCATACGCATTACTTATACTGCTGTTTCGGCGCGTACCACTGGAAAATGACCGCGTCGTTCTCGGCCTCGAGCTTCCGGGTGTCATGCTCGGGCAGGGCGGTCCACATGACCATCATGGCACCCAGGCGCGCGCAGAGGCGCACGGCCCAGTTGCGCTTTTCGGGGCACCAGGCGATAAAATCAGGCCGCCCCAAAAAGTTGCCCAGGCAGTGGGAGAACACGAACGCGGGCACGGGATGTGCACCGGTCTTGCGGTAGCTCCGGTAGCTGTCGGCCAGCTGACCGCGCAGCAGACCGGGGGCCTGCCGCCGCACGATGCCCACGACGCGGGGGTCGAAGCTCTCGATGCAGTAGGGGCCGGGGTAGGTTTTCAACTCGGCAATCGTTGCGCGGCAAAGCTCCTCCAGATAGGTATGCTTATACTCGCTGCGGCTCTTGATCTCGACGATCAGCGGCGTGTCGGGGTTGGCCTCGGCGACGGTGCGCAGCATATCGGCAAACAGAGGCGGGTGCTCGTCGCTGCCGACCAGCGGCTGGGCCGAGAACTCCGCCCAAGGCATATCGTGCACAAAGCCCTTGGCCGGGGTCATTCGATCCAGCGTATCATCGTGGAAAACCACAAGCCGCCGGTCCGCGGTAAACTGTACATCCAGCTCAATGCCGTAGCCGTTTTTGGCCGCCGCGGCAAAGGCGGGCAGGCTGTTCTCCGGCGGGCGCTGATCCTTGCCGAAGAACCCGCGGTGTGCGCAGTTGCGGCCCAGAAACGGCGCACGCAGGGCGTCCCGCCGCTTGCCCGGCCAGATGGCGAACAGCGTCAGAACCACCAGAAGTAAGACAATGCAAAGCAGAATTTTCATAATCGCTCACGCTCCTGCCGTCATTGTACCGCGTACAGCGGCAAATTGCAACAGGTTTTGCAAAAAGGATGCACTTCCGTAAAGGTATATTGCAGGACCTGGATGTAAGCAAACATTTTTATAAAAATTTTATTTTTTTTCACAATTCTTCCACTCTTGCATTGTATTGTGCTATTATAGAAATATCATATAAGGAGGGCATTCCTATGGCTAAAATTCTGATCGTGGATGATGAGCCGCGCATCCGGGACCTCATCCGCGAGCATCTGCAATACGCGGGCTTTACCTGTGAGGAGGCCGGCGACGGCACCGCCGCGCTGAGCGTGCTGAGCCAGGGCGGCATTGATCTGGTAATTCTGGACATTATGATGCCGTTTATGGACGGCATGACCTGCCTGCGGGAGATGCGCACCCGCAAGATCATGACCCCCGTGATCATGCTGACCGCCCGCAGTGAGGAATACGACAAGCTGACCGGGCTGGAGAGCGGTGCCGATGACTATGTCGTCAAGCCGTTCTCCCCGCGGGAGCTGGTCGCCCGTGTCAAGGCCGTGCTGGCCCGCACGATGCCAAAGCCCGCCGAGGCCACCGGGAGCTATACCTTCGGCGATTTGTCCATCGACACGGCCAGCCACAGCGTAAAGGTGGCCGGGCAGGAGGCGTCGTTGACCCCGAAGGAGTTTGACCTGCTGGTTTTTCTGGTCAGCAACAAGGGCATTGCGCTGAGCCGCGAAAAGATCCTGCAAAAGGTCTGGAACTATGACTATTACGGCGAGGACCGCACCGTCGATACCCACGTCAAGATGCTGCGCGGCCATCTGGGTGCCTGCCGTAAGATGATCGTGACCGTGTGGGGCATCGGGTACAAGTTTGACCCGGACGCTGTATGAAAAAGGACGAAATAAAGCAAAAGCGCCCCTTTGCGCCCGGCATCCAATGGCAGCTGATGCTCTTTATCGGCGGCATCACGCTCTTTACGCTGCTGCTGGTGTGGGGGATCATCACCTACGCGCTGGAGCCGCAGTACAACCGCAACATTCGTGCCAAGCTGGACAGCAAGGCCGCCGCCATCACGGCGCTGATCGACCAGTCGGACGCGGAAATTTCAAGCCGCACCTATCAGGGGCTCTACCTGAACGATGAATTCTGGAGCGGCGTGAGCCAGACGTTCCGGGACAAAAAAATCAACGTTGACGGCAACTGCGTGGATTTCTCCGATTCAACGCTGCGCTGCCTGAAAGCCTACGAGAGCATGTACCCCTGCCTGCTGCATGAGAGCACCGGCGCGTTCGGCGGGGAGTTCGGCTACAATCTGGACACCCGCATTGCCATTCAGCTGCGGCAAAAGCTGTTTCAGGACGGCTCGCTGTATCAGATCGTAAAGATCGGCTCCTCGATGCAGATGTGCGTCGGGCGGCTCTCCGCCGACGGGCAGTACGGGGTTATTGTTTCGGCAAGTCTGGCGCAGATCACGACGGCTGCCGAGGTGCTGCGCGCGATCCTTGGGCCTGTCGCGTTGATTCTGCTGGTGCTGGACCTGCTGCTGGCGATACTTTTCAGCCGCTGGTTCACGAACCCGATCCGCAAGCTGTCCAACGGCGCGCAGGAGATCGCCTCCGGCAACTACGATGTGCAGATCAAGGTTGAACGCCACGATGAGATCGGACGTCTGGCTGAGGATTTCAACCACATGGCCGCCGAGGTCAAGCGCAGCGCCCAGCTCGAAAAGGACATTCTGGCGAACGTCAGCCACGACCTGCGCACCCCGCTGACCCTGATAAAGGGCTACGCCGAGACCGTGCGTGACCTGACCGGCAGCGACGACGCCAAGCGTACCGAGCAGTGCAGCATCATTGTCGATGAGACGAACCGGCTTTCCACGCTCGTCAACAGCGTGATGGAGTTGAGCAAAGTGCAGAGCGGTGCGGAAAGGCCGAATCTTGTTGACTTTGACATGAGCGACCTCTGCTTTGAGGTCGCGGGCCGCTACGACGCGCTGTGCGACAAAAATCACTGGCAGCTTGATTTGCAGGCCAACGAGCCATGCCCGGTCAGCGCCGACCCAGCCATGATGGAGCGGGTCATGCACAACCTGCTGGGCAATGCGTTCCACCACATCGGTGCGGACGGTGTCGTTGTGCTGCGGGCCATCCCGCAGGAGAAGGGCTGCCGCATTGAAATCGAGGATCACGGCCCCGGCATCCCGCCGGAGGATCTGCCTTACATTTTTGACCGCTACTATCGTGCGCGGCAGGACAGCGGGCGTACCGGCACCGGCCTGGGCCTGTCCATCACGAAGGCAACTTTACAGCAGCACGGCTTCGCCTTCGGCGTTGACAGCGCCGTTGGCCGCGGCTCGACCTTCTGGTTCGAGATGAAGGATACGCGGAAATAGCAGCCCTGCTGCCGCGTAGGGGCCGGGCATGCCCGGCCCGCAGCCTTCCCGCAAGTGCCCGTTTACCGTACACGTCAGGGCCGGACATGTCCGGCCCCTACAAACCTACCCAAAGGGAGTACGCTATGGAAAATCTGAACACACAAATGGACGACCAGCTGAAAAACCGCGTTGCGGAGCTGAACCGCGCCAACGACGAAAACCGCGACGGCAGGCTGGACGCCGCCGACCTGAAGGCGCAGCTCAACCGCATTGAGGCCCAGCTGGAATTACAGGATCAGCAGAACCGCGGCATCATTGCCAACCAGCGCAAGCGCATGGTGCTGAGCGTCGTGCTCTGCGTGATCATTCTGGCGGCGCTGGCGTTCTTCAGCTGGCGGATGAACGAGGCCTACGTCAACGTTATGGACGCCTGCAACCGCGTGAACGATCTGGCCGACACCATCCAGACCAGTCTGGACACACTGGATCAGGCCCAGCTGGACAGCATGATGCAGGATCTGCCGGAAATCACCGCACAGCTGAAAAAGATCGATGTTGACGCCCTGAACAAGGTCCTGACCGAGCTGCCCGCCCTGATGGACACCGTCAACAGCCTGCAGACCCAGGTGCAGAACATCTCGAACTGGTTCAGCAGCTTAGGGTCGGTGTTTGGACGGTAAATTAAAGGCAACACCGCATAATTCCCGCCTTACGGCTTAAGCACCGCTCCGGCGGCTGCGGCACGGCATCTGCGTTGCCAAAATGCTCGATAATACACAAAGTATTATCTGCGCTTTTGGCTTAGCAGCTACCGCACCTCGCTCGCCGTATCGGCACTTAGAATTATGCGGTATTGCCTAAAATAAGAAAGCCTTCCCCCTTGGGGGAAGGTGCCCGAGGCTCTGACCGAGGGCGGATGAGGGGCAGCCTTCCGGCTGCGGCCCGGTTACGGGTTGCAGCGGAAGGCTGCCCCTCATCCGTCCGCTGCGCGGACAACATCCCCCGCGGGGGAAGCCTTTTGGGTTGCGGCCTTATGGTAATACGCCCACCGCGGCGAGCCATCTTCAGTGTAGATCCTCCCGCACCTCACAAACCCGCTCTTTTCCAGCGCGCGCTGCATGTAGACGTTATCGGCGTGGGTGTCGGCACGCACAGGCAGGCCCTGCCGCAGGCACCAGTCAATACAGAACTGCCCGATGCCGCGCACCTGCCCTGCCGACGCCATCCGGTGGATCGTTGCGTAGAGCAGGTCTTCGGGCCAGGCACCGTCCTCCATGATGCGATAGGTCGGCTCGTCGCCGGGGATCAGGCAGAACACGGCCTGTATGGCCCCCCATCACCACATAGCAGACGCCGCGGGCGGGCAATACGCCCTTGCATCTCCACCGATGTTGTGGTACACTATAGCTGCAAAAAGTTAGACGAGTCAAACTTTCAAAGTGAAAGAGGATTGTAGATATGACACTGGCGGATTTGAAAATCGGGCAGGATGCTGTACTGCGTACCATCGGCGGCCAGGGCGAGCTGCGCCACCACCTGCTGGACATGGGCCTGACCCCCGGCACCGAGGTCACCCTGCGCAAGGTCGCGCCGATGGGCGACCCCATCGAGGTCGAGCTGCGCGGCTATGAGCTGACGCTGCGGCTGGACGACGCGGCGAAAATCGAAGTGGAGAACGTCCACGAGACGGACCGCGCCGCCCGCAGTGAGGAGCGCCACACCGCGGTGCCCCACCCCGGCGTGGGCGAGCTGCGCAAGGCCCCCAGCTACCATGACCGCAAGAGCGGGGCCGAAATTCCCAAAGGCCAGCCGCTACGGTTCGCGCTGGCCGGCAACCAGAACTGCGGCAAGACGACGCTTTTTAACCAGTTGACCGGCTCCAACCAGCACGTCGGCAACTTCCCGGGTGTGACGGTGGACCGCAAGGACGGCGTCATCCGCGGCCATGCCGAGGCTACCGTCACCGACCTGCCGGGCATCTACAGCCTGTCCCCCTATTCCAGCGAGGAGATCGTCACCCGCGATTTTCTGCTCAACACGCACCCGGACGGCATCATCAACATTGTGGATGCGTCCAACATCGAGCGCAATCTGTACTTAACGATGCAGCTCATGGAGCTGAACATTCCGCTGGTTCTGGCGCTGAACATGATGGATGAGGTCCGCGCCAACGGCGGCACCATCATGGTCAACGAGCTGGAGGAGCTGCTCGGCGTGCCGGTTGTGCCTATTTCCGCCGCCAAGAATGAGGGCATCGACGAGCTGGTCGAGCATGCCCTGCACGTGGCCCGCCACCGCGAGACGCCGGGCCGCATTGACTTCTGCGACGCCGGAGACGGCGCGGGCGGTGCGGTGCACCGCTGTGTACACGCCGTAAGCCATCTGATCGAGGATCACGCTGCCCGCACCGGGCTGCCGCTGCGTTTTGCCGCAACAAAGCTGGTCGAGGGCGATACGCTGATCGAATCCGCGCTGGACCTCGATGCGAACGAGACCGCGCTGCTTGGTCACACGATTGCCGAGCTGGAAGGTGAGACGGGGCTGGACCGCGAGGCAGCGCTGGCGGATATGCGGTTCAACTTTATTGAACGTCTCTGCGACAAAACCGTTGTGCGGCCCGGCGAAAGCCGCGAGCACAAGCGCAGTGTGGCCATTGACCGCATCCTGACCGGCAAATACACCGCCCTGCCCTGCTTTATCGGCATTATGGCGCTGGTATTCTGGCTGACGTTCGGCGTCATCGGCGCGGGCCTGTCCGACCTGCTGACACTGGGCATTGACGCGCTCACCAACCTGACCGACCACGCGCTGACGGTCTACGGCATCAACCCCGTTGTACACAGCCTTGTTATTGACGGCATCTTTGCGGGCGTCGGCAGCGTGCTGAGCTTCCTGCCGACCATCGTCACGCTGTTCTTCTTCCTGTCGATTCTGGAGGACACCGGCTATATGGCGCGTGTGGCCTTCGTCATGGATCAGCTGCTGCGCCGCATCGGACTTTCGGGCCGCAGCTTTGTGCCCATGCTCATCGGCTTCGGCTGCTCGGTGCCCGCCATCATGGCCACCCGCACGTTGTCCAGTGACCGTGACCGCAAAATGACGATCCTGCTCACCCCGTTCATGAGCTGCTCGGCCAAGCTGCCGATCTACGCCCTGTTCACGACGGCGTTCTTCCCCCGGCAGTGGCGTGCCGTCGTGATGATCGGGTTGTACATCACGGGCATCCTGTGCGGCATCCTGTACGCGATCCTGCTGAAATTCACCAAGTACAAGGGCGAGCCTGTCCCCTTCGTCATGGAGCTGCCCAACTACCGTTTTCCCTCGGCGCGCAGTGTCTGCCAGCTGATTTGGGAGAAGGCCCGCGACTTTTTGCAGAAGGCCTTCACCATTATCTTTGTGGCAACGGTGCTGATCTGGTTCCTGCAGACCTTTGACATGCGTCTGAACGTGGCCGCTTCGGCGGACAAGAGCCTGCTGGCAGCCATCGGCAGTTTTATTGCCCCGCTGTTCAGGCCGCTGGGCTTTGGCGACTGGCGCGTTTCCACCGCGCTGATCACCGGCTTTACGGCCAAGGAGAGCGTTGTCTCTACGCTGACGGTCCTTCTGGGCGGGGACACCGCCGCACTGACCACGCTGTTTACCCCGTTCACGGCCATCGTGTTTCTGGTGTTTACCCTGCTGTACACGCCCTGCGTGGCCGCGATTGCTGCCGTCAAGCGTGAGCTGGGCGGTGCCCGCGCCGCAGCAGGCGTCGTTTTGATGCAATGCGGTATTGCATGGATCGTGGCATTTGTGGTACACTGTGTAGGAACGGTGTTCGGCCTGGTGTGAACCGCGCCGGAAAGCACCCCTACAGATACGTATGAGGTAGTATACGATATGGCAAGTGTTATCGTTGTTGTGATTATTTTTGTGCTGCTGGCGCTGGCGATCCTGTTCATCTGCCAGAACGGCGGCTGGCAGGGCGGCTGCGGCGGCAACTGTGCCAGCTGCCACAGCAAATGCGCCGAAGCGGAAAAGAAGCCGAAGAAATAACTCTTGCCTCCCTCTGCGAGGGAGGTGGCCAGGCATTTTGCTCCCCTTTTGCAAGGGGAGCTTTTTTCTTGCCCTGCTGTTGCACAAATGCACAAAAACGGGTATACTTATAAATAAGTATAATTTCAGGGAGGCATTGCCCATGAAAGCTGATAAATACCGCTTCGATGGCGTCCGCACCTGTGACCTGCGGGCGCTCTCCTGCGACAGCAAAGAGGATGCAACGGACAAAGACGAAATTCTGGCCAAAACTGCCGAGAAGCTGCAAAAGATGGCCGCATTGGAGGCTGAACGCTGATGCCGCCCATCCGTGTTTTACAGGTCATGCCCGCCATGGACGCCGGCGGCATGGAGACCTTTGTCATGAACGTCTACCGCACGATCGACCGGGAGAAGGTCCAGTTCGATTTTCTCTATCATTACGATAAGCCGTGTTTTTTTGACGATGAAATCCGTGCGCTGGGCGGACGCATCTTCAAGCTGACCGTCCGGCAGGACAACAACCTGCCCCGCTATCTGCGTGATTTGCGGACGCTGTTTGCCGCCCACCCCGAGTGGCGCATCATCCACGGCCATTACAGCGGGTTTGGCATGTTCTACAACCCCGCGGCGCGGCGCGCGGGTATCCCCGTGCGGTGCGGCCACAGCCACAATACTGCGTATGAACGCAATTTTGTGGGGCGGCTCGATCATTTTATGAGCAGCTTTTTCAACATCGGCCTGACGGACCGCTTTGCGTGCAGTGAGAAGGCCGGGCAGATGCTTTTTGGCAAGCATCCGTTCACCGTCGTGCCCAACGGCATCGACACGGCGCGGTTTGCCGCCCGCGACCCGCAGCGCCGTGCGCTTTTGCGCGGTGAGCTGGGTGTGACCGATCAGGAAATCCTGTTCGGCCATGTGGGGCGTTTCTCCGACCAGAAGAACCACCCGGGACTGCTCAAAATTTTTGCCGCCGTGCGCACCCGCCTGCCCAAGGCACGGCTGGTGCTGCTGGGCGGCGGCGACCCCGCCTACGTGGAGAAAATGCAGGCGCTGGCCGCCGAGCTCGGCCTTGGCGACAGTGTGATCTTTGCGGGCGTGCGCAGCAACATCCAGAGCTTTTACGACGCGATGGACGCCTTTTTGCTGCCCAGCCTTTTCGAGGGTCTGCCCGTCGTGCTGGTGGAGGCGCAGACCGCGGGTCTGCCCTGCTTTGTGGCCGACACGGTGGACCGCGGCGCGGCGTTCAGCGACAAGGTAAAATTCCTGCCGCTGAATGACACCGCCGCGTGGGCAAACACAATTGCGGCGGCCTCCTTCCGCCGCGACCCGCAGGCGCGGGAGAAGGCCATTAAGGCCGGATATGACATCCACACGAGCGCCGAGGTCCTGCAAGCCTTTTACCTGCGCCGTTATGCCGAGGTGACGCCATGAAGCCCTGTGAGATTGCAGTCATCGTACCTGTACATAATGCGGCGGCTTTTCTGACCGCCTGCACCGACGCGATTGCTGCCCAGAAATTTGACGGCTTCCGGTGCATTCTGGTGGAAGACGGCTCCACTGACGACTCCCCCGCGCTCTGCGATGCCATCGCGGCGGGCGACCAGCGCTTTGTGGCGCGGCACCAGACCAACAGCGGTGTCTGCGCGGCCCGCACGGCGGGTGTGCGCGAGGGGCGGGCGCTGGGGGCCAAATGGTTTGCGTTCTGTGACGCGGACGATTTGTACCACCCTGAGTTTCTGGACACGCTGTATGCGGCGGTGACGAACAGCGGGCTGCCGCTGGCCTGCTGCCGGTACGATACCTTTACCGACACCGTGCCCGCCGACGCGCCCGCGCCCTGCAACAGCAAGATCCTGCGAAGCCCCGCCCATCTGGACGCGCTGCTGCATGACCACGCCGTGGATTACGGCCTGTGGAACAAGCTGTTCTCCGCCGACCTGCTGACCGAGGAGATGCTCGACAATGGGCTGGCCTATAACGAGGATCTATTGGCGAACTGGCGTGCATTTTTAGCCGCTCCGGGGTGTGCATTCTGCGATTTTGCAGGCTATCACTACCGCCAGCACGCGGACAGCGCCAGCCACCGCGCCCTGCCGCCGCAGAGCATCGACGACCAGCGCCGCGCCGCTGCGGAGATCCGCGCCACGGCCCCCGCCGAAATGCAGCAGAGCGTGAACGCCTTTTACTATGAAAAGCTCGTCTATCTGGCCAGCATGATCCTGCGCCGTGCCAACGCCGCAGACTACCGCGTCCAGCTGAACGAGCTGAAGATCGGCATTACCGCGGGGGCCGACGACCCGCAGCTGGGGCGCAATCCGCTGCTGCCCCGGAGCATCCGGCTTTCGGCCTGGCTGACGCTGCACATGCCGCGGCTCTGGCAGTGGGCGTGCCGAAATTTCTTGAAGGACCGACAATAATGCGCATTTTACTTGTACTGGACCGGGTGGAAAACCCCGCCAGCGCCAACGCCCTGATGGGCTTTCGGCTGGCGGAGCAGCTGCTCCGCCGCGACCATACCGTACATATTTTGACCCTCTGGGACGGTCTGCACACCCCGCCCGCCCCGCCGGAGGGGGCCATGCAGCACCTGCTGGCCTTTGCCGACGAGCGCCAGATGAACGAAGCGTTGGAAAACGGCCAAAAGGGCGGCACGCCGGTGCCGCTGCGGCTGGCACGGCTGGCTGCACACCCCGCGGCAGCGGCGGCAGCGTTCCGCCAGCTGGTGCTGAAGCAGCCCCGCCGCACCGTGGACAGTCGGCGGGAAATCGAGCGGCTGGACGCGGAATTTCACTTTGACGCAGTCTGTGCCGTCTGTGCGCCCTACCGCACGGCGTTTGCGCTGGAAGCTGCCGCCATCCGCGGGAAGAAATTTTTGTGGCAGCTGGACCCCTATGCCTCCAACCGGGACTACACAGCCCCGGGCGGCTTTGCGCGGGAGGGGCAGCTGCTGGACGCGCTGGACGGGACCTTCGTCACGCCGCAGGCCCTGCCCGACTACGCCGACGGCGCACCGCTGGCCCCGTGGCGGGAAAAGGTACACGTTCTGGGCTTTCCAACGCTGCTGCCGCGGGTCATGGAGCCGGTGAAACACGACGATATACAGTGTGTTTTCTGCGGCAGCCTGCACCCCGTCATGCGGGAGCCCGGCTTTGCACTGGCGCTGTTCCGCGCACTGCACGACGACACTGTAACATTAACGATGGCGGGCGGTGGCTGGGAGCGCTTTGCCGCCGACGCCGACGAGACAGCCCGCGTTCTGGGCGCAAAATTTGTGCGTCCCGGCCTGCTGCCGCCCGACGAGGCCGCCGCGCTGGAAAACCGCGCCGACGTGCTTGTCAGCTTGGGCAACACCTATGACAACCAGATGCCCAGCAAGCTGTTTGGCTTTTTTGCCACCGGCAAGCCGGTACTGCATCTGGCTGTGAGCGAGAACGACCCCACCCTGCCCTATCTGGCGCGCTACCCGCTGGCGCTGGTTCTGTACCGGAAGGACGGCGTCACGCAGGGCACCGTGGCAAAGCTGCACAGCTGGCTGCACAATGTACAGGGTCATGCCCTGCCCTTTGCCCAGACGGCAAGGCTCTACCCCGAGTTCACCCCGGAGAAGGTCGCGGAGGAGTTTTTAAAGTGGTTGTGAGCGGTCAGCTGCGGCCATTCAAGAGAAAATAAAGGAGTCCCTATGCACATTCTTTGGCTTGTCAGAACCACCCTGCCGCAGGCGGCGGCTGCCTGCGGGCTGGCCGGAGCCAGCGATGTCAGCGGCAGCTGGCTGACCGGGCAGCTAGCCGCGCTGCGCGCCTGTCCCGATCTGCAGCTGACCGTGCTCTGCGTGGGCAAAGAGGATGCCGACGGCACCGCGGACGGCGTGCATTACCGCGTCGTGCGCGACACTGCCGCCTTTGCGCCGCTTTTGCAGGCCGAGCGCCCCGACCTTGTGCATATATGGGGCACCGAGTTTGACCCCGCCGCCGTCATGGCCGACGCTGCCCGCGCATCAGGCTTGCCCGTGCTGTTCAGCGTACAGGGCGTTATGCGGGACTGCGCCGCGCACCTCTGCGACGGCGTGCCCGAAAAATACTGCCGTTCCGGTGCGCTGTGGCACGCCATTGATAAAATCATTCCCGGCGAGCTGCTCGACAATATGCAGACGAGCTTTGACGCACTGGCCGCAAAAGAGGCCGCAGCGCTGGCCGACGCCCGCTATGTGACGGGCCGCACGGCGTTTGACCGCGCCGCCTGCGCCGCGCTGGCCCCCCACGCCCGCTACTACCCCTGCAACGAGACACTGCGTCCGCTGTTTTATACGGGTACGCTGTGGCATGCGCGGGACTTTGCCGCCGCGCCGGTGCTGCTGCTGCCCCAGGGCAACTACCCGCTGAAAAACCTGCACACCGTCATCAAGGCGCTGCCTGCCGTGCTGGCCGAGTACGGTGACGCCGAGCTGCGCATTGCGGGCTGGCCGCCGCTGGACAAGGGCCCGCTGCTGCGCCCGGTCATTGACCGAATGTTCCCCTACAAGCTCTACTGCAAGCGGCTGGCCGCACAGCTGGGCGTGACGGAGCACATCCGCTACACCGGACCGCTGGATGCCGCGGCCATGCTGCAGGCGTATCTGGAGGCAGACGCCTTTTTGCTGCCGTCCGGCTGCGAGAATAGTCCCAACAGCTTAGGCGAGGCCATGCTGCTGGGCCTGCCCTGCGTCGCCAGCGCCGTGGGCGGTATTCCTTCGATGCTGGCGAACGGCACCGAGGGTCTTTTGTACGGCGATGCGCTGGACGCCGATGCGCTGGCCCGCGCCGTTTTGCAGGTGCTGCACAGTCCCGACGGCGGTACGGCCATGGGCCGGGCGGCCCGTGCCCGCGCACTGCAGACCCATGATGCGGCCCGCAACGCCGCTGATTTACTGCACATCTACGAAAGCATTTTGCAGGAGGAGCACCCGTGAGCATTTCCGTCATCATCCCCTGCTACAGGGCCGCGGCCACGCTGCGCCGCGCGGTGGACAGTGCCCTGACCGGTGCGCCCGCCGATTTGGAGGTCCTGCTCGTCGACGACGGCAGCCCCGACGACACGGGCGCGCTCTGTGACGAATTGGCAGCCGCCGATCCGCGCGTCAGGGCGCTGCATCGTGCAAACGGCGGCGCGGGTGCGGCCCGCAATACCGGGCTGGACGCCGCGCACGGGGACTGGGTGCTGTTTTTGGATGCCGACGATGCGCTTTTACCCGGTCTGTGGGCCGCGCTGGACGCCCTGACCACCGACGCCGACATGATTTTGTTCGGCCTTACGCGGGAAAGCAGCGGTGCGGTCAAGCCCACCGACTACCTGCCTGCGGGGTTCTGCCCGAACTTACAGGCTCTCGGCAGTGCGCTCTCCCCCCTGCTGTTTGACACGGGGCTGCTGGCCGCGCCCTACCCCAAGCTGTTCCGCCGCGCGGCCATCGGGGCGGTGCGGTTTGATGCGCGGCTTGCCATCAACGAGGACGTGCTGTTTAACATACAATTTTTACAGAATACCTCTGCCATTTATTGTCTGGATGGTGTATACTATAAGCAGTATGATACCGAGGCCGGCAGTCTGTCCCGCCGCCTGCGGGGGGACTTGCTGGACGCCGAGCGCGTGACCCGCCCGGCGCTGGCCGATTTGCTGCGGCAAAACGGCATCGACCCGGCCCCCTATGAGGCCGCGAGCCGTCTGCGGGCCTGCCTGAACCAGTACGGTCTGCTGACCGGCTGTAAGGGCACGCTGTCCTATGCAGAGCGCCGCGCGCTGTTTGCTGAAATTTTAGCCGACCCCGCCGCCCGCAAAGCCCTGCGGGAACGCCTGCGGAATGACCCGAACAGGCTTCTGGCCGTGCCGTACCGCATTGGCGTGGCGTGCAATTGGCCGGGGCTGCTGGCGGGGTATACGATGGCGAAGCAAAATTTATTGTGACACCGCCTCTTGCCTCCCCTAGCAGGGGAGGTGGCCCGCAGGGCCGGAGGGGTTGAACCTTGCCACAGCCCGAAATGCTTCGGATTGCCGCAAGGCTCTCTCCCCCACCCGCTGCGGCGGGAGCCCCCTCGCAGAGGGGGCCGAGAAATTTCTTCATTTATATAAGGAAAAGCCTATGTCCGACCATCCCAAAATCAGCATAATCTCCACAGTCTACAACACGGGGCCGTACCTGCGCCCGGCTGTGGAGAGCATTCTGGCCCAGACGTTCACCGACTTTGAGCTGCTGCTTGTCGATGACGGCAGCCACGACGGCTCCGCCGCGGTCTGCGACGCGCTGGCACAGGAGGATGCCCGTATCCGGGTGTTCCACCAGCCGAACGGCGGCCCGGCCCACGCCCGCAACACCGGGCTGGACAACGCCCGCGGCGACTACATCGGCATGGTCGATTCCGATGATTTGATAGAACCGACCATGTTTGCAACGCTGTACAGCGCCGTGCAGGTCGATGGCGTGCGGCTGGCCGCCTGCGCGGGCGACTGCATCGACGCCGACGGCAAAAAAATCGAAGGCCGCATGGTCACGATCCGTCAGGGCGGCGTGCGCGATGCGCAGGAGCTTTTGCTCGAGGCGTTCCAGACCGGCAGCTTTTACGGACCTTTGAGCTGGAACAAGCTGTTCGACGCGCGGTTGTTTAAAGAAAAGGGCATCCATTACGATGAGACGATGCTTTTCGGTGACGATGCCAGCGTACTGCACCGTGTATTTGAGGGTGAGCGCTGCAACTGCCTGACCGATGTGCTTTACCATTACCGCACCCGCGCCGGGCAGATCACAACGGCGGGCTTTCCGCCGCGCAAGACCGACGACCTGCGGATGTACTGGGAGTGGCTGCAATACTTCTCGGCCCGTCCCGGGCGCGAGGAGTACTACGACTGGGCCGTTGTGCGGTACTGGAAGATCTTTTACCAGTTCTGGTGCCAGTCCGATGCGGCGGGCAACCTGCCCGAGGTCAGGCCAAAGTTTATGGCGCACAAAAAGCATTTGGATGCCATTTTGCCCGACATACTGGCAAGCAAATACCTGCCGCTGGGCGAGAAGCTGCGGGCTGCCGCGTTCTGCGCCAGCCCCACGCTGACCTACGGCGCGGCGGCTGCCTGGGGACGCCTGCATACGAGGAAGGGGAAATAAATTATGGAACATATCGCGATCAGTGTAATCGTGCCGATCTACAACACGAAGCCCTACCTGGCCGAGTGCATCGAGAGCATTCTGGCCCAGAAGATCAATGTGCCCATCGAGGTGCTTCTCATCGACGACGGCTCCACCGACGGCTGCGGAGAGGTCTGCGACAAGTACGCCGCCCGTGATGAGCGCGTGCGGGTCATCCATCAGGAGAACCAGGGCCTGTCCGCCGCGCGCAACGCCGGCATCGACGCCGCCAAGGGCCGCTATTATTCCTTTATTGACTCCGATGATGTCGTTCTGCCGCGCTTTTTGCAGACACTGTACGACGCCTGCGAGGAGCACGACGCCTATATGTCCCTCTGCTCTGTCGAGGACGTGCAGGAGGACGGCAAGAGCTGCGACCCGGCCTACTTCACACGCCCCACGCAGGAGGGTGTTTTCTGCGGCAAGGACCTGCTGAACGAGTTTTACACCCCCTACGGCACGGTCTACACCGTCGCGTGGAACAAGATGTACCGCGCCGAGGTCTGGAAACTGCTGCATTACCCCGAAGGCCGCCTGCATGAGGATGATTTCGTCGCACACCGCCTGTTCTGGCGCTGCGACAAGGTCGTCTGCATCGACAAGCCGCTCTATCACTACCGCCTGCGCACTGGCAGCATCTGCCGCACGAACATACGCCCGGAGGCGTTCGACGCCGTGGACGGTCTGGCCGACCGCTATCGCTTTTATGTTGAGAACCACGCAGACCGCGCAGTCATCGACGCGGCCTATGCAGCCTGCTGGCGGCGGTATCTGTTCCTCTGCGCGAAGGTGCGCCAGTCCCCGACGCCCGAGCTGGTCAAGGCCATCAGCAAGGAGCAGTTTTTGATGCAGGGGCTCATCAGCTACCTGCCCAACTGCCGCAACATGAAGATGACAGAGAAGCTGAGCGCTGCCCGCTGGTCGATGATGAGCGCACAGAGTTTGTGCCCGATCAAATAAGTCCATTGCTCTGTAGGGGCCGGACATGTCCGGCCCGCAGCCTGCCCAAAAGCGCCCTCTGACGTGAAGCCGCGGGCCGGGCATGCCCGGCCCCTACGTGCGCGGCGGTATTTTTGTTCAAAATCCACATTCTAAGGAGCCCACATTGGCGTTATTGAAGCTAGACAAGGAAAGACGTCCCCGCGTGCTGCTGGTGCCGCCGCCGGATCTGCCGGTCCCCGCGGTGCAGGGCGGCGCGGTGGAGACGCTGCTGACCCACCTGATCCGCGAGAACGAGAAGCAGGGGCAGCTTGATTTGCTGTGCGCCAGTGTCACCGACGATGCCGCCCGCCGCGCCGCCGAGGGCTGGCAGCATACGAAGATGCTCTACATCAACCGCCCGGGCGGCCACCGCCGCTACTGGCCGATGGTCTTTCTGGAGCGGTGCGCCGGGATCGCCGCGCCCTATGACCCGTGGTACCAGAAGGTTCAGCTCTCGCTGGCACTGGAGCTGCCGCCGCCCGACCTGATCGTGGCCGAGGGCGGAAACCTGACCCAGTGCAGCGCCATCAGCCGCATGTTTGGCCGCAAACGCTGTCTGGCGCACCTGCACGGCCAAACGACCTGTACCCCCGTGATGGACGACATCTACGGCGGCGTGCTGGCGCTGAGCGATTTTATCCGCGAGGATTACCTGCAATCCAGCACTCTTGACCCGCAGCGGGCCTACATTCTGCACAACTGCATTGACACGGCCCGCTTCTGCCCCGGCCCGGCATCCAAAACGCTGCGCGCGCAGCTCGGCTTTACCGACGAGGATTTCGTCGTGCTCTACTGCGGGCGGCTCGACCCGGACAAGGGCATCCATAAGCTGATGGAGGCCATTGCCGCGCTGCATGAGCCGCACATCAAGCTGCTGATCGTGGGCAGCCCCTTCTTCGCCCGCACCCAGCAAAGCGCGTTCCAGCGCAAATTGGAGCAGCAGGCCAAGAGTCTGGGCAACCGCGTACAGTTCACGGGCTACATCCCCAATGAGGACCTGCCCGACTACTACCGCCTGGCCGACCTGTGCTGCGTGCCCACGCTGGTGGAGGAGGCCGCGGGCCTTGTGGCCGTGGAGGCGATGGCCTGCGGACGCCCCGTGCTGGCGACCCGCAGCGGCGGTATGCCGGAGTATCTGGCTGGCAGCCAGGCCGTGCTGGTGGAGCGCGGCGACACTGTGACTGACCAGCTTGCGTGGAGCATCCGTATGCTGTACGAGCACCCGGCCCTCTGCACTGAGATGGGCGCGGCGGGCGCGGCGCGCGGCAGGGAGTTTTCCACCGCGCATTACTATGAGGAATTTGTGCGCATCGTGCGCGATGTGACGGAAAACGGAGGTGCCCAGTGAGCAAGCCGACCCTCTGCGTGATCGTGCCGGTCTACAAGGCCGCTGCGACACTGGACCGCTGTGTGGCCAGCGTTCTGGCCCAGCAGGTCGCAGGCGGGCTGCACTGTATTCTCGTGGACGACGGCAGCCCCGACGAAAGCGGCGGTCTATGCGACGCCTGGGCCGCCAGAGACCCCCGCGTGACGGTTTTGCATCAGGAGAACCGCGGCGTGTCCGCCGCGCGCAACGCCGGACTGGCTGCGGCGGACAGTGAGTACCTTGTCTTTCTCGACGCAGATGACGCGCTGCGCCCCGGCGCTTTGCAGGCGGCGCTTGACGCCCAGAACACTGCGCCGCAGAGTTTTGTGCTCTGGCACTACACCACTGACGAGCTGGACACTGCAGCGGTAACTTCGGATACTGCCACCCGCCCGCAGAATATGCTGGCGCGGCTTTGGCTTGACTGTCTGCTGGCCATGCCGTGGAATAAGCTCTACCGCACCGCGCCGGCACAGCAGCTTGCATTTGACAGACAGTATACTCTAGGCGAAGATTTACAATTTGTATTGGATTATATCGACCTGCTGGGCAGGACTGCCCCCGATTTTGCCTACACTATCCTCACCGCACCGCTGACGTTTTACGATTGCAGCCGCGAGGGAACACTCTCGACGAAATACCACGCCGACTACTGCAAGATCTGGCCCGAGCATTTTGCCCGGCTGAACAAGGCGTGCTACGCGGCGCACTGCCCGCAGGAGGATATGCGCCCCCTGCACCGCGCCGAGCTGACCGTTTACGCCGAGGGCGTGGCGGACATCCTGCGCCGCGACCCCGCCAAGCGCAGGGCCGTGCGCCGGGACAAGGCTTATGCCGCCCTGCGCAGCCCGTGGCTGCACGCCCTTTTGGAGCGGATGCGCATTGAGGGTTGCTACAGCGCCTACTACCTGCCCTGCCGCTGGCGCAGCATCCGCCTTGTCTGGGTCATGGCCGAGGCCAGGCGGACCGGCTCTCCCCTGTTCGGCAAGCTGGACTGGGCCGGATATTATCTGCTGGGCAGGAGGCTGCGCAGGGATTGATGTGCCGTACCTATCGGAAACAGCTTGCAGGTGCGACGCAATCACTGCCCCCTGCAATCTCTACACCTCATAACTTCAAGCGCGGCCTTTTTAATGGGCCGCGCTTTTCTTTGCGCACCAATCGTGCAGACTGTGCACAAATGTCCATGCGTTTTGCTCTGCTTTCCACTGTAAAGCGCGCACTTCTTCGTACAGAACGGGTATTCTGTCCTTTTTGCGGATTGGTTCGTTGACTATGTTAAATTATTGTCGTATAATACAACCATACGCAAAGCGTGTAATGCTTAACAAAGAGAAGGGTTCCTCATGGAGAAAAAACTCATCCTGGTCACCTCCCCGCCCGCCTGCGGCAAGACCTACGTGGCAAAGGCGCTGGCTAAAAATTTAAAGCACATTGTCTACCTCGACAAGGACACGCTCATCGTCCTCTCCAAGCAGATCTTCAAGGTTGCCGGGCAGCCGTATGACCGCAGCAGCGCGTTTTTCCAGCAGAACATCCGCGATTATGAGTATGACTGCGTTCTGGACCTGGCCATGGAGGCACTGGACTACGACGATATTGTCCTGATCAATGCGCCGTTCACCCAGGAGGTGCGCGACAACGCCTTTATCGCAGACCTGAAGGCCAAGCTGGCCGCCAAGGGCGCGACGCTGGCCGTCATCTGGGTCGAAACCTCGCCCGAGGTCGTCCACCAGCGAATGATCGAGCGCAACTCGGACCGCGACACCTGGAAGCTGGCTCACTGGGATGAGTATCTGCGCCGGTGCAACTTTGCCATCCCGGAGAACCTCGCCGACCCGCAGCACAAGGACAATCTGATTTTGTTCCAGAATAATAACGACGACGAATTTGACGCTTCGATGAAGCGCTGTGTTGCCATCTTAGAGGAATCCCTCGAGGATTGACTTTCCTGCCCGGCTCCCGCCTGCTGCGGATGCCGGGTCTTTTTTGTGCCGTCCGCTGCCAGCTCATGCAGCAGCGGCGCGTAGGCTGTGCACTCAACCTTGCCGTCCGGGTAGAAGATCAGACCGGCACGGGCAGGTGTGGTCTGCGGGGCAAAAAGCCAGCCGCCGGCATAGCCCTAACGATGGGCATAGGCTTCAGGGCGAAGCGCTGCTTTTTCAAAATGGTATGTCCCCGGTAGATTAGAATATGACATGAGATTTTTCAAGAAAACATTTGCATTTTGCTCCCGGATTTGGTATACTATAAAGGCATTCGGGGCCTTGGCTCTGTTTGACAGTAATTCATCAACCTGCGTCCGTAGCTCAGCTGGATAGAGCACTGGCCTCCGACAACTGCGACATCGCAGGTTTAAGGTCTGTTTTTGCTCGATACAGCGCAATTTGCACTCGCAAAAACGCGGTGGTCAACGGTAGTCAGACCACGAATTGACCACTATTGGAAATTGACTACTTTACAAGATTGAAATACGCTGTAACGGCGTTTTTCATACATAAGCGATCGTAGCTCAGCTGGATAGAGCGTTCGGCTCCGACCCGGAAGGCCAGAGGTTCGAATCCTCCCGGTCGCACCAGAAAACCTCATTGCAATGTGTTTTTTGCAATGAGGTTTTTTGTTTTTGTTAGTGTTTGATTTTCAGAATAATTTTAGCAGCATATCGTCTGCCGCATCGGTGTACTGCCCTTTTCCTAGACGCTCGTTCCTCAGCCTGTTTATAGTGATTCGCATGAGGCAGATTTCTTCTGTGGAAAAAGTAGCTTTTTTATCGGCTGGGAGGGCATTGATTTTCAGTATCAGTCGCCCCGGGTTTTCCGTGTTATGGCCAAGTGCCTTTTCTTGATAGTAATAGGGTGCCAGTGCTTTCAGTAAGATACTTTTGTTTGCGCGTGTCAGCTTGATTTTTCTCATCATAATCCAATCGCCTTTCCCAGTTTTTCCTGAGCCTTTCGCTTGTTCTTGTCAAATGCATGGGCGTAAATATCCAACGTTGTGCTTGCCTGTGCATGACCCAATAGACTAGCCACCGTGCGGACATCCACGCCTTGTGCAATCAGCAAGCTGGCGTTCGTATGCCGTAAGCTATGCACATTCAAATCCAGCGGCAAGCTGTTAGCTTTCAAAATCAGCTTGAAACGATAGGTGAATGTGCAAGGGTTCATCGGCTTACCGTTAGGCTGGCGGAATAAGTAGTCATCTTCAGATACGGTTTCGTTCGCGGTCTGCTGCCTATCCCACTCGCATTCTTTCCTCCACGCCTTGAGCAGTTGGCACATCTCTTTGCTCAGATATACCATTCTGTCGCCGCTAGAAGTTTTAGGGTCTTTTGTAATAGATTCTTGATGGCTCAACTTCACGACTCCGCGTTGTACATGAATCGTCCGTTTGCGCCAGTTAATGTCACTCCACTTTAATCCACAGGCTTCTCCACGCCGCAGCCCGGTTGCCAGCACCAGCTTGAAATAGGTTTCGTATTTCATACTCTGTCCTTCAAACGCTGTAATCAGTTTCTTTACGGTTTCCTCGTCAGCTACCGGGCGCTCTTTCTTTTGTCCTTTCGGTTTGTAACATCTCCATGCGGGATTGTGAGTAAGGTATCCCTCGTCCACAGCCGCCGACAGGATACCGCACAGCGTGTTGTGTAAGCCTTCGACCGACTTCTCGGATAGATTCCCTCTGCCGTCCAAACGCGGGCTGTGCCGCATTTCTTCGTAAAAATCACGAATAACCTCTTTACGCAAATCGGTCAGCTTACAGTTGCCCAGCGTCGGCAGAATGCGCCGAATATCCTGCAAATCTCGTTGGTATGTAGAGTCCGCCAGCTTCTTCGGTCCTATGTCAGCCGCCCAATGCTCAATGTACTTTGCCAGTGTAATGCTGCGGTTGATGGGTTCAGGCGTATGTTGAACCTCGCGTTCAAATAGAATCGCTTGCTCCTTTACCCATTTTTCTGCCTGTTTGGGTGTGTACTCCTTGGGTGGCTTGACGGTTTTCTGCACCGATTTCAGCCTGTTGCCCTCATAATCATACCCACGAGATACCACAATCAAGTAGCTATTGCTGCCGCGTTTTCTAATAGACGCCATGTTTTGCACGCTCCTTAGTGTTATTTTATTGACCTGCGGTACTACAAAGCATACCGACAACTGCGACAGAAAGCTATCACCACACCCAACAATCTTTCGCCCTAAGATCTACCTATTACTGACAAAAACGGCACCGCCATTGCTGACAGTGCCGCTGCTTATTTAACCTGCCTTCTTGGCTTTTCTATTCTTATTTTTCATAAATGCAACATAGCACGGATTTTGGCTGTTCAGCAAATCTTGCATCAAGTTTGCGGCCTGCTGTTTCGCCACGTCCTGCGGATGGCAGTAGGTGCGTTCCAAGAATGCCGTATCCGCATGACCCAGTAAGGATGCCGCCACCTGTTTACTGGTGCCCTCCTGCAGCAGATAGGTTGCGTAGAAATGCCGCAGGGTGTGCAGGTGGTAATCCTCAGATAGTCCGCATTGCTTATACAGCTTACGCAGATGTCGGGTAAACGTATCCGGGTGCGGCACATGACCGTCGGGGTCAGTAAAAATCGGCTGCTCTCTATCCGGAACACCGCTATGCAGCACCTGCTGCTGTCGCAGCGCCATCAGAAGTTCCCATATCCCCAGCGGAATGGTTACAATCCGTTCCCGATGGCTTTTGGTGTCGCTTTCAACAATCTGCCCGGATGCGCAGCTGCGGGAACGGCGGACGGTCATTTCACAAGCACCGGCTATGTCCCGCCATTGCAGGGCGCACAGTTCCCCACGCCGCAATCCGGTCGTAATTGCCAAGGTATAATAGGCGCGATACAGAATCGGTTCGTTCTGAATCGCCCGCATCAGTTTTCTTATTTCATACTTTTGCGGGATATGCTGAGCCTCCTTTTCAAAATGCTTTTTCCGAACGCGGTGCGCCGGATTGAACGGAATGATGTCATTTTTCTTGGCATCCTCCAGCACCGAGGAAACGGTTTCAAGGTACTTTTGCACTGTACATTCTTTTAGAGAGCCATTTCTGCCCGGACGTTTGCGCAATTCCTCGCACATTTCTTCTAAGGTCATAGGCAACAGCTTTGCAAGCGGAATACCGCCAATCAACGGGTAGACAATATCCAGATTGCGTTTGTACCCGGCGTATGTCGTAGCCTTAAAGAACGGTTCCTGCCGTTTGAGCCAATTTTCGGCGTACTGATCAAAATGGGTTTGGTCACTTTCTTCAACGCCATACTTGAACTTTTTCTCAATGCGCTCAGCCTCTGGCATGACATATTGCTGGATACCACGCTTAGGTACAGATGACGGCACGGTGATGGTCTGCGCTTTCATTCGTTTCTGACCATTGACCTTATAGCCGTTGCAGACGGTGATTTTGAATTTTCGTTCGGACTTTTTCTTGATGTAAGCCATTGTACCTCCTTGTCAGCGCTGCCGAGAACAATCTCGGCGGCGGTTCCTATAGTTTGTATTTTGACTTCGGTTTTCTTGGTCAATACGGTTGGATTCGCGCGTGCGTTGAATACGCTTGATGGCTCCCTCTGCGATTCTATCCTCTTTGCGGAGTTCAGCAATCTTACAGGTAAGCACTGCACGGCGGTCTGCCAGTTCCGGTGGAGCATCTTTCCGGCGCATCTGTTTAACGATTTCGGCCCGCTGCGCGGCAAGGGTTTCCATCTGCTGGGACAAGCCCTTGCGGTAGTCCTCGATTGCCTGCAGGGATGGGAACTGGTGTTCCTTTACAAAGGCGTGTTCCGCAAGTACCTTGTCGATGTTCCTCCAGATGGCTTCCAACTCCGGGCGGTTGATGCAAGGCTGCTGTTTCTTGGGCAGGATGCCCAGCTGATAACAGTAGTACAGATACAAGCGGTGCATCTGGGATTCTCCAAAGAATACCTCGAAGAAAATCTGGAGAATGCCTTTTCCCGCATAGGTATCCTTGGGGCGATACCGTTTCGGCGTGTTTTGCCGGGGTGGGTTTTTTAGCTCATACAGCCTTGACCCATACAGCAGGTAATTTCCCCGCAGTCTATCGTCTATAGCAGTGAGATCATATTCTTCTCCCAGCCTATAAAGCCGCACGGCTCGACCACCATCCCTCGCCCGGATTGTGGCATACTTGCGGTTGAGATCAGCGCCGAAGATATACCCTTGCCGATACAGCGCTCTGTGAAAATCCTCGGCGGTGCTGGCATCCTCACAGGCTTGGTCAATGGCCTCCCGCATTCGGGCGTACCGCGCCGGTTCCCTTGCCTTGGGCTGCTCCACTACCGACAAGCCGTACTCCCGGCACAGCTTGTCGGATGCTGCCCGGAACTCGGCATACTGGCTGCGGCGTTGCTCATATTTCTTGCCGTCCACATAGGACACGGAATTTATCACAAAATGATTATGTAAGTCATCCGTATTCATATGGGTAGCGACCAGCACCTGAAACCGCTTGCCCCAGACCTTGCGGGCCAGTGCCACGCCGATTTTGTGGCACTGCTCCGGGGTTACCTCGCCCTCGCGGAAGCTTTGGTAGGCGTGGAGCGCCACCACGCCGTCTGTTTTACCAAAACGTTCCTGTACAGCCCGCATATCTTCCCACGCATGGTCTGCCCTGCAATGGATGCCGGTGACAAGCTGGGCGCTCTCGTTCAGCTTGGTCTTGGCATCGTTCTCTACGTAGTGCAGTGTCTGGGCAAGGGCATCGTATTCGGTTTTGTCCGGGTTGGCCGCATAGTCAAGGACGCGCTGTAAGCTGTCCTTGATCGTCCAAATCTTAGTTACCGCCAATGAGCAGGTCCCTCATGCGGTCGGTCTGGGCGTTGATGGCCGCGCCATCTCGCACAGAACAGCTTTCTGCAATTTCATCCAGTTTGTCCAATACATTAAATACCTCCTTGGGCGGGTGTCCATCCGGTTCATATCCCAGCGCCCGCTGGCGTAAATACTCTGAGAGTGACAAGCCACACTTTCTAGCCAACATCGTCACCTTTTTCTTCTCCGTGACGGTGACGCGGACGTTGATTCCAATACTACGCTTTCTCATGCGCCAACGTCCTCACAGGGGTTCGGGGCTGGCCCCGTAGGGTTTGGCGGCGGGTTGCCTGTGGCAACACTTCGCCCATGCTTGCTTCCCTCAAGCGACCTTAATGACGATGCTGACGATGATGACGATGTTTGTGGGATACCCCAGTGGAACAACTCCGATATATCAATATCATCGTCATCACCGTCATCATCGTCATGGAAGAACTCAAACAGACGTTTCTGCTCTGTTCGGGTATACTTATATTCGATACCACGCGGGCCGAACACATCGCGGGCATAATGCGCCATCTTCCGGGTGAACTGGTTAGGCTTCACATCAGAAATATTCGCTGCAACAAGCAATTCCGTGGCTGTACCCTGCCATTTCCCAACCGAGTCAATGTAGTCTGCAACTTTCCAAAGGTAGTCAGGAATAGCTTTCAACGCCTGCTGTTCTGCGGTTTCTTCCTCATCCAACGTCCAGACGCAGTTTTCTTCGCGGATATGCAGCATTTTCTCGTCCATATCGCGTCCAATTACACGAATTGTCGCAGTTTTACTCATGCGCTGACGATGCATAAGCCATGTCGTATCCGCCACGCCCATAATGCCCGTTGAACCGGAAATTTGGTCGTAGGGGTCTGACGATGATTGTTTGCGCAGATGATGCACCAAAAGAATGCAGATGCCGTACTTATCGGCAAGCTCCTTTAACGCACCAATATCCCTGTAATCATTGGCATACATACTACCATTCTGGTCGCCTTTTCGCACCTTTTGCAAGGTGTCGATGACGATGAGGCTAATATCAGGGTAAGTATGGATGAAACTGACGATTTGTTCTTCCAATCCCTGCCCAATTCCGTGGCTTTCCGTCTGCAAAATGAGCCGTTCCGGGTCTTCTTCTGCATCGACAAGCTGGTAAAGACGCTCTTGCAGACGACCCAGTGTATCTTCCAGCGAGAAATAAAGCACAGTTCTCGGTTCTATTTCACGTCCCCACACAGATTTCCCCTGCGAAATCTGCAAGCAGAGCCACAGCGTCAGCCAACTTTTGCCTGCTTTGCTGGGGCCTGCGAAGATTGCCAGCCCTGCCGGGAGCAGACCAGGAATAATCCATTTTACAGGAGGTATAGGCGTTGCAAGCAGCGCACCGGCAGTAATGGTTTTCGGTAATCTTGTGGTAGTCATTCACATCATCCTTTCCGTTTTGGTGTACATCTATTATCTCATATTATCGTAATTTTGTGTGTAGTAAGTTTTACTCTCCAGTAGTAAGTTGTACGGCTCACGCCGCCCCACAGCCCCACAAACGCGCCAAGCGGCGGTTTTGCGGGTGATGTCGCGTCCGTGTGCGATGCAGAGCATCCGCCCCACACAGGGCGCGTTTGGGCGAGATGTGAGAGTGAATCAAATTTGATTCACTCAGCGTGTCAAAAAATCACATTCTTGGCCTATTGAATGTGTAGGGGCGACCATTGGTCGCCCGCCGACTTGGCGCAGCAACGCGTTTTCCCGGAAAGATTTTTCACAGACAAACGGGCACGGGCGAGCAATGCTCGCCCCTACAAGAGTTTTTTGACAAACTGAGTGAATCAAATTTGATTCACTTTTTCGGTTTTACCACCCCAGAGTGAATCAGTTCTGATTCACTTTGGCGGTCCTCGTGCGTATTTTGCACAATCTCTCAGAATTGGTCTAATCATAAGTACACTTCCTTTCCGTGCTACATCGTTATTCCGTATAACCCTCTTGAATACACTTTCCGGGGGAGAAAAAAGAGCCCGGAGGGCCTTACCGATTTGGTAAGGCCAGATCGGAAGAGCACACGTCTGAACTCCAGT